>JAESFX010000191.1_pt1 | contig 51401 bp, 53 predicted proteins | sample 9269501 | NCBI WGS metagenome assembly JAESFX01 (sample SAMN14515570, study PRJNA621655) | algae metagenome | isolation source: Desmonostoc geniculatum HA4340-LM1 and co-occurring heterotrophs from cave... | place: USA: Maniniholo cave, Kauai, Hawaii | collected 2009-07-28
TCATTTATGTAAATCCTTTACCATTGTCAAGCGTTTATTTGAACTCGCTGTTGAGCATGAAATTTTCAATTTTCCGAAAATATTTATGTATGATTGATTTTCACAAATGATTTAGGATTGCTATAGTTTCTTATGGAGTGAATTCTCAAGCAGAAACATGGTGGAGTAAGGTTATTAGCTATGGTAATCCACAAGTTGCCAAAATTATTAATCAGGCTGCTCGTCCTTTGTTGATTAGTGATGCTTCGGGAATAAATTATGGTAATGTCTTTTCTCTCAGCTATCTTTTACAGCCAAAAGTACACTTTCAGTTAGTAAAAGACCAAACTATCCCGAAGATTTCTGACGTTTTCACCGATATTTTTCTACTAAATCCTTCAGATATCTGGCGTCAAAAAATAGAAGCAACTTACAAGTATACAACAAAAGTTGTATATAGCGACAATCATTATTTTGTTTGGAAATTAATTGCAAATCAGAAATCATAATGATTGAAAACTTTCACACTTTAGAAAGTTTTATCAGGCTGATATCTAATTTTTCCCAAAATAAAATTCGTGGTTTAAGCAAAATTTCAATAAAATTATAACAAAGTTTTTCATAGCACTTTAATTTTCAATAATGTTGTTATATATTTTGGGCTGGAATTCTAACTTTTTTTATAAGTTATCCAAAATATATATTTATTTTCTGATAACCAGCTATAAATAACAAAAATAAATATTCAACAATTTCTCAGCTTAAATTAATTTAAGTAATGGTATAATACTTTAAGTTTTAATTTAAGAATAAATTTTCAGACAGCAAAGCTATGAGATTTTAATACTGAGCCAATATTAAGGGCATGGCTATTGCAAGTGAAGGATTCTGAATTTTTATTCATATTTTACTTTCCCTTGTATCAATAATTTATCAAAAGGTGTTGTATGCAAATAACAGATATTTTGGCTATTTTACATCCAGCGATCGCAGTTATTTTTGTATTCCCAATCATCGGGATAGTAGTTAATTTTGCTTGGCAAACACGTCAACGTCGATTGCAAATTTTAGCTGGAAATAAGAGCAAAATTCCTCCAGTAGTAGGCTTAGAACACAAGCAATTAGGTGAATGGCTAACAAGTGCAGTTGTTGGAGTAACTTTAATAGGATTATCTTACCCAATTGGCAAAAATATTATCAAAAATCAGTTGTGGAATAAAACACCTGTCCAAGTTGTTTTTATTCTGTTAATGTTTGCCGCAACTATTGCATCTTTAGTATTCCTTTATCGTGCTAAGCAGCGAGTATGGCGAGGAGTTTTTGCCACTTTAACTGGTGCAGGTTTAGTAATTCTAGGCTTTCAGGATGGAGTATTTCGTCGTGACAATGAGTGGTACTGGTCACATTTTTATATTGGGATGGCCGCAGCGCTGTTGATGATTTTTTCCTTAGCAATTGTTCAAGATATTTATCAAGATAAATCCAATCGCTGGCGCCTTATCCATACGATTTTAAACTGTATTGCTTTGTTGCTATTTATTGGACAAGGTATAACAGGAACACGAGACTTAATAGAAATTCCCCTGAGTTGGCAAGAACAGTACATTTATCAGTGTGATTATGCTAATCAAACTTGTCCAACGTCAAATCCTCAAGCACCGAAATAGCTGTGGAGTGGAGAGTTAGGAGTTAGGAATTCTACCTCTGCTTCCTCATCTCTTCTAAGGCCACTAATACAGCAAATTGCAAGTTCGTGAGGTACAGATAATCGTAGGGTAGCTATTGGTAATCGCTTTTACTAATTTGAGTCTGATGATGTCTGAAATCAACTACATCCTTCCACGTATTCAACCTCCGGTAGTTTACCTGACCGAAACTGAGTGACACGCTTGCCATCAGTCTCAAATACTACACGATAATTTTGGTCAGATTGGTCTTTTGGTACAAATATCAGATAGTGTCCACCTGGGACATATTTGTGAGGAGTGACTTGAATTTGTCCTGGATAGAGGGACTTAATCCGCGCTTCCGTGTCGCCGATTTTTGCACCTTTTGATGATAAACGTAACGTTCTTGAATTTCGTCACGATAAGGAGCCATGTTGTATTGATAAATCCCTAATAACTCAATAATACGAACTCCTTTAACACCTGATTCTTCATAAATTTCTCGCAATACTGCCTCAGATGCTTGCTCATTTTCTTCAATTGTACCTGCTGGTACTTGAACGCCAGCTTCCGGAAAATCAGTATGTGTAAATACCATTAATTCATCTTTGTTGGTTACGTAAGCAATCACTTTTTTGATTGTGCTTTGAGTGGACATACAGGAGATTTCAACAGGCGTGAGGTACAGATTATTTTAAGGGCACAGCACTGCTGTGCCCCTACCTGTGTACTTAATTTACCTGAAAAACGCTGTATTTTTCCTGCTGTGTTTGTGAATTTCTCAACTATACGAGCGTAAGGGGGAACAGTCTCCAATCCACACTCTAGGCGTTGAGTTTTTTCTCAACCAATTCGTTTGTCAATTTCGGATCGGCACGTTTACCTGTTTTTTTCAAAACTTGTCCGACAAAGAAGCCTTTGAGGTTGGTGTTACCGTTGCGATACTTTTCTAGTTCTTTGGGATTGCCGGCTATGACTTCATCAACTATGGGTTCGAGTACACTAGGATCGGTGATTAGTTCTTGACCAGCAAAGGCTTTTTCCGGAGAAATACCACTAAGCAAATCTGGCAGTTTTTCTTTGGCTTGGGCGTTACTAATTTTACCCTTTTCAATTCGGGTGATAATATCAGCTAAATTGGTGGGAGTCAGGGCGATCGCACTGATACTGAGTTTTTGCTTATTGAGGTATCCTGCAATATCTTGAGTAATCCAGTTTGCAGCAGCTTTGGGATTTGCACCAGCTGCGATCGCTGCTTCAAAATATTCGGATACAGGACGATCTTCTGTCAAAACTCGCGCATCGTAAACGGAAAGCCCCAATTCATTTTCGTAATGATGGCGTTTTTGGGCTGGTAGTTCTGGTAGTTCGCTGCGCCATTTTTCTAACTCTTTGTCTGTCACCTCAATTGGCGCTAAATCTGGTTCGGGGAAATAGCGGTAATCGCTGGAACCTTCCTTCACCCGCATACTAACTGTACGTTGTGCGCCTTCTTCCCACAGACGAGTTTCTTGAATAATGCGATCGCCCGCTTCGATGGCTGCGATTTGGCGCTCAATTTCGTAGTCAATCGCCCGTTGGATGGCGCTAAAGGAGTTCATGTTTTTAATTTCTACTTTGGTGCCAAACTTCTCTTGTCCCAATGGACGCACGGAAATATTGACATCGCAACGTAGAGATCCTTCTTGCATGTTCCCGTCGCTGACACCGAGATAGCGGACAATCCGGCGCAACTCTTGGGCATATTCAGCAGCTTCGAGTCCAGAACGCAAGTCTGGTTCCGAGACAATTTCTACTAACGGTACACCTGCGCGGTTGTAGTCTACCAGAGAATAGGTAGAACCAGAAAGGCGATCGCTACCTGCGTGTACCAATTTTCCAGCATCTTCTTCCATGTGCAGACGGGTGATGCCAATGCGTTTGCGGGTGGGTTTTCCCTCAGCATCTACCAACTCAATTTCTAACCAACCATGTTCAGCGATCGGTAAGTCATATTGAGAAATTTGGTAATTTTTCGGTAAATCTGGATAAAAATACTGTTTGCGATCGAATTTGCTATATCTAGCGATTTGACAATTCAGTGCCAAACCAGCTTTGACGGCGTATTCTAATACTTTTTGATTTAGTACAGGTAAGACCCCAGGTAAACCCATACAAACCGGGTCGATGTTAGTATTAGGGTCACCACCGAATGCTGTAGAGCTACTGGAGAAAATCTTGGTATTAGTACTGAGTTGACAATGGGTTTCTAGACCAATAATCGCTTCGTACTCAGTTTTTACAGTTGTAGCAGAGGTCATAATATCACTAATTTGGGCATAATTCTTCCTTAGAGTACTATTGTAGCTGCCTCTGGAGTTGCCCCGAAGACGGTTAATTGGTGAATTATCCTGACTTGAAAAAACTGAGTGCGGTGTCTGTCATTAGTCATTGGTCATTTGTTATTAGTCATTGGTCATTTGTTATTTGCAAAGGACAAAACGTAACAGTTCAATATCATATATTTATAGTATATAAATGTTCCTCAAGGATTGATTTGGCATTTCTTTGCAATACTTAACTGCTTTCTAGTTAAAAAAAGTTAACATAGATTAAAAATAATAACTAACATCATAATTTATTAAGTTTATCAAGCTAAATTGAGAGTATGCTTAATGATTGAAGTCTAGTGGAAAAATTAAGTAAGTTAGGTGCAAATAAAATTAAGTATTTGTTTGAATATTAAAACCAAAAACAAAATTTATTTGTCCAAACTTGCTAACTAGATTGTCGAACAAGGCGGTGAAAATCCGATCTTAAGCAAATAATCACAACGAAAACAAAAGTCAACTTAACAACAATCACGTAAGATGATAAAAAAAATTTTGCTGGCTATATCGGGATTGGGACATGCGGAAGAAATGCTCAAAACCCTCAAAGAAATCCCCTCAATTCAATCTGCAAAAGTTACAGTTTTGCATGTTGTTCAAGCCCAAAGTACTGCTGCTACCATGACGTCTAAATGGGAAGATGGCGGTAAACTTTTGGCTAATGCCATTCAAACTTTAAACCTCGATCCTAGCCTAGTTTCTTCAATTTTACGCCAAGGTGACCCCAAGGATGTGGTTTGTCAAGTAGCTGATGAAATCGACGCTGATTTAATTATCATGGGTTCACGCGGACTCAAGCGGCTACAATCGATTTTATCCAACTCGGTGAGTCAGTACGTTTTTCAGCTATCTTCTCGCCCCATGTTGCTGGTAAAAGATGATATTTATGTCAAAAGAATTAAGCGCATTATGGTGGCAATAGACAATTCAGATGCAGCAAAAAACTGCTTGAAATTGGCACTATTTTTGCTGCGAGACATTCAGGGTGGTGAGTTGATTTTGGCAAATATTACCACAGATTTAGGCGGTAGAAAATCAGAAATAACTCAGGTTCCTTCCGACAAAAATCCAGTTTTGGCAGCCGCAGTTGCCGAAGCTGAAAAATTCGGCATCAAATCTCGTTGTTATATCAGCAGTGGCAAACCTGGTGAAGAAATTTGTCGGTTGGCAGAGGAGTTGAATGTAGACTTATTATTGCTCGGTTCTCCAGATCGTCGTCCATCGATCGCTAAGAGTTTTGTTGATATCGACCGACTCATCGGTTCCTCTTTATCTGATTATGTGCGAGTCAATGCCACTTGTCCAGTGTTATTAGCGCGAACTATCGATTAATTGACGCTCCCACGACTTTAAGTCGTGGGATTCTTGTTTCATTCAGACGACTTACGTAAGGGCGAACAGCCGTTCGCCCCTACAAGTTATTGTATGTGTATCAAGATTTTGGGGAATTGGTATGAGTATCACAATTATCGTACTCACATAGGAAACAAGTCAGATTTTGCTTTTACTACTGGGCGCTTTGATACACGAGATTTCAAGTTACTGAAGTACAGCCTCTAGGTCTGCTAGCGAGGCATAGAGCCTATTCTAATTATGTTAGCGCAGCGGGGCGTAGCCCATTCTGACTCCTGAATTGTGAATTCTGCTGTAAATAAAAACCCCTACATAATTAATGCAGGGGTTTTTATTTTATACAGAACCTCTTAAGTATCTTTTCCACCTTCGCGGCTAGCAGTTTGGATGTACAGAATGAGTAAAAACACAGAGGGCACAAGTACGAACAAAATGCTCGCTACGAACCCCAGGTCATTAACTTGCATGGCAAGAAAGCCTCTCTTAAATTTCCAATCAACACCATTAGGATATCATCATCGATGACAGAGTTGGCTCAAATTTTTTACTTGCCTAAATGCTAGCGAGGCATAATTCCAAAAAACTTAAGGCTTTGTGACCACACTGACAGGGCCATTCACTAAAGTTTGACAAGCAAGACGGTAATTTTCGGGTTTTTTCTTTAATTTCCGGTTCTCTACGTCAGTACGGGGGGAAAGATTCTGTTGTCCTTCCACTATCTCGACAATGCAAGTGCCACACTGACCGTAGCCACCGCAATTCGTCATCTTGCCAATCAACGTATATATATCTATGTTATTTTGCATCGCTTTAAGCCGGAGATTTGCACCATCCGCCGCCACTACTTCTTTATTTTCTTTAACGAATTTGATATTACCCATAGCTGATTCCTCCTTGACTGTAAGCTTTGCTTTCAAGGCTTTATATTGACATGGCTTGATTCATATCTTACTTATTATCATAATTCATTACAAAATATTAATAAATGTTAATTTAACGAACATAACCCCACAAAAATAGGACAGGCATAGTACCTGTCCTAATAAACAATTGAAAGATAAATTAACTTACCTAAACCCCACAGCTGCTTGCCAAACGAAAGCAAGCAACAAGAAGAATACGGGGATAACTGGGAGAACATCCACTAACGGATCAAAGATTTGGTAAGCTTCAGGCAGTTTTGCTAATAAAAGTGCTGCTTCCATGTTTGTTTAAATCCACCTATCCAACACAGCGTTAATAATTGAGAAATATCTTAACATGGTTTGGTCATTGGTCATTTGTCATTTATCATTTGTCATTCTCCGCGTAAGAGCGTCTCCCACTCCCCATTCCCACTCCCCACTTCTTCAAGCCAATGACCAAATTCTGTGGTAAAGCGATCGCTTAATATTGCTTCTCTAATATGCTGGGTAAAGCGAATTAGTTCAGTAATGTTGTGAATGCTTAACAAGGTGTAGGCTAAAATTTCTTGCGATCGCACTAAATGAGATACGTAAGCACGGCTGAAATTTTGACAAGTGTAGCAAGGACAAGTTTCATCTATGGGCGCAAAATCTTCACGAAACTTAGCATTTTTCAAATTCCAGCGATCGCCCTGGACTATTGCCGTCCCATGTCTAGCCCAGCGTGTGGGAATTACGCAATCAAATAAATCTACACCAGAAGCGATGGCGATCGCCATTTCTCGATAAGTACCCACACCCATCAAGTAACGCGGCTTTTCGGGGGGTAGAAGCGGTGCTGTGACTTTGACAATTTCAGCCATCAATTCTGGCGGTTCTCCCACACTCACGCCACCAATGGCGTATCCCGGCAAATCCAACTTAGCCAAAGCTTCAGCCGCACGACAACGCAAATCTAAATACACGCCTCCCTGCACAATCCCAAATAACGCTTGCTCACTGCGTTGATGAGCTGTTATGCAGCGTTCTAACCAGCGGTAAGTCCGTTCAGTGGCAGTTTCTACCTCTTGACGAGTAGCTGGGTAGGGCGGACATTCATCAAACGCCATGATTACATCTGCCCCTAGAGTATTTTGAATCTCAATGGAGCGTTCTGGTGTTAAGTTAATAATTTGTCCATCATGGGGTGAGCGGAAAGTTACGCCTTCTTCAGTAATTTTTCGCATCTCGCTTAAACTGAAGACCTGAAACCCACCCGAATCTGTGAGCATCGGCCCATTCCAACCCATAAATTTATGCAACCCACCACCCCCAGCGACGATCGCTTCCCCTGGTTGCAGGTGAAGATGATAAGTATTAGATAAAATCATTTGTGCCCCAGTATCTCGTAGCTGAGAAGGGGTAATGGTTTTGACATTGGCTAGCGTCCCCACTGGCATAAATCTGGGGGTTTCCACAGGGCCGTGAGGGGTAAAAAACACTCCTGCTCTAGCTTTTGTCTGACTACAGCAAGCAAGACATTGAAATGAAAAATTGGCACTCATACCATTTTAAATTTTTGAAGATGCGCCTATGTAACTTACGCAAAACTACATGATGTAGGGGCAATTCATGAATTGCCCCTACACCAATAAAGCGCAGCCTCACATAAAATTTGTATAACAGTTGCTATTTAGAAACAATCAGAACAATCATCGTCAATTTCTGCATCCCACCTAGCTGAGAGTACTTGCTCCATCATCGCTTCTATGGCGCTGACATTGAAGCTTCGCTCCCGCCGCTCTTGCAGAGGAGTTGACCGAGGGATCAATCGTAGACACACTCCTTCTTGCATCAAATCAAAGTAGGTTTCTTCTGGTGACGACTGTTTGAGTTCTAAGTAATCAAAACTACAGACGTTTAAATATAGCGCGTGGTTAGCCACTAAGGTAGACCTTTGTGGATTGGCAAAAACTTCCATCACATCCCCTTCACCCTCGCTCAGTACCTTATCTTCTTGGGTGTAGATGTAGTGGACTCGACCTAAATCTGTCAGCAATCGCCGCATGTCGAGCTTGTTCACAATGATGCCCGCGTTCACAATGCACGGAGCTGGTATCCTGGTGTCGGGTAGATGGTGACTCATAGGGAAATAGCGATTGAGCTACGGAGAGTTACAACATAGCTAAACAGTCAGATTGAATAGCTTGTTTACTCCCTATATTTAAAAAAATATCAATTTTTTGGGGCGATCGTCTATTGACACTCTCTCAAATTGAATTCGAGAGATTTGCCAAAGCAACGGTTCTAATTAGATTAGGTTTCTTGCGTCACCTAAGCTAGAGGTGGTTCTCTCCCCTTTCCACTATTGGGATCTTAGCATGTTGACGCTTTCTTAAATTCTGCGTTACTGCTGCATCTCCAATCCCAAAATGTGGATTTTTCTACCTAGCGCCCCAGTTCATAATCTGGAGTCAGTTTTTAGTTAACAAATACAAAACACGAATTTTGCTCCTTGATGGAATTGTAATTTTACTCAGCAAAGATTGTATAAATTAGTACTATTGTACATAGCATTACCACTTAGTTCAGCATAACAAAATTTTCTGGGATAATCTCTAATGGAAGTAAATCTTATCTAAAGCTTTAAAGTTGAAAGATGTCATTTGTACTGAAACTGAGATTATTTTCCAGCAATTAACAATCTAACTCAAATGATCAAACAGCAACAATGGTGGAAAAACCTGCTGTTAAACCTAGCGGCGAGTATTATATTTTACACAGTTATTCCCCTGCCGTATTTGAATGGATTAGATTTTCGGGGTGTGGCAGGTCTAGTCTCGACTGTAGGGTTGATAATTGGGGGAATTTTAGGGTTACTGGATACGGGGATGAATTATATTGGTATACCAGTGCTAACTCGTAGTGCTTTGGTAGTAAGTCTTTGGATTGCGATAACTGGAGGGCTGCATTTAGATGGGGCGATGGATACTGCCGATGGCTTAGCAGTGGGCGATCCAGATCGGCGATTGGAAGTGATGGCGGATAGTGCCACAGGTGCCTTTGGGGCAATGGCAGCGATCGCCTTAGTACTATTAAAAATAACAGCCTTAACGGATATACAAGACAACCGTTGGCTGGTGTTGATGGCTGCTTGTGGTTGGGGACGCTGGGGACAGCAAGTAGCGATCGCTCGATATCCTTACCTCAAACCAACCGGCAAAGGTGCTTTTCACAAACAAGCCATTCGTTCTTACAAGAATTTGTTACCGGGATTGTTGTTGCTGTTGGGTTTGAGTGGTTTACTCTGGCTGATAGATAAACAGCAGTTATTTTTGGCAATCGGAATGATAGTTGCTGGAAGTGCGATCGCCATTTTCACAGCCGCCTGGTTCAACCACAAATTAGGCGGACACACGGGAGATACCTACGGCGCAGTCGTTGAGTGGACTGAAGCCTTATTTTTGTGTGTATTGACTGCTTTTTAGGGAGTGGGGAGTGGGGAGATGGGGAGATGAGGGAGATCAGGGAGTGTGGGGAGTGTGGGGAGTGTGGGGGAAAGAGAATTTATGCTTCTTCCCCTTCCTCCCACACCGGACACACCTCCTCCCCATGCCCAATGCCCAATGCCCAATCCCCACTCCCCACTTCATTTAATCGGTTGCAATTTTGTCACCTTGAGTTTAAAAGCCCCAACTCCAGTTTCTCCAAAAGAGCGGACGCGGATAACATAAGTCCCTGTCTCTACGATGCGAGTAAATAGAAGAGAATTACTACTACCATCAGGGCCGTCATCATTTTCTGCTAAAGTGGAACCATCGGGTGCCAGCAGTGTGATGATGCTGTCAAAACTTTCAGACGACAGGTCAACTGCTAAATTATCGCCCTTGTCTAGCTTGACTGTGTAATCACGGGCAAACCCACCTTGACCTGTGGGAATGTCTTTGTCTGAAAGGCTATCAGAAAATTCAGTACTGTTAGATAAAGGAATTGGACTATACAACTTATTTTGAGCCAAAGCTGCACTCGTACTTGTAACTATTGCCAGCAACGTGGCAGGAACGACGATCAATTGTTTTAAACCCGCCGCAAAAGCTTTATTCATACATTTCAAGCAATTTTTCCGCAAAAATAGGGTAAATTGGTCAACTCATACACTTTTGTGTCCAAGGTTGCCCATTAATTCTGGATTTATCCGTCTTTGACGGTAGTGGCTACTGCTACTAGTCCTAAGACTACAATTCCATACTCACGAAGTGTTTGCACAGCAGATCTGGCAGTAGCACCAGTAGTATAAATGTCGTCCACTAACAGCACTGGGACATTTGGAGGGCTATGGCGAAAATCTTGCCCAACAGCAAAAGCTTTGGACAAGTTTTGTTCTCGCCCAGATACAGATAAACCAAATTGTGCTTCAGTTTGTCGCACTCTTGTTAATCCATTTAGTTTCAATTTTAATCCAGTTATTTCGCAGAAGCTTTGTCCTATTAGTGCAGCTTGATTGTATTTTCGTTGCCTTTGCTTGCTAGCGTGGAGTGGGATGGGAACTACCACAGTCTGGCTATCTCGTCGGGGTGAATTTAACAACCAAGATTCTCCTAACCATTGACCCAAAGGACGAGCTATTTGGGGTTGATTTTCGTATTTCAACGCCGCCATCGCCCTTTTGACTGGACCCCCATACTGACCCCAGACAAACACTGGTAGTTGTTCTTGCCACAAAGAAATTCGGTCTTGACGTTGACATTTTTGCAGTTGTTTAGTGCAGTTATGACAGATTTCTTGGGAAGTCGAGCGTTGGCACAGTGGGCAATGGGATTGGAGAAAAAGATTAAGTAAGCTTGTGAAATTTTTAGTCCAAGTGTGCATTTAGAATTGTCCTTTGTCCCTTGTCATTTGTCATTTGTCATTTGTTAGTTAACAATGCCCCATGCCCAATGCCCCATGCCCCATGCCCAATGCCCAATGCCCCATGACTAATGACCATTGACCAATGACTTAACATACACACGATCGCACCTTGTTGTTTCAACTCCCGTTGCTGATTTGTAGCCGTTGCTTTCATACAGCTTGACTGCTTCTACCAAAACACTGGCAGTTTCAATCCAAATTTGCTCAAAACCACGTTCGGCGATCGCTACTTCTAGCTGTTGTAACAAATATTTACCCAATCCTAAACCCCTAATGCTCGGTAAAAGATACATTTTGCGGATTTCTACAGCTTTTTGCCCACGTTTGATGGGGTAGTATGCCCCAGTACCTACTAACTGGCTTTGGTGTTCAATTACCCAAAACTCTCCCCCAGTAGCTAAATAAAATTCCTCTACTTGCAGCACGTCTCGATCTGCACCGTTTGGTTCCCAACCCAAACCGTATTCTGATAATACATAATTGATCACTTGGGCAGCTCTGGTGCGATCGCTTTGCACCCAATCACGAATTAAAAAGTCTTGATAATATTTTTTCATACCATTTGCTGGTCAAGTTTACACAGAAAATTTTTCTGGCTCCATATCCCAATTTACTCAGCAAATAGCAATTCTTGCAGATTTTAGTTCTAGCGCTTCTAACTATCTCACTTCTGTGCATCTGGAGCGCTTGTGCTTGATAACTTTCATGGATAATGCTAAAGATTTCTCAAAAACCTCGCCACCCCTTGCCAGATTGCAGCTGACTTTCTACTACTCCCACCACCCCGACTCAAATCTGATAAGGTAGGAAACGATGCAGATTTAGCATAAGCCCCATTTCGTAAAACTTTCGCTAGGGCATGATTATTTTCTCGTAACCCTTCATAAAAAAAGAATACCTCACCTTGAATGCCAAGTTGGCGATTGTATTCAATTGCCCGCACCAAATATTCTGGACTAATACAATAACTGCCAAGCTTCATCAGAATTCCTGGGGCTAACTTAGACAAGGTTGTATCAGTGAATTGTTGAGTTACCAGTTTATCAGCGATCGCAGGGTAACTCCTAAAGTCACGGCGATAAATCTGGGGGTGAATCATATCCACTATTCCCCGCTTCAGCCATGTGGGTGAATCTTGCAGATATTCCTGAAAAGCCCAATCATGAATATTAGGTGCGATCGCTACTAATAAATTAGGATTCACTGCTTTGACTTGCTGATAAAGATGCGCCCAGAAATCGGTAAGAATATCTGCACGCCACTGAAGCCATTGCCTATCCTTGGGATTGGCTGGCGGGTTGCGATTAAATTCCTGCTGATAGCGTGTTAAAGTTAGTCGATCGTAGCCACCTTCACAGGGGAATGCTGGCAAGCGATCGTCTCCTTGGATACCATCAACATCATAATTTTTTACAACTTCTAACACTAAATTCAATAAGAATTCCTGCACTTGCGGATCGAGGGCATTTAACCACTCAAAGCCGTTTTTATTGAGTAAATTACCATTGCGATCGCGCCCAGCCCATTCGGTTTTTTTCTGTAAAAGAATACCGCCATTTAAATTGTAAGAACTGGCAAAACCATATTCAAACCAAGGGATGACTTTCAAGCCAACTCGCCGCGCCTCTACCACCACTTCTTCTAAAGGATCGCGTCCTACAGACATAGGGTCAATTTCAACCCCAAAATTCTCTAGCATTGTCTGACTTGGATACAAAGTTACAGCCTGATTCCAAACAACGGGAAACACTACATTAAATCCCGTCTCAGCAAGAAAATCCATTGCCTCGGCAATGCGTTCCTTTGACCTGAGAACTTTACTATCAGTAGTAGTCAGCCAGATACCACGCGTTTCTATCATTGCCATTTTCAGAAACTAAAATTTTCTGCGCTGCACCCTCTAAACATTGACTAGCCGACGATACCGCGCCTGTATTATTGTATAAATCCCATACGCAACCAAACCTAGCGCCACAATACCCAAAAGCCATGCTCCGTTAGGCTGTTGCGCTAGCGTCTGCAATGCTTCATCCAAACCTCCTGCGGCTGAGGCGTTGGACTGCCTTGCAGCTTCGATGAGAAACCAGCCGATAATACAAAATACTATACCCCGTGCCGCTAAACCAAATCTAGAAATCCTGATAACCCATTTGGCCTCTGTGTTGCTTAACTCAGTTAAATTGAGTTCTTTACGAAATTTGCCACTAAAAGCTTGATAAAACTGATAGAAGCCTAGAGCAATTATCAAGACTCCCACAGTTCCAACTAACCATTGACCAAAGGGTTGAGAAAGCAAACGTGCCGTCCAATCTTCGGTAGAATTACTATTGTTGCCGCTGTCTTTACCCATAACGATTTGTACAGCACTTAAGGCTAAACCTGCATAAATTACGCCATTAATTGCGTAACCAATTCGTATTGCTAAACCTTTGGTGTCGTTACCTTTATTTTCTGGGTCTTTAATTGCTTGTACAAAACGCCAAATTACATATCCAATCAAGCCAATTGCAATCAAAATTAGTAAAAACTTACCAAATGACTGATTGACAATTGTTTCGAGAGCGCCTTGGGTATCAGTTGTTTTACCACCCGTGCCAAAAGCCGCCTGTGTTGCCAGCAGTCCAACGATACCATAAACTACTCCCTTAGAAACGTAGCCAAATCGTGCCAGTCGCTCAACCCAGGATGAGCGATGGTGTATTAACTGTTGTGTCATATTAGTTCAGAATAATTATGTCTATGTCTTAGCAATATATAGCCACAATTGACATCTACCTCAAGATAAATTATCTAACAGGGTTCCTAAGAATTGCTATTCTCTACTGTCTTTCAATAGATGTTAAACTACTCAAAATAATATTAAAGATAGTATTATTATTTAGTATTTTATAAGGTTGAGATTGTATTAGTTATGTCTGTAATAGAATCTTCTTGGAAACACGAATATATAACTACCAACGGAGTGAAGCTACACTACGTTACCCAAGGTGAAGGTCCTTTGATGTTGATGTTGCATGGGTTTCCTGAATTTTGGTACTCTTGGCGGCACCAAATACCAAAATTTGCCCAAGATTTTAAAGTCGTCGCTATTGACTTGCGTGGTTACAACGATAGTGATAAGCCAGCAGAGCAATCAGCTTATGTCATGGATGAATTTATCAAAGACGTTGAGGGAGTAATTAAAGGATTAGGAGACGAAAAATGTGTTTTAGTTGGACATGATTGGGGAGGTGCGATCGCTTGGAGTTTTGCTTATGCTCATCCGGAAACGATCGAGCGATTAATTATCCTTAACTTGCCTCATCCTGCTAAATTTGCCCAAGGCTTACGCACTCCCCAACAATTGCTACGTAGTTATTACATGTTTATTTTTCAACTACCTTGGATACCAGAATTACTTTTACAATCTTCAGATTACCAAGCAATTGAAACAGTTTTTAAAGGCACAGCAGTTAATAAAAATGCTTTTACACAAGCAGATATTAATGCGTATAAAGATGCTGCTGCAAAACGCGGTGCCCTCACAGCAATGTTGAACTATTACCGCAACATTTTTGGGCAGAGAATCCTAAACCCAAATTGGGGAATTTTGGAAGTGCCAACGCTGATGATTTGGGGGGAAAATGACATTGCACTTGGTAAGGAACTAACCTACGACACCGCGGCCTATGTCAAAGACTTTCAAATCAAGTACATTACCAATTGTGGCCATTGGGTGCAACAAGAACAGCCAGAGTTGGTTAATCAGTATATGGCAGAATTTCTCAGGACTTAGGCTAACAGTATTTGTTAAACTAACGTATCTACATGTTACATTTTATCTTCAAGACCGTCATTTAGTCATTAGTCATTGGTCGTTTGCAAATGACCAATGACTAATGATTAATGACAAAGAATAACCTCACGAGTTAAGCTGCAATTTAAAGGACTAATACCTTACTCAACTAAAAAGTTAATTTATAAGGTATAAATACTTATTTATCCAACCAAACTCTATTGAGTTTTGTAAGCTTTTCAAAAGATTTAACACTAATTTAACGACAACCAATTTTCCGCGTTTATTGCAGGAAAATAGCCAAAAATTAGAATAAATCGGATTTGTTGTATCTCTCTCATTCTTGCTTCAATATCACAACAAACTTGTTAGGTCAATCTGTAACCTGAAGAAGTTTGGTGAGATAATAGAACTGTGAGGTAAAGAACGGACGCAACTTGATAATCAAGGGGGAAAATTATGAAACTCCAGCTATTAGCGGCCACAGCCTTAGCAACTCCCCTATTTTTCATTAGCTCGGTTAGAGCTGAGAATCCGCAGGACTTACAAAAGCTGCTTTCGACTGGGGAATGTATCCAGTGTGATTTATCGGGAGCCAACCTTAGTGGCGCTCATTTAATTGGTGCTGACTTAAGAGGAGCCAAGCTTCAAGGAGCTAACCTTGTAGAGGCAAACCTCGAAGGTGCAGATTTAACTGGTGCGAACTTGGCGGGTGCTAACTTAACATCAGCATATGTCACTAATGTGAATATGAAGCAAGCCAATCTCGATCGGGTAAATTTTACTGGCGCGACGATTCACGATTCTAATGTGTACAAAGCATCAATGAACGATCTCAATCTGACAGATGCCGAAATATTTAACACTGGAATCGGTATTGGTGGAGAAGATGCCGAGATTCCCGATTGGGACTAGGCTCAACTAAGCACGCAGGTTGAAATAAACACAACATAAGTTTTGGCAGATTTTAATCAAAAAACTAGTTGTTTACAAGCATTTTTCCTAAACCTGCCCTGACAAAAATATTAAGAGAAATAAAACCTCTGCCTTGTAGTTACTTCAACATGATAAAGGCAGAGGGATTTTTTTATTCGGGTTGAACCGAGAAGCATACAAAAAAATGTAATATAGGGCTACTGTGTTACTCTCGCTAGACAAAAATAATTTTAGGTTGTGGAGCTATTTGCGTGGGTGGGTTTCGCAACTTATTCACCCTGTCCTCAAGGGTAATAATTGGCGTTAAAGTGGCGTTTGAGCGATTGCTTGGAAAAGCTTAACAATTAGTAATATTTATTTAATAACTGTCTTAACTGTCTTAACTGTCTTAACTGTCTCCAATTTTTGATTTAACTATCTGCTTAACTGTCTTAACTGTCTTTTAATTTTGGAATTTTTGATTTTTGCATCAAACTGGTATCCCTGATGAATACCAACCTGGTCTGTCTGTCCGATTCATGGGCATCAACGAAAAGGCGATCGTCTCCTACCTCGTCACTGCTTACTACTCAGCAGCTGTTCTCGTCCCTGATGCAATCGGCATTCTCGAAGATGTCGAAATCGGGCGCTGAAGAAACAAGGATGCCTCACCCTATCGATAAATGAGGGTATTGCCAATTTCTGACAATACCCTCAGATAAACAAGGTAATTTTTGGTAAGGCTCGTTACTTAAATTGCATCTTTGCCTGCTCGCGTCTTTATAGCGAGTTGAACTATGCAATTTAGCGTACAAGTTTCAGTAGATCGAAAAGTTTTCCAGAACCCTTACCAGCGGTTCATTTGAATTTAGGAACACAAATTGCCGCAATCCTATTAGACTCTGCTTTTCAAGCAATGGGCGTTGTTGGTGGGTTAAGAGTGCAGTGCAAGCGATCGCAATTATCAGCCGAAAAACGTCGTCTGAAACCCTGATTATTTCGTCGATTTACAAAAGTTTTCGATCTACTGAGTTTAGGTTAATGCCTGAGCTGCTGCTGCCGAAAGGAACTCATTTGCTGCTTGCTTCAACAATTCGGCTTTATCGGTCTGTTCCCAAGGCAAATCTAAATCACTCCGCCCAAAGTGACCGTAAGCCGCGACGTCCTGATAAAAACGTCCGCCTCGTTCACTTGGTAAGTTACGTAGTTTGAAAGTATGGATAATCCCCGCTGGGCGCAGTTCAAAGTGCTGCTTAATTAATTCCAGCAAGGTTTCTTCATCTACTTTGCCAGTGCCAAAGGTATCCACTAGGATGCTGGTTGGCCGCGCTACACCGATGGCATAAGAAAGTTGGATTTCAACTTTTTCTGCCAATCCAGCAGCGACAATATTTTTCGCCACATACCGAGCAGCGTAAGCAGCAGAACGGTCTACCTTGGTGGGGTCTTTGCCCGAAAAAGCACCGCCACCATGTCGTGAATAGCCACCGTAGGTATCAACGATTATTTTCCGTCCTGTCAGACCAGAGTCTCCTTGAGGACCACCAACCACAAATTTGCCAGTGGGATTGACTAAAAAGCGTGTTTCCTCATTTGGCTTAATGTCGATGTCGCCAAAAACAGGTTCAACTACAGCTGACCACAGGTCTTGTTTTATTTTGGCTTGTACTGCCGCGTCATCTGTGATTTCCCCAATACTGGCTGTGTGCTGGGTGGAAATCAAGATGGTATCAATCCCGACAGCACGTCCATCTTCGTAAACTACAGTTACTTGGGTTTTGCCGTCAGGACGTAGATATGGCAATTCACCTGTTTTGCGAACTGCTGCCAATCGGCGAGCAATGCGGTGAGCCAGACTGATGGGCAAGGGCATCAATTCTGGTGTTTCGTTGCTGGCAAAGCCAAACATTATACCTTGATCGCCAGCGCCAATTTTGTCGAATTGTTCATCGCTATCTTGCTGGCGAGTTTCTTGGGCGGTGTTGACGCCTTGGGCAATATCAGGTGATTGTTCGTCTAAAGCTAGCAAAACACTAGTGCTGTTGGCAGAAAAGCCGTTATCAGCATTGGTATAGCCGATTTCAGCAATTTTCTTGCGGGCGAGATTGACGAAATTTACATTAGCTTTGGTGGTAATTTCACCTGTGATTAGCACCAAGCCAGTATTAACTACTACTTCAGCAGCAACACGGCTGCTGGGGTCTTGTGTCAGTAGGGCATCAAGGATGGTATCAGAAATCTGATCGCAGATTTTATCTGGATGACCTTCAGTGACTGACTCGGAGGTAAATAAATATCGACGAGACAAAGGTAATTCCTCCTTTGAGAGTATTTTCGCTGACTAAATGTGGGTATTTAGTTCAGTTACCTAATTTATGAAATCATAACAATATTTATACTTAAGTCGTTAGTCTCTTCTGAAGATCGATCAAAACTACTAACTACAGTTAAGAATCTGTAAAGAAAATAGAGTTTGCACGAATTATTTTCTGCCCAAAATGTTTTTAACAATACAAAAAAAGCGGGGCACTCCGAAAAGTGCCCCTGCAAGCTTTGACACAAACACTGCTGCTTTAAACCTGAACCGCTAACTTTGCTTCCGTAGCTGTCAAGCGCTCATAGGCAGCACGCATTTTCAAACCTGTAAGCACTTGGAAGAAACCAGTACCATTATTGGAACCAGGATACTCGCGGTGCTGGAGTAATAAGTGAGTCAATTCACCCTGATATTTAGTGGATGTATTGCTGAGATGGGTTTCGATGTAAATTACTTCTTCCAAGTTGTCAAATTGACCATCTACCTCTAGTACTGAGACATAGCGACCGTAGTAAACATCTGAACCGTAGTACAATTGCATACCAGGGTAGGAACAGGTCAGTTTACGTCCACAGGGAGTCCAATTAATTGTTGACCCTTCATCAAATAGGTAGGTTGGCTCAAAGCCTTCCTTACCTTCCCGCTGGAGCATACGTACCCGTAAGACTCGACGCTCGGTATCGTTTTTGATCAAGTTTGTGGGCAATACCTGAAGAACTACGTCAGCAAATTCTCTTTGTGGTTCGATAAACTTATCAAAGTCAGGTTTGCGGGAATTGATTTGTGCTAAGACATCTTCGTAGCGATGACCGCGTTCTGCCATATCTCGCTGGATTTTCCAGGCAATTTTGACTTCATCGCTAATGTCAAAATAAACGCTGAAGTCAATTAGCGATCGCACCCGTTCATCATATAAAGGATGCAGCCCTTCTACCACTATAATATGATTCGGCTCTACCCGCTCTGGCGGATCGATCAAGCCGGTTTCGTGGTTATAAATCGGCTTATCAATCGCTTGACCATTTTTGAGCGCTTTAATTTGCTCATACATCAGGTCAAAATTGTTCGCTCTGGGGTCTAGTGCTGTTATCCCCGTTTCTTTGCGCTGTTTGCGATCGAGGGAGTGATAGTCATCCAAGCAGATGACTGTCATTAAATCTTCACCAAACAAATCTATCAAACGACGCAAAAACGTAGATTTACCGCAACCAGAGTCTCCGGCTACTCCAATCAGTACCACGCGTTCCGGCTTACTTGTCATAAATCTCCTCTAAATACTAAAGTTGTGTCAATAATTTTTCACACAGCAGATTTTGAAGCCAGGAGTTTACCCCTTTGGTTTATCCTGCGTTCTTGCTACCCAGCATTGCTATAAGACATCAATAAGTAGACAACAAACTTAAAACTAATAAGTTGCTACTCGTCGGACTAGCCTGAATCTTAAGTGCCGGTAAGTATTTAATCCTAGTGGTATATTTGATTTTAACAGAAGGGGGTATCCCATACAAGATTTCATGTCAAGAAGAATTAGTCTGGTTGACTAATCATTTTGATGATTCAGTTGTTAATTTTCAAAGAGGGATCGACAATACCCGTAAGTGTTAGGCAGCTCTATTGCCTGCTAGTTGTGACTCTCTGCAATGGAGTTCTAATGGTATAATTCATTTCTCTAGCAAACTTTTTGACGTTCGGAAATTTTATTGCTCCTCAAGGCTCAAGATATTTAAGACCAAAATCTATCCAACGAATGACTCCCTAACTTGCCTTAGTAAAATTCTTGGGTGTAAAGTTATGGATATGCTCAAATAGGTGTGCCAGTGTTGTAAACATTCAACGATTCCGTTGACAAAAATAGTAAAATTTAGCCAGATATCCAAAACCCGATCGCCTTTAACCAATTGGTGAAAATCCTCCTACTACAAGCTTCTTGTATTAAACATCTGCAAGAGTCAAGTAGAAGTAAAACAGCAACTGAATTTGGTAATAGCGAGGGAATTACGAAGGATGCAGTCAGCAGATGCTTTTGTTCGAGAAACACAGGGATTAGCAGTAATTTCATTCAGGTTTACACCTGAAAGTAAAATTACAAACTGTAATAGCAAACTACTGATGGAGGTTGACAGATTTTTCACATCAAGTGAAACTGATTATAGTTGCTTAAATCACGGTTCTCTCTGTTGTTATGTTCGTAGCTAGAATTCTACTAGTCATGTAGTTAGACATGAGGAAGTCAGAAAAAGCTAAAGAAGATTTCTAGAGAGTAGTAGATTTCGCCAAGTAAAATCAAGCATAACATGCTTTCAAGTGCATCGATTGATACGCTTGTGCTGTATTGTACAGCAGTATGTATTTCTAGAGAAAAGTTAGCAAAAAAGTATCGATGGTAGTTAACGAAGAAAAGATTAAATTGATTCATTATTAACATTCTCCAAAAGACTTATCCTTTACCTTAGAAGGTGAACAGGTGTGTTTTTTACTATGCCTGCATGTCTTCGGTGAGTGTACTTAGCAAGGCATCAATTAATGATGCCGTTTTTCCAAAGTGTCAGTTTTGTGAAACGAAAATCCGGTAAACTAAAGCTGACATAGGATGGGAATAGTTTTTTTTGAAAAACGGTTAAGTAAATATCGGAGTGGTAGAACGAATGTACAATCAAGGTGCTGTTGAGGGTGCTGCCAACACAGAATTAGGTAGCCGCGTCTTCCTCTATGAAGTGGTAGGCCTGCGTCAGAGCGAAGAAACCGATCAAACGAACTACCCAATTCGTAAAAGTGGCAGTGTGTTCATCAGAGTGCCTTACAACCGCATGAATCAAGAAATGCGACGTATCACTCGTCTAGGCGGGACAATTGTTAGCATCCAGCCCGTAACTGCTTCAGGGCAAGTTAATGGTAAAGCCTCACTTGGGAATGCTAACAGCGAAGAGAGTGAGTTAGCTAAATCTGGGGAAACTGCTAACAGTGAAGGAAATGGTAAAGCCACACCTGTGAATACTAAGAGTGAAGTCAAAGGCTTCGCTAAACCACCAGCTGAAGAACAGCTCAAGAACAAAGACAAGAAAGGCAACACCATGACTCAAGCGAAAGCCAAAAAAGACCACGGTGACGTTCCTGTTAACACTTACCGCCCCAATGCTCCGTTTATTGGCAAGGTAATATCTAATGAGCCATTAGTCAAAGAAGGCGGAATTGGTATTGTTCAGCACATTAAATTTGACCTGTCTGGCAGTAATTTGAAGTACATAGAAGGTCAAAGTATTGGCATCATTCCACCAGGATTGGACAAGAACGGCAAGCCCGAAAAACTCAGACTGTATTCCATTGCCTCAACTCGTCATGGCGATGATGTGGATGATAAGACAGTATCACTGTGTGTCCGCCAGTTGGAGTACAAACACCCAGAAACTGGCGAAACAGTCTACGGTGTTTGCTCTACACACTTGTGTTTCCTCAAACCTGGGGAAGATGTGAAAATTACAGGGCCAGTGGGTAAGGAAATGTTGTTACCCGAAGACCCCGATGCTAATGTAATTATGATGGCAACCGGAACAGGTATTGCGCCGATGCGGGCTTATCTGTGGCGTCAGTTTAAAGATGCTGAAAGAGCGGCTAATCCGGAATACCAATTTAAGGGATTTTCTTGGTTAATATTTGGCGTGCCCACAACTCCAAACCTCTTATATAAGGAAGAACTGGAAGAAATTGAACAAAAATATCCTGAGAACTTCCGCCTCACTCCTGCCATCAGCCGCGAACAGAAAAACCCCCAAGGCGGTAGAATGTATATCCAAGACCGCGTAGCTGAACACGCAGATGAATTGTGGCAATTGATTAAAAATGAAAAAACCCACACCTACATCTGCGGTTTGCGAGGTATGGAAGAAGGTATCGATGCAGCCTTAACTGCTGCTGCTGCTAAGGAAGGCATCACCTGGAGTGATTACCAGAAGCAACTCAAGAAAGCCGGTCGCTGGCACGTAGAAACCTACTAATTTTGTCATTAGTCATTGGTCATTAATAGATGACAAAGAATCAAAGGCAAATGACAACGGACAAATGACAAACGAAGAAGGATAATCAGTAGGTAGGGCAAACGCTCTACCTACAATTGTTATTGGTGGAATTGGGTGCAAAAATTGTGGGTGTGAAACTAGGAATACTGGGATTAGGAACTGTGGGAACGGGTACAGTGCAGTTGTTGCAAGATAAAACTGGGCGTCACCCGTTGTTGCAAGAGATAGAAATATATCGGGTGGGAGTCAGATCGCTAGATAAACCCCGTGCAGTAGAATTGCCTGCGGATGTGTTGACTACAGATTTAGAAGCCATTGTCAACGATCCGGCTGTGGATATAATAGTCGAAGTTATGGGTGGACTGGAACCAGCGCGATCGCTCATCCTCAAAGCTTTAAGTAATGGTAAGCACGTAGTCACCGCCAATAAAGCAGCGATCGCCCGCTTTGGAGCAGAAATTTTCACAACTGCCAATCAAGCCGGCGTATACGTCATGTTAGAAGCCGCTGTGGGTGGTGGAATTCCGGTAATTCAACCCCTCAAGCAGTCCTTAAGCGTTAACCGGATTAATACTGTAATTGGTATCGTTAACGGTACAACTAACTACATCCTCACAAGGATGCAAACAGAAGGTAGCAACTTCAACGATGTTTTGGCTGATGCCCAGCGGTTGGGTTATGCTGAAGCTGACCCCACAGCCGATGTTGATGGCTTAGACGCAGCAGATAAAATTGCCATCCTGGCATCATTAGGTTTTGGTGGACGTATTCACCTCAAAGATGTGTATACCGAGGGAATTCGGCAGGTTAGTAAAACAGATATTGCCTACGCCGAAAAATTGGGATTTGTGATTAAATTGTTAGCGATCGCCAAAAGAATTACACCCACAGAAGAGGATGGGGGGACGCGGGGACGCGGGGACGCGGGGAGATTTTCTCTGTCTCCTCTCTCAGTGAGAGTTCATCCGACTTTAGTACCGAAAGCACATCCTTTGGCTAGTATCAATGGGGTTTACAATGCCATCCTTGTAGAAGGAGAACCCATCGGGCAAGTAATGTTTTTTGGGCCTGGTGCTGGTGCTGGTGCAACCGCCAGTGCCGTAGTCTCGGATATCTTGAATTTAGCTGCTGTCCTTAAAACCAATACAGCAGTTCCAAACCCCTTATTAACTTGCGGACATCAGGAATACTGCCAAATTGCGCCGATGGCAGAAATGATAACTCGGTTTTATGCCCGTTTCCTTACAAATGACCAACCTGGAGTTATCGGTAAATTGGGTACTTGCTTTGGTAACTATGGCGTTAGCTTAGAGTCTATTGTTCAAACTGGGTTTCAAGGAGAACTAGCAGAGATTGTAGTTGTTACCCATGATGTGCCAGAAGGGAACTTTCGGCAAGCTTTGGCAGAAATTCGGGATTTTGAAGCGATAGAAAGCATTCCTAGCTTACTGCGCGTACTTTGAGATTACATAAATAGCGATCGCTTGGCTTCAGGTGTTCTCATATCCCATTATTGTGTAGAGAGGGGAGTAATTGAGAGCATCTTAAATGTTTGAATTTTTAAACGCAAAGTCACACAGAGGTTTACGCAAAGGAACGCAAAGGGTTTTTGGTAGCGAATTCTCTGCGTACCTTTGCGCTTACCTCTGCGTACCTTTGCGTTTAAATATCAAGCCTAGTTTTACAATAACGAGTCAGGGCGATCGCAGGGAATATTTATGAGCGAAGCAAGATAAAGGCGCACCGAGCTTCTCAAAAATTAAATTCGGGCAAGCGTTTGTTGAATTTGGATAAATAACAATAAATTTACTTAATTAATAAAATATTTTTTGTATTAAATATTTTATAAAATACTGAATATTGCGGGTGTCGATCGCTTGAGTTTTAGAGAAATATGGCGTAGACGCATAGCAGGTTGTCGTCAGACATCGCTCAGCATTGAACGGGAAGCTTACGCCCTAAAAGCTTTATAAAACCCTGAATTTGAGAGAAAATTTAAGAATCGTAATTAGAGTAAATTTAAATGCACGTTATTAGTCGCAGAATTCTAAGAGAATTTTGTGAGGCACACGCAGATGCAAGGGAAGCACTTTATGATTGGTATAGGATAGCAACTAAAGCTGAATGGAAAAATCTGCTTGAAGTTCAGGCTATTTATTCAAAAACAGAAGCAGTTGGTAACTTCACCGTGTTTAATATTAAAGGAAATAACTACCGTTTGATTGCTGATATTGTTTACGAAACTCAAAGAATCTATATTAAATATGTCCTGACTCACGCTGAATATGATAAGGATAAATGGAAAAATGACCCGTACTTTTAATCCAGAATCTTATGGTAAATTGCTAGCCGAGTATCAGCCAAAAATCATTACGACGGATGCAGAAAACGAACAAGCGATCGCACTCGCATTAACCTTAGAACATCGTCCCAATCGTACACCAGAAGAAGAAATGCTGTTGCAACTATTGGTGACATTAATTGAGCAGTTTGAAGAAACTCATTACCCAATCCTCCAAGGTACACCCAATTCGATGTTAGTACATCTAATGGACGCACGCGATACTACAACCGAAGCATTAGCTGAGGTAATTGGTTCATTGGAAATTGCCTTGCAAATTGTTAATGGCGATCGCACCATTAGTAAAACTCAAGCAGAAGCGTTGGCGGACTATTTTAATGTAGATACCAGTTTATTTACCTAGCTTATCTTCCATAACAACGCTCTTAAAACCAACGTTTGGTATTGAGCCGGAAATTTTATATTTTAGTATGAGGTTAAAGGTGCGTAGACGCGTAGCGGCTTGTCCTTAGACATCGCTTCTCTACTTGATACAACAGCTACAAAATCTTTTGCTACTTAGCTTTTATATAGGACTACTATTTGATTTTTGAACAGATACGTAGGGTGCGTTATCGGCGAGAGTACGGCACCGAATCCTTAAGAATGGTGCGTTAGCGTTTCGCGTAACGCACCCTACAAATACTTAATGTTGTTCAAAAATCAAACCGGATTCCTATAGTTTGATCAAACTACGATCCTGTTTTAAAGATCAACTGTCCTAGCAATCCTGAGATTAACCCCAGAGCAGAAATGCCAACTAAAATCATAGAACTATGACATTTGCTGAAGGATTTTTGTAATTCATATACAGGTATGTACTCGAAAATAAATGCAGGAATAGATCCAGCCATAGCCACAGATAAAGCCCCAGACCTATCTAAAGTCCCAACTAAAGCCCCAGCCCAGTCTCAATTACATATTTGCCACCTTGCAATTGTTGTCCTGCTCTCCAAGGCATAAATACCTCTAAATCAAAGAAAATACTTAAAAAATTACTTTAATCCCAGCATCCTAATGAAAGTTTAGCTAATTCTACGGAGTTTTGCTAGATGAGGGATTAGGAGACTGTGAAGGTTGATTGGAAGATGGAGATGGGTGGAAAATAGGAATCCAAGAAGGTATGGCTGCAAGTAAGGCTATAAAAACTCCGATCGCCGCTATCACCACTCCCCAAAACTGGATGTTTCGCTCCCAATTTGAGTTGGTGTTAGATGGTACAATTACTGAAGGCTGAGAATTTTCCACAGTTAACCCTAAAGAATCGAGCCATTCCCACATTGATTGAGGACGCTGTTTCGGGTCTAGCTTCATACCTGTTAAAATTGCCCGGTTGGTGCGATCGCTAATCTGAGGATTATGTTTTTTCGGTTCCACTAAATATGTTTGTGTTTACATTGAGTAAGTTTTACCGCCTCTTGCCAAAACATTGTTTCCAGTCGTCCGCGTTCCAACTGGTTCAGGGAATTTAGTAAATCGTCATTTAAGGTTTTAATGACTTGGCGATCACTATTCTGATTTTTCACCAAATAAGTAATGCCAAAGCGTCCTCTTCCCAACTCTCTCTCAATGGTGTACTTTCCACCTTGCAAGCGATCGCCAACTCCCCAAGCCATCTTTGCAACTCCCAAAATGCTTAGATTAATTCTCACACAAGAGAGCCTTAATAACTTGAGCCTAGCTTTGGAGAAAGACTGCGATCCAATACTGTTCGGTTAAGGCACCAGACGCGATCGCTTTTTTCTCCCTCTATTGCTAAACTAAAAACAACCTTTAGCTAGTGCAAAGGTAACTTTATGGCCTCTGCAACCAACCTCGATACCGATCTCACCCCATTTCCTGACCACACGCAGCTACCAGATTCCGATGGCACTTTTGTGAAAAATTGGCAAGAGCATCCCCAAAGTATCTTACTAACTGACTCAATTACACCCATTCTTCAGCAATTACATCCAGAAGGTCAATATTGTATAGGTCAGGACTTAGGTATTTACTGGCGGTTAACAGATCCTCCAGAGAAAGGAGCAGTAGCACCGGATTGGTTTTATGTACCAAATGTACCGCCTTCGTTAGATGGACTTTCACGAAGGTCTTATGTGTTGTGGCGAGAGTTTATTGCACCATTGATTGCTTTGGAATTTGTCTCTGGTGATGGGAAGGAAGAAAGAGACAAAACTCCTTGGAAGGGTAAATTTTGGATTTATGAGCAGGTGATTCATCCAGCTTTTTATGGCATTTATGAAGTGAATCAAGCCAGTGTGGAAGTTTATGAATTAATCGGAGGACAATATCAGTTATTAGCAGCAAATGAGCGCGGACATTATCCCATACATCCTTTAGGCGTTGAGTTAGGTCTGTGGCATGGACAATATCAGAACATGGAATTACCCTGGTTACGCTGGTGGGATTTGCAAGGTAATTTGTTGTTGACTGGCTCAGAAAGAGCAGAACTTGAACGCCAGCGCGCTGAACAGGAACGCCAACGCAATGAGATTCTGATTGCTCAATTGCGATCGCTCGGCGTTGAACCAGAAGCTTAAGTCTATTGCTAAACTAAAAAACAACCTTTACCAGTGCAAAGGTAAATTTATGACCTCTGCCATCAACCCCACTGACCTCACCCCTTTCCCAGACCACACGCAGCTACCAGAGTCTGATGGCACATTTGTGAAAAACTTCCAGGAACATCCCCAAAGCATTCTCATCACCGACTCGATTCAACCGATATTACAAAAACTTCACCCTGATGGGCAATATTGTATTGGTCAAGATTGTGGCATCTATTGGCGGATGACTGACCCACCAGAAAAAGGCGCAGTCGCACCAGACTGGTTTTATGTCGCCAATGTCCCGCCCTTACTCGATGGACAAATCCGCAGGTCTTATGTAATATGGCGAGAATTTATTGCCCCATTAATTGCCTTAGAATTTGTCTCTGGTGATGGGAGTGAAGAGCGAGATACAACCCCTTGGAAAGGCAAATTTTGGATTTATGAACAAGTGATTCGTCCTCCGTTTTATGGCATTTATGAAGTGGATAAAGCCAACGTAGAAGTGTATCACTTAATTGAGGGCAAGTATCAGCCATTACCAACAAACGAACGGGGACATTATCTTATACATCCTTTAGGCGTTGAGCTAGGTATCTGGCATGGAGTTTACCAAAATATGCAATTGCCCTGGTTACGCTGGTGGGATTTGCAAGGTAATTTGTTGTTAACTGGCGATGAAAGAGCAGAACTTGAACGTCAACGCGCTGAACAAGAACGCCAACGCGCTGAACTTGAACGTCAACGCGCTGAACTTGAACGCCAACGAAATGAGATTCTCATTGCTCAATTGCGATCGCTCGGCGTAGAACCAGAAGTCTAATATTTTGGAATCAAGTTAAAACTGGTAGACATTGCTCGGATTTTACCAAAGGCGATACCTACGGTAAGCTACGCTAACGCGCCCATTTTCAATTTCGTCACTTACAGCAGGAACAGGAACGCCAAAGAGCTGATCGCTTAACTGCTAAATTGCGCTCTCTAGGCATCGATCCAGACTCATAATTTTGACCAAAAGTCAATCTATTTTGGATTTTGGATTTTGGATTTTGGATTGCCAACAGCGATTTTCCGTTACCTGTGCGTAAGTTTTGTTGGGGTGAAAGGATTTGTTCCGCCCCTAATGCGCCAGGGCCGTTTCATTCGCTAGTCTGTGAGATTTGTCAAGGGGATATTCTCACGCAAAGACGCAAAGGCGCAAAGAAAAACAACATTATTTGGGCTTGAAGACGCAAAATTTTTTGCCCTAATTGTACGCTTGCCCTAAATTTTGATTTCTTTGACCCTTGCAATTTTAACCATTTTAGGGAACGAAACAGCCCTGCCTAATGCGCGGGGCATTAACCGAAGCAATTTTTAATCTAAAATCTAAAATCTAAAATCTAAAATTGGCACGGTCAACTATTGATTTACATCCAGTATCCGAGAAGTTTCTAAGCGACTCATCCACTTTGCGAAATAAACTCGATTCGCTTTTTCCTCGGGTGGATCTTTAGTATCTAAAGGATAAGGTGCCAGTCCCAAAATCGCTGCTGTGGTCACGCAAAACATCGATTTTTGGAAAGTCATACAAATTTGCACTCGCAAATCATCTTCACCCCGCAGACTGCGACGATAAATTTCATGCAAGTACTCTGGAAGATAATGACGCATATCTTGCATCAACAAGGTGGGAGGAATACCTGCGCCGCCGATGGGCAAAGGATCGGCGTATAATGCGCCATATTGGAATCGACTTTGATCTGGGGAGATTTGATAAGCTTGGGCATTGTATGAAACAGTGCCGTGGAAAGGTGTTCCTCTAAAGAAAACTGCCTCTACATAAGGTATTGCTGTGTCTGCTAAGAAAGTCAAACCAACGTCTTTAGGAATGATGTCATAGAGTTTTTCCCCAACTTTGACGGTGTAGGTAATTGGCTTTGATGCATTTTCCACTAACCCTGCTTTAATATGGTCTACAATTTCGGGAATTGATTTGATTTCGCCATTGTCGTAGCGGTCTGATAAGCTGAGGAAAATATCAGCCATGACTCGCCAAAATTGACCTAAACCCGTGTAGTAAGCAGAAACGCGTAACTGTTCGGTTAAAAAGTCTGGGAAAAGTTGGTTAATGCCTAAAATTAAGGGATTATTTTTAAATTTAGCTGTGATGACAGCTTGCGCTCTTTCTTGAAATTCTTTTGTATCTAAGTATGTATCTAAACCGCCGCCACCGTGCCACATCATGCCTTTCATGCAATACTCGGCATATTCATAGTTAATGCGATCGTGCCACCAGTGACGCAGTAATTTCTGAAAAGATACTTCTCCATTAAAGTATTTAAAAAATGGGAAAAATACTAAAAACTGATGTTCGGCAATATAATTCAGATTTATTGAATAGGCATCTATAACTACGCCATAACTTTTGAGAATACCAACTACTTCCACGACATTTTCTGGAGTATCGGAAAGTAATGCCTGTCCAGTTTGCAGGCGTTCAATAAACTCAGGTAAAGGTTCGTTCGTGAATTTATTTCTAATAGTTACCACTGCGATTTCTCCATTAAGTATTGGGCATTGGGCATTGGGCATTGGGCATTGGGCAGAAGAGGCGGAGGGTCAGAGGGGCAGAGGGGCAAAGGGGCACAGGAGAAAGAACTTGTACAAAAACTCTCCTCTGCTCCCCTGCTCCCCTGCTCCCCTGCTCCTTTGCTCCTCTGCTCCCCACCTCCCCATCTCCCCATCTCCCCACTCCCTACTCCCCATTCCCCATTTTCTTATCCAAGGACACCGTTGCTACTACGTTTTGAGTATTGACCATTGCTGTAATTGTTGGTTCAGTCCAGCGTGCTAACCAAGACGGTTGGATGCCAAAAATTACGATTAGCAAGGCTAAAATTGCAGCGGGAAGGCGATCGCTCCAATACACCCGTGGTAAGTTGACAACAGGTGCAGATAAGCGTCCAAAAAAAGCGCGGTTCATAAGTAACAGGAAGTAAACTGCTGTTAAACCAGTACCAATCATGCACAGCAGTGTTTGTACTGGAAAAACTGCAAAACTACCCCGATAAACTATGAATTCGGAAATAAAACCTACCATTCCCGGTATACCTGCGCTGGCCATGACTCCCACAATCATCAAGCTACCGATTACTGGCATACCGCGTTCTGGGTTGAGCAGTCCTCTGATGATTTCTAAATCGCGGCTTCCGGCTTTTTTATACACAACTCCCACGAGCAAAAACAGCATTGCAGAAATCAAGCCGTGGCTAATCATTTGCATAACGGCACCCAAGACACTTAAAGGTGTAGACGCCGCCGCCGCTATCAGGACGTAGCCCATATGTCCAATAGAACTGTACGCCACCATTTTTTTCATATCTGTTTGGGCGATCGCACAGGATGAACCATACAATACACTTACTGCTGCCCAAATTGCTAACCAAGGAGCCACATAATTCCAAGCTTCTGGTAACAAGTTCATGCCAAATCGCAGTAAGCCGTAAGTTCCCAACTTCAACAATACCCCAGCCAACAGTACAGAAATCGGTGTGGAAGCTTCAACGTGAGCATCTGGCAACCAAGTATGGAAGGGAACTAAGGGAATTTTAATCCCGAAACCTACCAAAATTCCCACTAGCAGTAAAAGTTGTGTTGCTAAAGGTAGAGTCTTCGCATTCAAGGTTGCTAGTGCAAAGTTAGAGGAACCACTCAGCCAAACCATGCCCAGGAAACTTGCTAAAATCAGGATTCCGGAAACGGCAGTATAAATGAGAAATTTTGTTGCAGCATAACCCCGTCTTGCACCACCCCAAATAGCTATCAATAGATACAGCGGAATCAACTCCAACTCGTAAAACAGGAAAAATAGCAGTAAATCCTGTGCTAAGAAAGCTCCAGTCACGCCAACGCTTAACAGTAGTATTAAACAGTAATACAATTTAGGACGCCCAAGGGATTCATCGCTACTGTAGATGGCAATGGAAGTCAACAGTCCATTTAAAACCAGCAATGGCAAAGATAAACCATCTATTCCCAGGTTATAGTTCAAGCCTAAGGCATCTATCCAAGGAACAGATTCGGCAAACTGTTGACTCACTTCCCCAGGACGGAACTGAATTGTGATTACAACTGTCAACAAGAAAGCAATAATCGCAAAGGTCAAAGCTACCCCACGGGCAAGTTTCCCACTAATGCCAGAGGGCCAGAAACCAATTAAAGCTGCGCCAATTAAGGGCACTAGAATTAAAGCACTAAGCATAGACTTCAGGTAAGGGGATGGGGGGATGGGGGGATGGGGAGATGAGGGAGATGAGGGGGATGAGGGAGAATAACTGTTGACTCCTGACTCTTAACTTCCAACTCTTAACTCTTAACTCCTAACTCAGCACTCAGCACTCTTAAAAGGGCAATTTATCTAGTAAACCCAATGACCAGCTGATGAAAAAGCCCAGGATGCTGACGACTGCGAGGATGGTCAACATATAGCCTTGAGATTGTCCGGAAATGCTGTACTTTAAACTTTGTCCGCCGAGAATTGTGGCAAACCCAACTAAGTTCACTATACCGTCAACCAAATAGCGATCGCTCCAAGCAGAAATCTTAGATAACAGCGCTACTGCACTCACTACGGTGACTCGATAAACTCGGTCGATGTAAAAGTCATAACCCAACAAATCTTGGATAAATCTCCATGCCAAAATTCTCGATCTTGACCAGGCTTTGTGTAGATAAATTGTAGACCCTGCAACTACTCCTATTCCAGTAGAAGCAAACAATGCTGATGCTACATACCAATTGATACTTTCCCAATCAGGTAGCAGGTACCATTGCTGTAGCATTAGGGGTAGAAGCAAAGTCAATACTGTTAAAGTCACCATTGGAAAGGCCATCGACCAACCAACTTCTGGGGTGCGCCGGGTCTTTTGCTGCGGTTTACCCCAAAAGACTAATCTAAATACTCTGGTCAAGTTCAATGCTGTCAAGCCATTGACTAATAGTAAAACTCCAATCACCCAAGGGCTAATATTCACGAAGCCATCAGCCCAGGCTAACATTGCCCAGAAGCTTCCTAGTGGTAAGAGTGTGACCATTCCTGCTGAACCAACAACGTAGGCAGTAGTGGTGGCTGGCATCCTTGACCATAAACCACCCATTTCTGTCAAGTCTTGGCTTTGGGTTGTTAAGATTACTGAACCAGAACTCATAAATAATAATGCTTTAGCGATCGCATGGGTTAACAGCAACATCAAGGCTACACCCCCTTGCTGCAAGCCAACTGCCAAAAACGCTAACCCCATGTATGCACTAGTAGAATGAGATAAGGCTCGCTTAATGTCTATTTGAGCTATGGATACTAATGTTGCACCAATTGCCGTCACTGTACCCATGACTACCAACGCATTCAAGGCAATCGGTGACAAGGCTAACAATGGTTGCAGTCTAAATAGCAGATAGGCACCACCAGCTACTACCAACGAATTTCGCATTACCGAGGCGGGGTTCGGTCCTTCCATCGCTTCATCTAACCACAGATGCAGTGGAAACTGGGCACATTTACCCGCAGGCCCAGCAATTAACGCCAACCCCAATAATGTGGATGTGACTGGGCTTAAATCAGCCGTTTGCGCCCACTCATATAAATCGGAAAAATTCAAACTGCCGGCTGAGGTGGAAAGGGTGACTACAGCCATCAACAGTAACAAGTCTCCCACCCGTTTAGTTAAAAACGCATCTCGCGCTGCTGTCACAACTAACGGTTGAGCATACCAGAACCCCACCAGCAAATAAGTCGAAAGTGTCAAGACTTCCAAAAGCCCATAGCTGAACAACAAAGAATCACTGATTGCTAGGGCACTCAGCGCCGCTTCAAAAAATCCCAGCAACGCAAAAAAACGTGCCAACGACCAGTCTTTTTCCATGTAACCCAAGGCGTAAACTTGTGCCAACAAGCTTAAGCCAGTAATTAAAACTATTGCCCCGATACTCACTGGTGAGAGTTCCAAGGCAAAGGATAAGTCTAAATCCGCAGCTTTGAACCAGGGAACCAACAACTTTTCTGGTTCTTTATCCCAAATATCTTTAAATACAAACAAGCTATGGACGAAAGCCAAAAGGGTCGTCAACAAGTTGATGTATGCCGCAGGTCTTGGGCCTGTCCGCTGAATTATTCCCAATCCCCACGGTAAGGTCAAAATTGCGCCGAGTAAGCTATACAAAGGCACAAACCAACTTGTTAAAAATAAAAATTGACTCATTTAAATTTCCCTTAACGACTCAGGCATGATTTTAAAAAAACTTCCAAACAATTATTTCTTTAATAAAATTAGTTTGCCAAAACCTCTATATTTGTTTACTGTTGTTGCAACTAAAACTTCGGAGTATTTATACTTAACTTTCCCCTATTAAACTTCAGTAAAATATAACTTCATATAGTCAAAAGCATTTACTTGCCTTAACATCATCGACCTTTTTACATTTTTATTTCTACTTTGACTAAAGTACTTTATACGATATATTTGAAAAAATTATATGTTTTTTACCTAGTCCTTGTAGATGTAGCAAAAACGCAGGAAAGATATAGGCAGCAAAGCATACAGCGACTGCTTGCTCCTTCCCACATCGAATTAGCCTTGGCTATGAATCTCGTTTTGTAAATGTCATAAAGAAATTATAAAGCATAAGTGGCTGCTCTAGGAATCCGTGAACTTTAATTGCTCATCGGCATAGATAAATTTATGTTAAGTTTTTTAAAACTTTTTTATCATAAACTATTATAGTGATTTATATTGCCAGGGACGCCAAGCTTTCCTATGCTTAAATTGGAAGTGTTTTCTTAGCTCTAAGATCAAGCTCTCCCCGTCAAAAATTTCAAGTAACAGTACCGATCGGATTAATTTTGTAGGAGTTCTGCGATGCCAATTGCAGTTGGAATGATTGAAACGAAGGGCTTTCCAGCAGTGGTGGAAGCTGCTGATGCGATGGTAAAAGCCGCCCGTGTCACTTTAGTGGGATACGAGAAAATTGGTAGCGCTCGCGTCACCGTGATAGTTCGGGGAGATGTATCGGAAGTTCAAGCTTCCGTAGCCGCTGGGGTAGAAGCGGCCAGAAGAGTTAATGGTGGTGAAGTGTTATCCACACACATTATTGCTCGTCCTCACGAAAACCTGGAGTACGTTTTGCCCATACGTTACACAGAAGCTGTGGAACAGTTCCGTACCTAAAAGCCGTTTAAATAAAAGAATTAACGCTTTTTAGTTTTTTGAGAAATTTTTTTTCTCGTCGATAACATACTTCAAATCCTTCTGCGGTGGGGCATCACGCGGAAGTAAAACTAAGCTCGTGGAAGTGTCGGGTTGCCGAACCATTGAAACGAGTAGCCAAGGACTCCAAAGCCCGCGCTGTATGTCGGGTAGGCGAGAAACCGGGATATGTCACCATCATTTGTGTCCAAGGCTAAAACTTTAAAAAGGGATTAAAGCTAATGTCGATCGCAGTAGGAATGGTTGAAACGCTAGGCTTTCCAGCGGTAGTGGAAGCTGCTGACGCAATGGTGAAAGCAGCCCGCGTAACTCTGGTGGGTTATGAAAAAATTGGTAGTGGTCGGGTGACCGTGATTGTGCGGGGAGACGTATCGGAAGTTCAAGCTTCCGTAGCCGCAGGCGTAGAATCTGTGAAGCGAGTCAACGGCGGACAAGTACTGTCTACTCACATCATTGCCCGTCCTCACGAAAACTTAGAATATGTTCTGCCAATTCGTTATACAGAAGACGTAGAGCAATTCCGGGAAAATGTCAACGCAATTCGTCCTTTTGGTAGAAGACCGTAATTTCTAATGCAAATTGCCAAAGTTCGCGGCACAGTAGTTAGCACCCAAAAAGACCCAAGTCTTAGAGGTGTCAAACTACTGTTGTTACAATTGGTAGATGAAGACGGAAATATCCTGCCACAGTACGAAGTAGCAGCAGATATCGTGGGAGCAGGAGTAGATGAGTGGGTACTGGTAACTCGTGGCAGTGCTGCTCGTCAAATTAGTGGCAATGAACAGCGTCCATTAGATGCAGCAGTGGTGGCAATTATAGACACCATTCACGTTGAAGATCGCCTAATTTACAGCAAAAAAGAACAGTATAGGTAGTCATTGGTCATTAGTCATTGGTCATTAGTTATTGGTCATTAGTTATTGGTCATTAGTCATTGGTCATTAGTCATTAGTCATTGGTCATTAGTGAATAACAAAGGACAACTGACAACGGACAACTGACAACTGACAACTGACAACGGACAAATGACAACGGACAAGTGACAAATGACAACGGACAAATGACAAATGACATAGAGGAGGAATCTTGCGATGGTAGTCCGCAGCACGGCGGCACCCCCAACCCCGTGGTCAAGGAATTTAGCTGAACCCGAAATCCATGAAACTGCCTTTGTACATACATTCTCCAATTTGATTGGAGATGTACGCATAGGTGCAAATGTAATCGTTGCTCCGGGGACCACGATTAGAGCGGATGAAGGCACACCCTTTTATCTTGGTGAAAATACTAATGTCCAAGATGGCGTTGTGATTCATGGGTTGGAGCAAGGTCGAGTAGTTGGCGACGACAATGAAAAATACTCGGTGTGGATAGGCAAAAATGCTTGTATTACCCACATGGCTCTAATTCACGGACCAGCTTATGTAGGTGACAATTCCTTCATAGGCTTTCGCTCTACAGTGTTTAATGCCAGGGTAGGTGCAGGTTGCATCGTGATGATGCACGCTTTGATTCAAGACGTAGAAATTCCCGCAGGTAAGTATATACCTTCCGGAGCCATAATTACCACCCAGCAGCAAGCTGACCGCTTGCCAGACGTGCAAGATCAGGATAAGGAATTCGCTCATCATGTGGTTGGGATTAATCAGGCCTTACGAGCTGGTTATCTTTGTGCTGCGGATAGCAAGTGTATAAAGCCCATTCGGGATGAAATTGCTAAATCTTATACAGGTAATGGTATTACTGTTTTAGAGTTGGAAAGGAGTAGTGACGTGTCGAGTAATAGCTTGGGTGCAGAAACAATAGAGCAGTTGCGCTATTTATTACAGCAAGGGTATAAGATTGGCACGGAGCATGTAGACCAAAGACGATTCCGGACGGGATCTTGGACTAGTTGCCAGCCAATCGAACCGAAATCTTTAGGTGAAGCGATCGCTGCTTTGGAAAGCTGTGTGAGAGACCACAGTGGCGAATATGTCCGGCTGTTTGGTATTGATAAAGGTAGACGCCGGGTTTTAGAAACCATCATTCAACGTCCCGATGGTGAAGTAAAACCAACCACTAGCTTTAAAGCTCCTGCTAGTAGTTCTAGCAATGGCAGCTACAGCAGCAACAATGGCAATAGTAACGGCTCTAGCAGCGGCAAAATTAATAACGAAACCGTAGATCAAATCCGGCAACTTTTAGCTGGTGGTTATAAAATTAGCACTGAACACGTAGATGAGCGCCGCTTCCGCACTGGTTCGTGGAGTAGTTGCAAGCCAATTGAAGCAAATTCGGCAAACGCCGTGATTTCCGCTCTGGAAGAGTGTATAGACAACCATCAAGGCGAATATGTGCGTCTAATTGGTATTGACACCAAAGCCAAGCGGCGGGTGTTAGAAAGTATCATTCAACGTCCAAATGGTCAAGTAGCTCCCTCCGGTGGTAGTCAGAAATCATCATTTACTAGCAGCAGTGGGTCTTCGGCAAAGGCAACAGCAACAGCTAGCAGTACTCGTTTAACTTCTGAAGTAGTAGACCAGCTACGGCAATTGTTGGCTGGCGGCTATAAAATTAGTATTGAACATGTAGATGAGCGCCGCTTCCGGACTGGTTCGTGGACTAGTACCGGTCAAATTCAAGCCTCCTCAGAAAGAGAAGCGATCGCAGCCGTAGAAGGACACCTCGGCGAATTCCAAGGGGAATATGTCCGCTTAATTGGTATTGACCCCAAAGCCAAACGGCGGGTATTAGAAACCATTATCCAACGTCCAAATGGTCAAGTAGCCTCCTCTAGCAGTCAGAAATCTACTAGTAATGCACCCTCTGCTACTCCTACTGCTACTGCTACCAGTACCCGCTTGAGTACTGAAGTAATAGACCAACTCCGGCAATTATTGGCTGGCGGCTCTAAAATTAGCATTGAACACGTAGACCAACGGCGATTCCGTACTGGTTCGTGGACTAGTACAGGTCAAATTCAAGCCTCCTCAGAAAGAGAAGCGATCGCAGCCGTAGAAGGGCATCTTGGCCAATACCAAGGAGAATATGTACGCTTGATTGGTATTGACCCCAAAGCCAAGCGTCGGGTATTGGAAACGATAATTCAACGTCCGTAGAAGTTAGGAGTTAGGAGTTAGGAGTTAGGAGTTGGAGTTGGGAGTTGGAGTTAGGAGTTAGGAGTTGAAAAAGATTGTTTATTCATAACTCTAAACTGAAAATTTATAACTCCTCACTTTTAACTAACTCCTCACTCTTCACTTCTAACTCCTAACTCTCTAACTTCTTTTGCCTTCTGAGGTTAAATTTCCATGTCTGTGCCGCCACTGCGCCTCAGCAATAACTTTGATACTTACATAAGTGGTGAGGTGACTGTTCATCCAAGCGCGGTACTCGCACCTGGGGTAATACTCCAAGCAGCTCCAAACAGCAACATCGTCATTGGTCCGGGGGTCTGTATTGGCATGGGAGCAATTCTCCAAGTCCATGAAGGAACCTTAGAGGTAGAAGCAGGGGCAAACCTGGGAGCGGGTTTTTTGATGGTTGGCAAGGGCAAAATTGGAGCAAATGCTTGCATTGGTTCAGCAACAACAGTTTTTAATTGTTCAGTTGAACCCGGACAAGTAGTTCCACCTGGTTCGATTTTGGGAGACACAAGTCGGCAAATTAGTCAAACAAAAGAACTCAATTCATCCAAAGAGTTCCCACCTGCCACAAGTGCAGAAGAAAATAATGGCTTAGGGGAAGGTGAAAAAAAGGTCATTTCCTCAACTAACTTCTCCGCTTCGGCTTTTGTGGATTTAAAAGGGCGATCGATTTCTTTCTTTAAATCCTCCGCCACTGGTGAAAGCCAGTCTCCTCCACCGTCCAAGCCTGTCAATGATGCTGAAATCAATTTGCAACCAGCCCCCGAAGAGTCTACAGAACATAACTCAGACCCCAATCAGCCAGCCACAGAATCCCCTAATAGCTTCGGGACTCAAATTTATGGGCAAGGCAGTATACACAGACTATTGACTACATTGTTTCCCCATAGACAATCCTTGAACGACCCAAACTCTGACGATTAGTCCGAGTAAGTGTTAATTGTAAGTTGTCAGGTTTTTCCGTTTATTGGAAAATTCACATGGAAACATTTAATCAACGGTCTATGAGTACCATGCATTCATCGAGTCGTTTCGACGATCTCAAAGATACTGCTTTGGGCTTAGTTTCTACTCTCAGTTTCCCAGCAATAGTTGGGACAGCGGATATGATGCTCAAATCTGCTGGAGTTCACCTAGTTGGCTATGAAAAGATTGGTAGTGGTCATTGTACCGCGATCGTTCGGGGTGGAATTGCCGATGTCCGCCTCGCTGTAGAATCAGGCGTCCAAACCGCTGAACAATTTGGCCAGTTGGTTTCTAGCTTAGTGATTCCCCGTCCTTATCCCAACTTAGATATAGTGCTTCCCATCACAGCCCGTTTCACTAAATTGATGGAGGAAGGCAGTTACAGCCGTTTGAGTAATCAAGCAATTGGTTTGGTAGAAACGCGAGGATTTCCAGCAATGGTGGGTGCGTGTGACGCCATGCTCAAAGCTGCCGATGTCCATTTGGCAGCTTATGAAAAAATTGGTGCGGGTTTGTGTACAGCAATTATTCGTGGTTCTGTAGCCAATGTTGCTGTAGCAGTGGAAGCTGGGATGTTTGAGGCAGAACGCATTGGGGAATTAAATGCAGTGATGGTGATTCCTCGACCCCTAGACGAAATGGAACAAACATTGCCATTAGCAAGTTGCTGGATAGAACAAAACCAACCACTAAGCTTGCCACTGAATATCAAGGAGCAAGTTGCTGAAATCGAAATGTTAAGATTACCAGATTTAACTAAGTTACCGACGAAAGTTACAGAAGAATTATGGAATGATGAATGATGAATTATGAATTATGAATTGTCAAAAATTCATATTCAGTATTCAACATTCATCGTCAACTAGAAGGCATCTTACGCTTTTCTTATTGTTCTGATAATAGCTTCTTCAATTCAGAAATCAAATATTTTTCTTCTAATAGCGATAATAGAGTTTTATCTATAAAAAATAAAACTCGTAAATTTCTCTAAGCATCGCTATATCATTTGCAACTCTTCAGTAATACTAGATATATATCTATGAATCGCTATTTACAGGAGAACTACCCTTGAATCAAGCGACGCTGCACCAGTTAAAAGTCTTCGAGGCAGCGGCACGGCACAGTAGCTTTACTCGTGCTGCTGAGGAATTGTTTCTCACTCAACCTACCGTTTCCATGCAGATTAAGCAACTGACAAAATCAGTAGGATTGCCATTATTTGAGCAGGTGGGGAAGCGGTTATATTTGACGGAGGCAGGAAGGGAATTATTTGCCACTTGTCGGCAGATTTTTGATAACATAGCCCAATTTGAAATGAAGGTGGCAGATTTAAAAGGGCTAAAACAAGGACAACTAAAGCTAGCTGTGATTACAACAGCGAAATATTTTATCCCACGTTTATTAGGGAAGTTTTGCGAACTTTATCCAGGAATTGATATCTCCTTACAAGTAACGAATCACGAACAAATTTTAGAACGGATGGCTCATAATCTGGATGACTTATATATTATGAGTCAAATTCCAGACAATATGGATATAACTTGCCAACCATTTTTAGAAAACCCTTTAATAGTCTTTGCACCACTTAATCATCCTTTATCCCAAGAAAAAAATATTCCGATACAGCGCCTAGCTGAAGAACCTTTTATTATGCGAGAACCAGGTTCAGGAACTCGTCGTGCTGTCCAAAGCTTATTTGAGGAACAAGGGGTGAAGGTAAAAGTTAAGCTGGAATTGGGAAGTAACGAAGCAATTAAACAAGCGATCGTCGGTGGTTTAGGAATTTCTGTTTTATCTCGTCATACCTTACTATTAGACGCAGCACAGTTCAGCATTTTAGATGTCGAATACTTCCCTATTGACCGACATTGGTACATGGTTTACCCATCTGGTAAACAACTATCTATCGTCGCTCGTGCCTATTATGATTATTTACTCGCTGCCGCCAAAGGCATTGTAGAACAAAACGCTACTTATAGCTATAGTTCGGTTGAAGCAACTCACGGATAAATATTGGGTATTGGGAGTGAGGGGTAGAGACGCGATGAATCGCGTCTGTACAAGAGTTAAGAGTTATTCTCCCTCATCCCCCTCATCCCCCTCATCCCAATGCCCCATTAGCAGATTTTAAATTCCCTAAAGGGGTTGACGCTAAGACCAAGAAACATTAACAATTAACCAGCAGAACCAATTAAAAATAGGGGAAAACTGGCAGTGGTTAACCCGGAAACACAGTCTTGGCGCAAAACAGTACCAAGCGAGATTGTAGCTGTTACAGTCTACGCTGATAGAGCATTGGTTACACGACGAGGTGTAGTTTCCTTAATAGGAATTGAACAGGAATTAGTAATTACCCCAGTACCAATGACTCTGGAAACTGAGTCTGTGAGGGTTAGCGGTACAGGTACGGTAGGGGTGCGGTTGCTGGGAGTGAGTAGCGATCGCATTTACACTACTGAACCTGTGGCAGAACGTGTAGCACATTTAACAAGGCAAATTGAGCAACTAGAAGCAGAAAAACGCCATCTGCAAGCCCAAGTGGATGCTTTGGCATTGCAATCTAGTTTTATCGAAGGCTTACGTGAAAAAACAGAAGAACCTTTTTCCCAGAGTTTGTCCCGAAAAAATCTTAGTTTGAGCGAAATTTTGGATTTTTTGAACTTTTTGGGAAGCCAGTATAGTGAATATGCGATCGCATCTGGAGAATGCTTTGCCCAACAGCAGGAATTAGACAGACAATTGCAAGCACTCTACGCCTCACTGCAAAAAATCCAAACACCCCATCCCCAAGAAAGTTTGAGCTTAGTTGTAGCAGTTGAAGTCTCAGGTGAAGGCGAGTTTGAGCTAGAGGTATCATACTTGGTGAATCGTGCCAGTTGGACTCCGTTATATGACTTGCGTTTTAGCACCACGAGCGATATCGTGCATTTGAGTTACCTGGCAGAAATTACTCAAAGCAGCGGCGAAGATTGGATTGGTGCAAATCTCACCCTTTCTACTGCAAAACCGGGATTAGGGACACTCCCACCCAAAGTTGAACCTTGGTATATTGATACCTTACGTCCACAAATAGCACGACAACGACGAGCTAGATTTGCTGCACAGCCACCGCTGCTGCCTAGCATAGCAGCTCCAGCTGGTGAAGGAAATTGGCAAGAAGAAGACGAAGTTGCACAGGATAGTCTCATTGCAGCAGAAATTGTGACAGCAGAACTATCTAAAGAAGGAAGTGTAGTTACTTTTAAATTAAATGGTGGTGGTAATATTCCCAGTGATGGCGCACCGCATAAAACAACAATTTTTAATGACGATTATCCTTGTAACTTTGATTATGTGGCAATGCCGCGCTTGGTAAGTTTTGCTTATCTACAAGCCAATGTAAAAAATAGTCCCAACGGTGCGACTTTGTTAGCAGGAAAAGCGAATATTTTCCGCAACAATGTTTTCATCGGTGCCACTGGATTAGATAATATTGCACCAGGGCAAGAATTTAAACTGAATTTAGGGATTGATGAAGGTTTAAAAATTGAGCGTGATTTAGTTGAACGTATAGTAGACAAAAGATTAATTAGCAACCAGCGCCGAATTACTTATAGTTATCGGTTGATAATTACTAACTTACTTGATAAACAAGCGAATCTGAAAGTAACTGAACAATTACCAGTTAGCCGCAACGAACAAATTAAAGTGCGTTTGATTCGCACGAACCCGCAAATTCAACTTGGTGAAATGGGGATTTTAGAATGGGAGTTAACTCTTGCACCACAAGAACGGCGAGAGATATATTATCAGTTTAATGTTGAATATCCACCGGAATTAATGGTGGTTGGGTTAGATATTTAGAATCCAGATTTTCAAATTTTATCGCAACACTAAGTCAGTGATAAGTGATGCGTAGTCAGCCAGATTAAAATTAATTTTTATCAATATCAACTTTCAATTAGCGGCAGTAATTGAAAAGTGGACTTGCCATTTTAGCTTAGACCTATCACCTTGTAAATATTCAGAAATAGCTGCCGCTACATCAGGAGAGCGATTAAGTGGTACAACATAATCGAACACCCTTGTCATTACCTTCAGAGTTTCAGATGTCCATTCACCATCTACTACAAGAACTGCAAGCAATTCCTTATTCTTGCCTTTCCAGTTAATGGCTGAAAACATTTTATCTTTTGCATAAAGCGAGGCGTGTCTGGAAGATGACTTTCTCACCTCTATAAAAGCTTTTGGCAATTTTTCATCTGGAATAACAAAGTCGGTTCGAAAGTTATAGACAACACCCTCAAGATAGTTATATTCAGATTCTAATTTGTAGGGAACATTAGCATCATCAAGAGCCTTAGCAACAATATTTTCAAGGAGTACTCTACCTACCAAGTCACGAACAATACCCTCAAGAGTTGGTTCAATACTCTGTAAAATTTGCTGGCGAGTCATAGCCTGACCAGGTTTTCGCTTGTTCAAAATTTCAGCTAGTTTTTTAGCTGCTGGTTGTGAAATAACATTATCAGATACATTGCCAATTTGTTTTTTTAATGCAGCTTTACTTGTAATATTGGCAAGGCGCTGAAGAATCGGAAGCATATAGGAATTAGATTGAATATAGTTAGCATCAAACTCTTCAAGTCCTTTTGTATTTGCATAGAGTTCATTTAAAAGATTTTCTACTCTGTTTCGCAGCTGAATGTACACACCTTTTGTAATTGCTGACTCTACGTCAAAAGGGACTGCTTGCATCCGAAAAAATTCTTGCACAACCTCCTGTGGACTAGCTTCTGTTGGGTCGAGTGAACTGTCAAGACCACTAAGAATAATTAGTTTTTGTTCAAAAATTACGATCTGGTCTGCTTGAATATTTGCGAACCCACTAGTCTGCTTACTAAGTTCTAAGTAAATTTGAACATATAGTGTCATTGCTTCCCTAGCAATTTTGTAAAGCGTATTATTATTAGCTACTTCTGCTGAACTGTCAGCATCAAATTCGTCTTGCATGTATATGAAATTCCCCAAGAGGTTTGTTGATACCTTGCCGTTTTTCTAAAACCCAGCGACTCCCTCGTGTCCGCAGAGTTTCGATTTTTAAAATATCAAATCCAATTTCCTCCATTAGCTGAGATAGTAACTTTTCAGTTTGGATATGAACTCCGTAAAGTGCTGCATCTGCTACAATAATATGAACGTGGCTTTGAGGTCGCAAAACACGTTTTAATTCTTGAAAGACTCGCTGCATTTGTCCAAAATAAGGATACACCAGCAGGTAATAGTCTTTCCTCCCATTTCGCAGTTGTCTTTGTTGCTTAAGCTGATTAACTAATGGCTGTAGTGAAGCTTGAAGATTTGTTGATATAGCTTCTAAAAATATATTTTGATTCTGCTTGAGGTCAGTTGGAGCAGTTGTAGTATTAACAATTAATCGGCGACGTACTCGTTCTGTAATCTCACGCCATGACCCAGCATAACGCCAAAAATAAAGTTGCATCCTTGTCATTTCAGCAAAGTCAAAATTGTTGAGATAAGGCGGTGACGTGATGCACAGAGAACAGCTTTCATCTTCCAGAGTATTCATTGCTTCGGAACTCATAAAATGCAATTTTGCTCTTGGCTTAAACCTGTTATCTAACAATGTAATATCATCTCTAATATCATCACAAACTTTGTGGAGAGCAATTTGATATGGTGTCGATTTCTTCTGAGTAGTAGGAGCTTTATAAATTCCATCTGTTTGGGAACCAGATGTGAGTTCAAGTATGCGAGAAACAATGAGACGATAAAGCGGACGTTCAGTAGGTTCAATTTGATTTTCAAGCAAAAGAACTGATGCTAAAAGCCGCAGCTCTTGTTCTGGAAAAAGTTTGACTAAAAAAAGCGCTGCATCTGTTGTCCAAATTTCTGCAATATCGCTAGTGTATGGTTCAATAAATCTACAGATTTTTTCGATAGCATCTACTTGCTGAATGCAAGTAGGGGGGAATATTTTTGCAAGGGAAATGTCGTAGAAAAAAGGGTGAGCTTCAAAACCAACAGAGCATATACCCTGAAAGTTTCCCTGTACGAGGGAAGTAGACAAACCTGAAAATGGATCGATAAGTATTTCATCTGCCTTTAAGCCAGATTCTTGAATGCACCAATTCACAAACTCTGGAGAAAAACCAGCTATAAAGTTGAACCATCTGTGTATCGGATGACGATTTGTTGTCAGATTGGTTGGGAGTTTTTCTTTGGAAGGTTCATACTCAAAAAGTCTGAGTTGTCTCATCGATTCATGTTTATATTCTTACAGGAATACTTTATAATACCTGATAAGCTGTTCCACTTCCACGGTAGCAACTGATAAAGGCTTGAAAAAACAAATTTACCAAGATATATTTCGTACACCAGAATATTTTTGGTTTGATCCCAATAATTTAGAATTCACTGGGTTTGTTTTGCTAGCTGGTAAGTATCAACCGTTGGAACCTAATCCTCAAGGTTGGTTGTGGAGTCAGCAATTAGAGTTATATTTGGGGATTGATAGGGAAAAATTACGATTTTTTACGCCTGAAGGACAACTAATTCCAACACAAGAAGAAGTTGCACGACAGGCAGAACTGGAAAAGCAACGTAGCGATCGCCTTGCAGCAAAACTGCGAGAATTAAATATAGATCCAGATAGTATTTAACAGTGGCAATTTTAGATTTTAGATTTTAGATTAAAAATCATTTTGTTACATACTTCGCCCCTAGTTTATGGAACAAATCGTTGCATCCAAAATTTAAGATCCTTCTGTTTCAATCCAAAATCCGCAATCCAAAATCCAAAATTGATTGCTACGGATCTTCAGGAAAAACCCATTTTGGCGGTTCCGTCATTTTTTTCCGCAGACGTTCTTCGGCCATTTCCAACATTGTGTCTAAAGAAGTCTCTTCAACAAATTTGGCAGCTGCTTCTCTAAACTCAAGATTGGGACATTTATCGCCTAAAACGCAGCCGTGAACACAGGCTACAGCACAGTTAATTTTTTGCTCCACAGGAAATTCCTCTCTTTTAAAGTTATGAGTTATAATCTCAACTCTTAACTTCTTAACTTTCAAACATTAGCTTCCAGATAAATTTTACCTTGCTAGTTGCCATCCCAACGGTTTAAATACTTACCATTTAGAAAATTAGGAGTTAGGAGTGAGGAGTTATGAGTTATGATTTTTACTCCTAACTCCTAACTTTTCACTCCTCACTATCATCAAAAGCCCTCATGTCCGAACTCTTTGCCACTACTGGAACTATAGCCGCGATCGCCACTGCTGTTGTCCCCCAACAGGGTAGTGTTGGTATTGTGCGGGTATCCGGTGACCAAGCAATGTCCATCGCCCAAACTCTGTTTCACACACCAGGGCGACAAGTTTGGCAAACTCACCGGATTCTCTACGGTTATATTCGCCATCCCCAAACACAACAACTGGTGGATGAAGCTTTGTTGCTAATCATGAAAGCACCTCGTTCTTACACTCGTGAAGATGTGGTGGAATTCCATTGCCACGGGGGAATTATGGCAGTGCAGCAGGTGTTACAACTGTGTTTGGAAAATGGTGCAAGATTAGCCCAACCGGGAGAATTTACTCTCCGTGCCTTTTTGAATGGGCGATTGGATTTAACTCAGGCTGAAGGCATTGCTGATTTGGTGGGAGCTAAATCGCCCCAAGCTGCCCAAACTGCCTTAGCTGGTTTACAGGGAAAATTAGCTCAGCCGATCCGGCAGTTACGCGCTAACTGTTTGGATATTTTGGCAGAAATCGAAGCTCGAATTGATTTTGAGGAGGACTTTCCTCCGCTGGATGACAAAATAATCATATCAGAAATTGAGAAAATTGCCGCAGAAATTTCTCAGTTATTGGCAACCAAAGATAAAGGTGAGTTGCTACGCACTGGTTTAAAAGTGGCAATTGTCGGGCGTCCCAATGTGGGAAAGTCGAGTTTATTGAATGCTTGGAGCCGGAGCGATCGCGCCATCGTCACAGATTTACCCGGTACAACCCGCGACGTGGTGGAATCCCAGTTAGTTGTGGGGGGAATTCCCGTGCAGGTGCTAGATACAGCCGGGATTCGGGAAACAACAGACCAAGTGGAAAAAATTGGCGTGGAGCGATCGCGCCGTGCGGCAAATGCAGCTGATTTAGTCTTGCTGACCATTGATGCTTCCGCTGGCTGGACTCAAGGCGATGAAGAAATTTACGAACAAGTGGAACACCGTCCGTTAATTCTAGTAATTAATAAAATCGACTTAATAGAAGAAACCCAAAGAAAAACTCTTAAATCCAAAATCCAAAATCCAAAATCCAAAATTCTGACAGCCGCCGCCCAAAATCAAGGGATTGATGCTTTAGAAACAGCTATTTTAGAGATAATTCAAACTGGAAAAGTTCAAGCTGCTGATATGGATTTAGCCATTAACCAAAGGCAAGCAGCAGCTTTAACTCAAGCTAAAATTTCCTTGGAACAGGTACAAGCAACTATTGAGCAGCAGTTACCTCTTGATTTTTGGACAATTGATTTACGGGGTGCAATTCAAGCACTAGGAGAAATTACTGGAGAAGAAGTTACAGAATCAGTTTTAGATAGAATTTTTAGTAAATTTTGTATTGGGAAGTAAATTGCATATTGGTTACAGCTAAATCCAACCCAACGTTTATACTAATGTTTGTAAAATTTTACCAACAAGACACGGTTTAAAGCCTCGCTCCTTGTGGGCGATGGCTCCCTTGCTCCCTCGCCTCCTTAGTTGAGAGCAACTCCCGCAAGTGGCTTGGTTTTTCTCCTCTGCTCCCCTGCCCCTCTGCTCCTCTGCTTTTTCACTGCCGTTCAATTACATCTACAATTAATAACTAAATGTGCATCTCAATTCGCCAAGCAACCATACAAGATACCTTGATAGTCTCGGATATTTTGTTAGAAGCAGCTTTGTGGCTCCAGCAGCGTGGTATACCTCTGTGGCGTGATAGTGAAGTTTCACCAGAAAGTATTTCTGAAGATGTTGCTAATGGATTGTTTTTCATTGCTGAGTGGGCAGGTGAACCAGCTGGTGCAATTAAGTTTCAGCTAGAAGATTTTCTTTTCTGGCCGGACATTTCTCAACAAGAGTCAGCATTCGTACATCGCCTTGCAGTTCGACGATTTTATTCTGGCGGTAAAGTCTCTTCAGCGTTACTCACTTGGGCTATTGAACACGCGCAAATACTTGGTAAACTTTACTTACGTTTGGATTGCGATGCTTCGCGTCCGCGCCTGAAAGAGTTATAGGCTCAAGCTTCTAATTTTTGAACCAATTAAAAAAGAGGTTTTACTATGGAAGGAATAAACTACCGTGAATTAGTACAGAGAATCCTCAAAGGTCATTCAATTCACCATTCAAATGATGATACAGAAATACAGCTAATTTTTGATACAGACCGCGACCATTACCAAGTTATTCATTTGGGATGGGAAGAACTGAGGCGGGTATATGGTTGCATCATCCATGTTGATATTAAAGATGGCAAAATTTGGATTCAGCGAGATGGAACGGAGGTTGGAGTAGCTAATGAATTAGTAACTGCTGGAGTACCAAAACAAGATATTGTTTTAGGTTTTCACGCTCCCTACAAACGGAAGTTTACTGAGTTTGCAGCAGGGTAGGCAAAATGGTTTCTCATTGACGACATACACACACTTGACTCTCAAAATAAATAGTGCGTTACGCTGGTGCTAATGAAACCCACGTTATTTGTAATCAAAGCCTATGAAGTTTTTTGTTCCAGCAGCCAAGGATGATGTGAAAGCTGAACAGGTGTATAATGCTCTTGCTCAGTCTCTACAAGCACCAATAACCGAAAAGCGTATTTGGAAATTACAGTGGCGTGACAATGAAACTGATATGGAATGCGAGGTGGGTAAACCTTTACCATCGCCTTACCAAACAGGAAAAGAGCTAGTTTTGGCAATCTTTGAGTGTGAAAACCTTTATAAAATTTGTACTCTTACCCGTGGAGGAGTCAAGGGAGAACCTATCTTGGCTGTGAAAAACTCTCAATCCTCTGTAATATATTTTTCAGATAATTTAAATAACTGACTCTAGTGTTTACTAAAACTAAATGCGTAGGCGTAGCCCGTCGTAGACATCGCCTTGGTAACATAGTAGATAAAATTAGTTCAGCCGAACTCTCAAGGTATGACTAACTTTCAGATTTCTTTACCTGAGTCTATGAAAGCTTTTATCGAAGAAGAAGTTGCTAAAGGCGGTTATGGTTCAGCCAGTGAATATCTTCAAGAACTAATCCTTCAAGACCAACAGCAAAAAGGTCAAGAACGAAAACGCGCTCACTTGATGGCGAAGCTTCACACGCAAGGTCAACTGGATGATGAAGAGTTTGAAGTACTTGCAGATAAGTTAGCTGACGAGTTTGCTGCAAACGTTGGCTCAAATTTACCTGTGCTATCAGATTATGCTATCAGTCGTGAGAGTGTTTATGAGGATCATCCTTAGCAGTGGTATACCTGATAGATACTAATGTTTTACTGCGTTTTGTCGATCGCACTCACCCACTACACCCAATAATACGAACTACGATCCGAAAATTGCGACGCGATGGACATACACTGCAAATTACGACGCAAAACTGCGTTGAGTTTTGGAATGTTGCTACAAGACCAGCTACAAAAAACGGGTTTGGCTTGACACCAATACATGCAGACCGGCTACTGCGACTGATTGAGCGCCTCTTTCCATTGTTACCTGATATGTCTACTATTTACCCTGAGTGGCGTAAGCTTGTTGTCGCATTCAGTGTGTCAGGTGTCCAGGTGCATGATGCTCGTCTCGTTGCTAATATGAAGGCAAATAGCGTGACGCATATTTTGACATTCAATACTAAAGATTTCATTCGCTATGCGTCTGAAGGAATTGTAGCGGTTGATCCAACAACACTGTAATTGTTATTTTTCAAAGTGCGATCACAGGATGCTATAGCTATGATAACTCCAGAAATACTCATAAAACTCATAAGTGATGGCGAAACTCTTACTGTAGACGCTATGCGCCCCCAATCCATGTACGATCGCTAATATCGCCCTCACCTTCCCCTCTGGATACCAACTTTGGTAATACAGTTCTAGCTGCCCAACACCTTGAAATGTGCCTTCTTTATGGTGGATCATCAGATTAATTTGTTACGCCTTTTCCCACTTAGGTAATAGTTTATCAAGGTATATTAGACCTCTTGCAAAAGTCCTTCTTTGCGTTCTCTTCTGGAGCGCCTCTCTTGCCTCGTGCGTGAGATAAAAAATTATTTATGCAATGAGAGAAAGATTATTAAATTTTGTTTACCCTGCAAAATGGACTACTAGCTTGATTTTTTAGAGATTCTGCTAGGATAAAAACAGACAAAACCGCCATCCGTTTATCGGTGCGGTCAATCCAAAATCCAAAATTTAAAATCCAAAATCTTTTGACATCCAGTCATCAGCAAGAAAATAATACCCAATCAGAAACTTTACCACCCCTGACTGATGCTACCATTGAGCGGGTAAAAGAGGGTGTAGCTGCGGCTGGCGATCGCGCTGTTCGCCAAATCATTGAGGAAACTCTGAATCATCTTGACACCATTAATCAAGAGCATTCTGAACCTAGAGCTAATCCTGGGCTGCGTCGGTTTATAATGCGATCGCTCATGCATACTCTTTTCCAAGTCCAGGTCGAAAACGGCGAAAGAATACCTCAGCAACCAGCAATTTTAGCAGTTAACCATCTCCACCATATCGATCCATTACTCCTGTTAGCGGAACTTCCCACCCAACCTTATTACTATATTCTGGGCGATGCTCGTACTCTTTATAATAAGTGGTGGAAGCGTTGTATCCTGGGTTTTGCAGGAGGTGTAATTCCTTTAAAACGGGTGTGGAAAGAAGAAGTAGCTGTGATGAAAGCGGCTAAAGCAGGAAGAGAAGATTTAGTTGACCTAGCCGCAGCAATTGAACACACAGTAGCCACAGGCGAAGACATACACACATTGCGACAGATAGACCGAATTATTCTATCAATTTTGGCTCGTGGTGATGGAATGATTCTGTTTCCCGAAGGACGATTGGGAACTGCTGAAGCTCAGTTGCATCTGCCGTTGAAGCGTGGGACTATAATTTATGCCTTGCGTGGTGGCGTACCGATTATTCCAGTTGCACTGATTGGAACACATGACCTTTATTTGAGAAAAAAGTTAACTATACGGGTGGGTGAACCGTTACACTTTCCCTCAACAACCAGGCCAAAGCGACAGGAAGTAGATGTAGCTTTGGAAACTCTAGAGAAAGCAATGCTTTCTCTGTTACCAACTAATTATCAGGAACCAACAGGATTAAAACTGTTACATTATTTTCTCAATCACATGTTGTGGTAAAAATTACTTCTCTAAAAAGTTCGTAATTTTGAAATTTGACGTTCCCTCCCAACAGTGGTTTAAAAATGCGCTTACTTGAGCATCTGCTGAATCAGCCGATTCTTTAGAAGCATTAAACTGAACTGCTGTCACAATGTATTCAAAAATAATCACAAACTGTTTTTGGGCTGAAATTCTCTCAACAACAATTGTTTCACCTACTTGAGGAATTTGAGATACATCCACTAGAAACGTTTCAATTTTTGGTTTCTCTAGTGGATTTTGGAAATTGAAATATTTACAATAAACAATAATTTTCACTTCATTAAACCACTAACAACGTAAGGATTCAGAATACCTTGATATCCAAGCTAATAACGCTTAAAAAAATTAAATCCTGATTCTTAAACTATTCTGACCGAATTTTAGATTTTAAATTTTGGATTTTGGAATTGAAGATTCAAAATCCAAAATTTAAACAGGTTTCAGAACAAGCCAATTTAAACGCGAGAATAAATCTAAAATCCAAAATTACTTGACTTGTCCCTGACTTTAGGCATCTACGGTGTATACACAACCTGAATTACCCCCCTTAATCCCCCCTTATAAAGG
>JAESFX010000192.1_pt1 | contig 50714 bp, 49 predicted proteins | sample 9269501 | NCBI WGS metagenome assembly JAESFX01 (sample SAMN14515570, study PRJNA621655) | algae metagenome | isolation source: Desmonostoc geniculatum HA4340-LM1 and co-occurring heterotrophs from cave... | place: USA: Maniniholo cave, Kauai, Hawaii | collected 2009-07-28
CGTCGACACCAGTAGCGCCAGTTGGTCCAGTCGGCCCAGTCGCTCCCGTAACGCCGTCCGCGCCGGTAGCACCCGTAACACCGTCGACACCAGTAGCGCCAGTTGGTCCAGTCGGTCCAGTCGCTCCAGTCGCTCCAGTAACGCCGTCCGCGCCGGTAGCACCCGTAACGCCGTCGACACCAGTATCGCCAGTTGGTCCAGTCGGCCCAGTCGCTCCCGTAACGCCGTCCGCGCCGGTAGCACCCGTAACACCGTCGACACCAGTAGCGCCAGTTGGTCCAGTCGGTCCAGTAACGCCGTCCGCGCCGGTAGCACCCGTCGGGCCGTCGGCACCAGTAGCGCCAGTAGCACCTGTTGCGCCAGTCACGCCGGGGATGGTGTTCTCGATGCGAACGATAGCAGAACCTTCGGTTACGACGATATCAAGCGTGTCGGATACGAAAATGAGGTCTTCTCCAACCTCTACGGTCGCCGTTCCAACTTCGCCAATAACGTTGAACATAACACCTTCCATCGTACCTGTTGCACCAGTAGCACCAGTAGCACCTGGAGCACCTGGAGCGCCTGGAGCACCTGGAGCACCCGGGGCACCCGGTGCGCCTGGTGTACCTGGAGCGCCAGGCGTGCCTGGCAGCCCTTGCGCTCCCTGCGGCCCTTGCGGCCCCGCAGGGCCTTGCGCGCCGTCGCGTCCGCGCGGGCCTTCGTCGCCTTTCCGTCCGCGCGGGCCTTCGTCGCCTTTCCGTCCGCGGCGTCCGCGTTCGCCATCGGCTCCCGTTGCTCCCGTTGCTCCTGTAGCGCCTGTAGGACCAGTTGGGCCTACTGGGCCTCTGCACCGTTTGATCACCGTGACTTTCTTAAGCTTCTTATCTTTCTTGCAGCATTTCTTTTTTTTGTCTCCGCGTTTGCTAGAAGAACTGCCATGAATACTCATAGCGTTTTTAGATGTTTTGCCACGTTTGTTAACTAGTTTAATTAGTCTAGTTTTCTTTGACGACTTATCCAGTTGGAACACCTCCTTGTAACTTCCTTCCATACTACGAGACGATTGGTATATTTGTGTGTGCGTTTGTTGGTAGTCTCAGATAATTCCAGTTAATCAGATAAAATGAGCGAATTTACCGTTTATCGCGATGATAAAAAACACGATGCGGCAATTGAAGCTTCGCGAACAAACGAATAGGAGGGAGTATGCAAGCCAAAAGCCAAATCCGAGGATTTGGCTTTTTTGGCGTCGGGCTATCATTAATCGATCGTAATGCCCGCGCTGCCGTAGCCGGCTACCGTGTTGATTAGGGTAGCGCCATCTGCCGTGATATAGAAGGCAAGCAGCAAGCGAGTTCCGGCCGTTACGGGAACTGCAAGCCCCGTTAGAAGCGCGTCGGATATTTGGCCGATGGTTATTAATCCGTTCAGCGATGGGGAGAGGATGACTTGCGTACCGGGCACCGCGGTGAATGTGTTGTCAGGCGTTGTAGAGCTGAATAGCTGCGCGTAAATGGTGACTGTTGTTCCGATTAAAGTGACGGCAGCGGTTGTGCTGAAATAGGCAGCGATCGAAGTAATGATGCCATCGCGTGGCACGGAGAAAGCAAAGGTAAGCAGGGTACCGGCGGCACCGGTTAAGTCTAGCGTATTTCCCAAAAGCAAGGCGGTAGGGCCGCTATTGCCGAAGCCCACCAGACCTACGGTACCGGCTAGGCCAGTCAATACGGAAGTGAGAACGAGTGGGATTCCGGAAGAGAATGGGATGATGGCGCCGGCTCCAGGCGCGCCAGTGGCACCCGTCGCTCCATCTGCCCCCGTCGCGCCGTCAGCGCCCGTTGCGCCAGTAGCGCCGGTAGCACCTGCCGCGCCGTCAGCGCCCGTTGCGCCAGTAGCGCCGGTAGCACCTGCCGCGCCGTCAGCGCCCGTTGCGCCAGTAGCGCCGGTAGCACCTGCCGCGCCGTCAGCGCCCGTTGCGCCAGTGGCCCCCGTCGCTCCATCTGCACCCGTTGCGCCAGTAGCGCCCGTTGCACCAGTAGCGCCGGTAGCACCTGCCGCGCCGTCAGCGCCCGTCGCGCCGTCGGCCCCCGTCGCGCCGTCAGCACCGGTTGCTCCTGTAGCGCCCGTCGCGCCAGTAGCTCCAGCAGCCCCGTCCGTACCTGTAGCACCAGTTGCGCCCGTCGCGCCTGTTACGCCTTCACCGGTCGCGCCAACCGGTCCTTGCGGTCCGATCGGCCCTTGCGGTCCCGCCGGTCCTTGAAGCCCTTGCGGCCCTTGCGGTCCCGCGTTGCCTTGAGGTCCCTGCGGCCCGACGGGGCCTTGCAGACCGGTCGCCCCGGTCGTGCCGGTCGCGCCTATTGCGCCAACGAGGCCCGGCAAGCCTTGAGGTCCTTGCGGTCCGACCGGACCTTGCGCGCCGGCGGTACCCGTCGCGCCAGTAGGCCCAGCGGGACCTTGAACGCCTTGCGGTCCCTGAGCGCCTACCGGCCCCGCATTCCCTTGAGGCCCTTGCGGTCCTTCCGGTCCCTGCGGCCCTTGCGGACCTACCGCTCCTTGCGGACCGACGGCGCCGGGATCGCCTTGGATGCCTTGAGGGCCCTGAGGTCCAACGGCGCCTTGCGCGCCTTGCGGCCCTTGAGGTCCCAAGGGGCCTTGCGCTCCCGAGGCGCCCGTCGCGCCGGTAGCGCCCGTCGCTCCCGGAGGACCGCCGGCCGGACCCGTCGCGCCGGTAGTTCCCGGCAGTCCCGGCACCCCTTGGGGACCGACCGGCCCTGCGGGTCCAACCGGTCCAACCGGTCCAACCGGTCCAACCGGCCCTGTTTCGCCGGTCCGCCCGCGTTTGCCGCGGTCGCCGTCGTCGCCTTTTTTGCCCCGTTCGCCGCGTTCGCCTGTTGGTCCAGTCGGTCCAATCTCGCCGGTGGCGCCTGTTGGTCCCGTTGGTCCGATGTAGTCGTCGCAATGGCGATGGTGATGTCCGCCGCCGGACGTCGTTACGACGATTCTTTTTTTGCGGAAGCTGCTTTTTTTGCCTTTAATCTTATGTTTTGCGGATTTCCCCCCGCCGCTGTAGTGGCTTACGAAAACGATCTGCTTTTTGATAGAGCGTCGTCTTTTCTTGAATGATGAGTCTTTCAAGGTGAGCACCTCCTAGTTGTTTATTCATCTTACGAAAGGGTGGGCATGGGTGATTGGGTGCAAGAGCCCTAACGGGTGGGCAAGTGACCATTTTTCGCAAAAATGGGCGTTTACGGGCAAGTCCGCCGTGCTGAACCCTCCTTATCCAGGCATTGACAAACAAAGTGAGAATCGTTATCATAAACAAGAAATTGATAATCATTATCATTGTAAAAGGAGAAGCTAAACAATGCGAACGGATACCCAGAAACCGTGGAACTGGCTGTTGTTCCCGTTCACTTCGGTGAAGGCAACCCCAAACGGCGTATATGCGGGGTCTGTCGGTTACGGCATATACGAAATAGACGGAAATTCCAACTGGGATAAGCTCGAGACGGGCTTGCCGGACACGGTGAGCATCAACCGGCTTCAGCATCAACACGAGCTGCTTCATGCATGCACCGGCATAGGGCTGTACGAATGGATGGGCGAGTATTGGGAGAACGCCGGCTTGACTTTGCCCTGCTACCAATACCGCAATATTGGCGGCGCGCGTTATGCGGCTACGGACAACGGATTGTGGATGCGCACGGGCGGCAAGTGGGGATTGCTGGCTTGCGAAGGGAAACGGGTTTACGATTTCATCAATCTGCCTCAATACGTGATTGTCGGACACGAGTCGGGCATCTCGCTCTACGACCGCTTCATGGACGAATGGGCGGATTTTGAGCTGGGACGGCGCGTGAATAGTCTGGCGGTATTCCAAGGACATCTCGTCGGCACAAGCGACCGTGGAGAATTGCTTGTCGGCGACAAAAAGGGAAGGTTCGACCGGATGTCGTTCGGCGGCCTATTTATTTTCTCGGTAACGACCAAGGGCAGGGACGTGTTCGTCTGTACGGATCAAGGTTTGTACACGTTGGCTTACGCGGCGGATCGGCTCATGCTGATCTCCGTCAAGCTGGGTTATCCCGTCACGGACGTCGACGTGCAAGGCGACAAGCTGTATATGGCGACCTTGTTTCAAGGCGTGCAATCGATCGATTTATAAAAGAAGCAGAGAGCTCGAACGGGAGAGGAGAGAAATCATGTCCAAAGTTATCGTGTTATATACGAGCCTGACGGGCAACACGGAGGAGATGGCGGAAGCGATCGCTCAAGGCGTGAAGGAGTCGGGCTTCGAAGTGACGTGCAAGGAGGCTTTTGATGCAAAGCCTGCGGAGCTGTTGGAGTACGATGGCATCATCATCGGCGCTTACACGTGGGGAGACGGCGAATTGCCGGACGAGTTTCTGGATTTCTACGAGGATATGGTCGGACTGGACTTGTCCGGCAAGCAGGCGGCTGCCTTTGGCTCCGGAGATACCGGATACCCCGTATATTGCGGCGCGGTCGATCTGATCGAGAGCAAGCTGCGCGAGCTGGGAGCTTCGATTGCAAGTCCCGGCCTTAAATTCGAATATAACGCTTCGGACGAGGAGAAGGAAGAAGGTAAACGTTTGGGCGCATTAGTGGCAGGTGTATGGTGCAAAAGCTGATTCCGCCGCTCGTGCGCGTCGAAGACGGGAAGATCGAACAGCTGCTTAGAGGCGCAGGCTCGTTCGCCACGAATTCGAACGGATGGCAAGCGGGTCATGCCAAGTGGAAAAAGGAGGAGAGCTGGACCCAGCTTTCGCTGCACTCCGCCTGTCTGGCGGCAGCCGACATCAGCCTGATTCCGGCAGCGGAGCGAACGCATGCCGCGGTGGAAGAAGCTTGCATGAGGAGGTTCACCAACCGGCATTACCGATTCAGCTCCATGGAGCACTATTTGGAGACGAGACGGCAGGTGATTGCGCATCTTCAGAAGTTTCTGGTCGATGAACCATGCAACGGTACGCTGATGGCCCGATTCGAGACCTTCATGGTATATGTAGACGAGCTGGACATGGAGCTGTCGCAGCGGTTTCACCTCATTGTCATGCCCGAGGAGAACCATGGCGACTATATCGTTCAGAAGCTGATCGCCGACGATAACCGCGAATCGTTGGAGCTGTATGTCCACATGACTATCGTATTCGGCATGAGCGCGTTCGGCCGCCTGCCAGCGCGAATCGAAGCTCTTATGCCGATAAGCGGCAGACGTCATGTATGGAAGCCGGACCGTCGTCAGCGGCAACAATCCATGGACTATATGCGTCTGGTCAAGTCCATGCTGGGCGGCGTCGACGCCGAGCAGCCTGCCGCCGCCAGGATCACGGTCTAGCTTCAATCGATTACCTTTAGTCCGACGACGCAACCGACGCGTTCATTTGGTTGCGCTCCCTCCGCCGCTAAGCTTAAGTCCGATAATGCATGAATGATTAGATCGAAGCCGAGCAGCGGGGAGAGCTTTGGGATGCAGGATGCCCGAGGGGAAAAAGTCGTTGTTGATTCAGCCGGAGCCTATTACAATAGGATGGAGCATTCCTACAACAACGCTGCCACCCTGGGGGAGATTTTTTTTGTCGCACGATTTATTAGTTACGTTTCGTTCGCCGCCATTGCCCTTTTTTATAGAATCCAACCGAACGACCTACCAGCCCGGAGACGAGCACCCCAATCGGACGAATCTGGGCGTTTTCGATATGCTCTTCGTGAACGAAGGGACGCTGCACGTCGCGGAGGAAAACAATAAGTGGACGCTCACGCCGGGAGACGCTCTCATTCTGAGACCGGATCGTTGGCATTATTCCTTTAAGCCCTGCACGGAGACTACGGTGTTCGACTGGGTGCACTTTCAGGCGGCCGGAGCGTGGGAAGAAACGGAAGGGAACCAGCCCGGCACGTTGCGCGGAGACTACTACACCTATGCGATTCGGCTGCCCAAGCGCATGAAGCTCAGCTATCCCGACGAAGCGAAGCTGATCTTCTCGCAGCTGCACGAGGCCGCCAAGAGCTCGTCGCACGGCGCCTTCTGGGATCGGCAGCAACGGTTCCTGCATCTGCTGCAGATGATGGACGAAGGCTGGCGTTCCGACGCGGCCAAAGCGGCGGTATCCATCGCGGAGCGGGCCGCGGCTTATTTGAAGCTGAATTATCGGAGCATCATCAGCAATACGATGCTGAGCGAGGTGCTGGAGCTCCATACGAACTATATCACGCGTTGCATGTCCGAGGTTTTCGGATGCACGCCTCAGCAATATTTGCTGTTTTACAGGCTGGATCAGGCCAAGCTGCTGCTGATCAAGACGGATTGGACGATCGCGCGCATCGCCGAAGAAACGGGGTTCCGTCAGACGCCCCATTTTTCCAGACTGTTCGCCGCCCATACCGGCATGCCGCCGCTTAAGTTTCGTAAGCGTTTTACGACGTGACGGGGCTGATTCCGAAAAGGAAAACATTCGAGCGGTAGCCGCGAAGCGACTCCGATTGGCTTGCGATCGTTAATGCCGCATTCTAAGCGCCGGGAAAGATTCGTGCAGCTAATTTCCTGCGCTTCGTATAATTTCCAGCTCCATAACGAAAACTGAATTCAATAAATCGATGCAACCAGAGAGGGAGCGAACGCGATGATTGAACGGTTTTCGTTGACGGCGGAGATTGGCGAGCTGATGGGCAAATTCGAAGTAAGCAAAAACATGAAGGGGCACAAGGGCCGCTTCAACATTACCCCGACGCAGGACGTCACGATCATTATGAACGACAGACATGATCAAAGGGTGCTCCAGGATGCCAGATGGGGATTGTTCCCGTTCTGGGCCAAGGATTCGGTGAATACCGACCATGCGACTTTGGCCGACAAGCCGTTCCTGGACCGGATGCTGCGGCGCCAACGCTGCATTATCCCGTGCAGCGGCTTCTACGGGCAGAAAACTTTCGGCCAGGAGCGCGACCCGCGCGTCATGCACACCATCGTGCCGGGTCAGCCGCTGCTCGGCATTGCCGGCATCTTTGATTGCTGGAGGCATGTTAACGGCAGGGAGGAGGTTCGCGCGTTCACGATGGTGACCGCCGCGGCCTCCGGCGCCATGTCCGTGTGGCAGCCCCGCGTGCCCGTCATCCTCGACGAAGAGGGGATGGAGGACTGGCTGAATCCCAAGCTGACGGAGTTCGGCAAGCTTCGCAAGCATTTGGAGGCGATGGAGGGCTATCTGATGCGCTCCTATCCCGTCACCAACGCGGTGCGGGACGACTTTTACGAAGCGCCGGACTGCGTCATGGAAATCCGGATGCCGGATTTCGCGTAAGGTTGTTGGCGGGGGGGGGGGGTGTCGGCGGGACCGGCGAGCTGGCGCGGAAAAGGCTAGTTGGAGGAACATTTGTCGGTGGGCCGGAAAACTGGCGCGGAAAAGGCTGGTTTGCGGACGGTTTGTCGGCGGGACCGGCAAACTGGAGCTGAACGAAGCTCGTTAAGGGAACAACAGGGCTGTCATCGGAACGTTGTCTGCGACAACTTCGGATGGCAGCCCTGTTTGTTGGATGTTAAAAATAACATCCAACGCACGGGAAGGTTGCAGCGGTGCCGGCGTGGATGTTAAAAATAACATCCAATGCCACGAAAGGCTGCAACGGTGTCGGCGTGGATGTAAAAAATAACATCCAATGCATAGGAAGGTAGCAACGGTGCCGACGTGGATGTTAAAAATAACATCCAATACACCGGAAGCTAGCTAGTGGAGCTTTCCACATGCGATGGTTGGCAGCAGCATGCGTTTTATCAGCTTGCGGAGCGGGTGCGCTGAACCTCCGCGGTGAGCAGCGGAACGACCTCGAACAGATCGCCGACGATGCCGTAATCGGCGATGCCGAAGATCGGCGCGTCCGGATCCTTGTTGATGGCGACGATCGTTCGCGACTGGCTCATGCCCGCCAGATGCTGGATGGCGCCGCTAATGCCGCAGGCGATGTAGAGCTGCGGCGTCACGACCTTGCCGGTCTGCCCGATCTGCAGGGCATAATCGCAATAGCCGGCGTCGCAAGCGGCGCGCGAAGCGCCCACCGCGCCGCCGAGCGCCGAGGCCAGCGCGTGCAGCGGCTCGAAGCCCGCCGCGCTGCGCACGCCCCTGCCGCCCGACACGACGATATCGGCTTCGGCGAGGTCAATGCCTCCGGCGGTGCGGCGGACGACGCCTCGCACCGCCGTCAAGAGCGGCGGCACCGCAAAGGCCAGCCCGGTGACCGCGCCGCTCCTGTCGCCGGCGTCCAGCGGTTCCGCCGGCGGAAGATTGTTCGGGCGCACCGTGACGATCCACGGACGGCCCGGCTGGAAGCTTCGCCGCTCGAATGCCTTGCCGGCGTAGAGCGGGCGGACAAAACCGACATCGCCGCTATCCGAAGGCTCGACGGCGATGACATCGGCGATGTGGCCGGCGCCATGGGCCGCGGCCACGCGCGGAGCGAGCTCGCGTCCCGCCGCGGTATGGCCGAGCAGCAGCACATCCGGCCGCGCGGCCGCCATCGCGGCGTTCAGCACCGCGCCGTAAGCCTCCGGCGTATAGACGAGAAGGGCCGGGTCATCGGCGACATGCACGATGTCCGCCCCCCGGGCGATCAGCTCGGCCGCATCGTCGGCCGCGCCGCCGGAGCCGGCGATAACGGCATGCACGCTCCCGTTATCGCCCGCAAGGAGCCTGGCCGCGCCGAGCGCCTCGAAGGCCACCCGCCTCAGCGCGCCGTCTCGCCGCTCCGCGTAAATAAGTACCGTTCTGCTCATAAGTCGTACTCCTCTCCAAAAGGTTCTTCGAACCTGCCTGCCAAACCGCAAGAAGCGATCAGGGCGGGTTAATTCCACGTTGCTTATCAGCTCCCGCCAAGAAGCGGAGGTGGGAGCATGCGTAGCCGCGGCTCTCCACAGCACCTTCGCCTCGTCCTGCAGCAGCTTGACGAGGCCGGAGGCTTGCTGCGCGGCTCTCCACAGCACCTTCGCCTCGTCCTGCAGCAGCTTGACGAGGCCGGAGGCTTTCTGTGCGGCTCTCTACAGCACCTTCGCCTCGTCCTGCAGAAGCTTGACGAGGCCGGAGGCTTGCTCCGCGGCCGCGCCTCCTAGCCGTTTGCCCGCCGCGCGAGGCGGCGGCGGAGCAAGGGCGTCCCGGCGCGTGCGAACCAGCCCGGCGCCATCGCCGCCGAGGCTAAGCTCTTCGAGCGCGACGACGCGAAGCGGCTTGCGCTTGGCCTTCATGATGCCCGGCAGCGAAGGGTAACGCGGCTCGTTCAGCCCTTGCTGCGCCGTAATCAGCGCAGGCAGCGGCAACGCGACCGTCTCCGTGTCGCCTTCGACGTCGCGCTCCACCAGCGCGACTAACGCGGCGCCGCCGATGGGGTCGACGCCAAGCTCCGCCGCGCTGCCGACGGCGAGCTTGACGGCCGCCGACGCATGCGGCAGCCCCAGCCGCTCGGCGACCTGAAGGGCGACGCTGCCGGAACCGCTGTCGACGGCGAACAAGCCGGCGAGCAGCAGGTCCGGCGCAAGCGGCGCGATCGCGGCCGCGAGCGCGGCGGCCAACGCGTGGCTGTCGCCATCGAGGCCGGCGGAGTCGACGCGCACGGCCTCGTCCGCGCCGACGGCCAGCGCCGTGCGCAGCGCTTCCTGCGCGCGCTCGGGTCCGCAAGTGACGACGATCACGTTGCCCCCGGAGCGCTCTTTTAGCCGAAGCGCCTCCTCGAGCGCATATTCGTCATAAGGATTAATGACCAGCTTGGCATCCCGTTCTTCGACGCCTTGCGGGGTTACGGTTATTTTTTCCTCGGTGTCGAAGGTTTGTTTGAGCAGCACCACGATTGTTTGCATAGCAGCCTCCCTTGCGAGCATGGATTTTGTACAATTGCAACGCGCCGCGCCGCCGCGCGACGGCGACTGCCGTTGCAGCTTGCCGACCTGCCTGCCGCGACCCACTGTCCATCAGTGCTACCATATGATGTCGTCTCCCGCTTTATACCCCGCGATGCTATGGGAAAAAAAGCATGTTCGCCGCCTTGCGTTCATATAAATGGAGCACCGCGGATCAAAATGTAAGCGCTTTACAGGCTTGTCCCAACAAATGATGTCCGCAGGTGAGGGGCGGCGGATGGATGCGGTTTGACAAGGGAGGGCTGACAAGTGGCATGGCAATGGACGATAGTTCCTTCTGCCGCGGGGTTCAATGTCGCGGCGGCGGAGGCAAAAGCATTCGCGGCCATCCTGGCAGAGGGCGGAGCTTACGCGACGTGGGCAAGATGGCTGCTGTTCGCGGCGCTGATCGCGGCGGCGGTCTGGATGTTCGCGACGGTCGTTTGGCGGAGGATCGGCTATATGCGGCTCGGCGCGCCGGCCGTATTCGAGCGCCATCGTCCCGGGAAGCATGGCCGGAAAGGCGGCAAAGCGGAGGGCGGAACGGGCGCGGACGTCGGCGCGGGAAACGGGCAAGCGAAACAGACCGGCGGGAAAGGCCGGCCATACGAAAGCGACAATCCGGCAGCCGCAAGGGGATGGGCGAGCCGAAGGAGCAAGCGTTACCGGAGAAGCGGCGGGACGGGGCTCGGGAGCGAGGTGTTCGGCCACCGGCGGCTGCTGCAAGACTGGCGGAGCGGCGTGATGCATGCGGTTTATTTTTACGGCTTCATCATGCTGCAGTTCGGCGCGCTGGATCTGATCTGGAAGGGGTTAAGCGGCGGGGACGCGTTGCCGATCCCTTACTACGGCCCGTTCTCCTGGCTGCAGGAGGCGACCGTGTTTCTGGTGCTGCTGGCCGTCGTCTACGGAGGGTACAGGCGATACGGCGAGAAGCTGCCCCGGCTCAAAAGAGATCTGAAGCCTTCCATCGTGCTTTGGTTCATCGGCGGGCTGATGTTGTCGATCCTGCTGTCGCTGACCTTCGAGAGGCTAGCCGCTGCGGATCACGTCGTGGAGGGCAAATACGCGCCGATCAGCGGACCTGCAGCGGAGCTGCTGGCTAGGGCGGTCGAACGCGGGGACTGGCTGGCGAGCTTGGGCTTCGAGATCTTTTGGTGGCTGCATTTGATCATCCTGCTGAGCTTCCTGGTGTACGTGCCGCAGTCCAAGCACTTTCATCTCATCACGGCGCCCGTCAACATTTGGTTCCGCCGCAATACGCCTCCGGGGCGGCTCGCGCCGCTCGATCTGGAGAACGAAGAGGCGGAGACGTTCGGCGTGGGGAGGATCGAGCATTTTAACCGGAAGCAGATGCTGGATCTGTATGCCTGCGTCGAATGCGGCCGCTGCACGAACGTATGCCCGGCCTCCGGGACCGGCAAGCTGCTGTCGCCGATGCATCTGATCGTCAAGCTGCGCGACCACTTGACGGAGAAAGGAGCGGCCATTACGTCCAAGTCGCCGTGGCTCCCCGGCAGTCTGATCTACCGGGGCGCCGAGCCGGGCGCGCACGCGACGGGCTCCGTCATGCCGGATTGGGAGCAAGGCGGCAGCGAGGCCGAGCCTCTCGCGGCGTACCGGACGAACATCGCGCCGACGATGGAAGTGCAGAAGGCGGGCTGGACCCGCCGCGAGGGCGCAAAGGCCGAAGAGCTGGAGCTGATCGGCGACGTCATGACGGAGGATGAGCTGTGGGCCTGCACGACATGCCGGAATTGCGAGGAGCAATGCCCCGTCGGCAACGAGCACGTGGATAAAATCATCGATATGCGAAGATATCTCGTGCTCATGGAAGGCAAGCTCCCGAACGACGGGCAACGAGCGCTGCAGAACATCGAGCGGCAAAGCAACCCGTGGGGACTTCCGCGGGCGGAACGCGCGGCATGGATCGAAGAATGCTACAGCCGCACCGGCATCCGGGTCGATACGATGGCGGAAAGGAAGCAGCGCGGCGAGAAGCTGCCGTCCCTGCTGATCTGGGCCGGCTCGATGGGCGCTTACGATACGCGAAGCCGCAAGGTGCTGTTCGACGTCATCCGTTTGCTCGCGCATGCGGGCGTCGACTTCGCCACGCTCGGCAACGAGGAGAAAAGCTCGGGCGACACGGCCCGGCGGATCGGCAACGAGCTGCTGTTCCAGGAGCTGTGCAGGGAGAACATCGCGACCTTCGGCAAATACGGCATTCGTCATATCGTGACGGTATGCCCGCATACGTTTAACACGTTCAAGAACGAATACCCGGACTTCGGATTATCGGGCGACGTGCGGGTGGAGCATCATACGGAGCTGCTCGCGCGGCTTGTCGAGGAGCGGAAGCTGCGTGCTTCTTATGCGGTAGAGGAGAACGTGACGATTCATGATTCCTGCTACATGGGCCGCTACAATCAATCGTACGAGGCGCCGCGCAGCCTGCTCCGTGCCATCCCCGGCGTGACCGTGCGGGAGATGGAGCGATCGGGCGCCCAGGGCATGTGCTGCGGGGCCGGAGGCGGGCTCATGTGGATGGAGGAGCACTCCGGCACGAGGATCAACTACGCCCGAACGGCGCAGGCGCTGGAGGTGAAGCCGTCCGTCATCAGCTCCGCCTGTCCGTACTGCCTTACGATGATGGAGGACGGACTGCGCTTTCTATCCGCCGACGAGGAGGTCGAAGCGAGGGACGTGGCGGAGCTTCTTGCGGAGAGCGTGTTCGGCGAGTAGAGGATGCAACGCGAGCAGAGCTTTAGCGGAGCTTGTAGAACGGTAGAACGGAAGAACGGTAAAACGCCAATAAGGGAAGGTGAACGAAAGCGATGTCGATTACAACGACTCAAAGGAGAACCGCGGCATCCGTCCGGTCCGCGGCCGTCATCGGCTCGGGGGTTATGGGAGCGGGAATCGCCGCCCATCTGGCCAACTCGGGCATGCGGGTGCTGCTGCTCGACGTTGTCCCCCAGTCGCTTACGGAAGCGGAGGAGCGGAAAGGACTGACGCTGGGCGATTCCGCGGTTCGCAACCGGCTGGCGGCAGGAGCCGTCGCGGCGATGGCGAGGAGCCAGCCCGCGCCGCTGTACGATTCGTCCTGGACGTCCCGGATCAGGCCCGGCAATCTGACCGACGACCTGTCCATGCTCGGCGATACCGACTGGATCGTGGAGGCGGTCGTGGAGCGGCTCGACGTCAAACGCGAGGTGCTCGCGGCGATCGAATCGGCCCGCAGGCCGGGAACGCTCGTGACGACGAACACGTCGGGATTGTCCGTCGCCGCGATGGCGGAGGGGAGAAGCAAGGAGTTTCGGGAGCATTTTGCGGCGACTCATTTCTTTAACCCGCCGCGTTACATGAAGCTTGTCGAGATCGTGCCCACGGAGGACACCGCTCCCGAGGTGACGGAGCTGCTCGGAGAGCTCTGCGAGAGCCGGCTGGGCAAGGGCGTCGTCGTGGCGAGGGATACGCCGAATTTCATCGCGAACCGGATCGGCACGTACGGCATGCTGGTTACGCTTGCGGACACGATCCGCTTCGGCCTGACGGTCGAGGAGGCGGACGCGCTGACCGGACCCGCCATGGGCCGTCCGAAAACGGCCACGTTCCGCATGCTGGATCTCGTCGGTCTCGACACGCTGCTGCACGTCGTCGATAACGTCAGGGAACGCAGCGAGGACGAAGCGGAACGGGAGGTTTTCGCCAGGCCTCAGGTGCTCGAAGAATTGGTTGCGATGGGCAGGCTCGGCGAGAAAAGCGGCTCCGGCTTTTATCGCAAACGGAAGGACGCGGACGGCCGGAGCCGAATCGAATCGCTGCGCTTCGGAACGCTGGAATACGGACCGCAGGTGAAGGTATCGTCGCCGGTTCTCGACGCCGCCAAAGCGGCCAAGGGCGCCGCGGCGAAAGCCAAAGCTTTGCTTGGGGCGAATCCGCAGGACCGATACGCCCAGTTCGCGTGGTCGACGGTCAAGCGGACGCTGCTTTATTCGGCTGCCCAGGTGGGGGTCATCGCGGACTCGGTGGTCGATATCGACCGGGCGATGAAGTGGGGCTTCAACTGGGAGCTTGGCCCGTTCGAGCTATGGGACGCCATCGGGCTGCAGTCGTCCGCGGACAGGATGCGGGAGGAAGGCGAATCCATTCCGGAGTGGGTGGAGGCTTGGCTTGCCGAGGGGAACGCGTCGTTCTACCGGACGACGGAGCAGAAGCGCTTCTACGTGTCGCCTAGGGGCTTGCGGGAGGAACGGCGGGAGCGGGACGTCATTTCTCTTGCGGCGCTGAAGGAAGACGGACGAACGGTGCTCGGCACGTCCGGCGCCAGCTTGGTCGACATCGGAGACGATGTCGTCTGCCTCGAATTCCATTCGCCGAACAACGCGATCGGCGGGGATATTCTATCCGCGATCCGGCAGAGCTCGGCGGAGGTATCGCGCAACTGGAGAGGACTGGTGCTCGCGAACGAAGGCCGGAACTTCTGCGTTGGCGCTAATCTGATGCTTCTCCTGATGGAGGCGCAGGCGGGAGAGTGGGAGGAAGTAGAGGATATTATCCGCTTCTTCCAGGACAGCATGCTGCGGCTCAAACGGCTGGATCGGCCCGTCGTGGCCGCGCCGCACCGCATGACGCTCGGCGGCGGCGTCGAGGCTTGTCTGCCGGCGGACGTCATCCTCATGTCGCCGGAGACGTACTTCGGGCTCGTGGAGACGGGCGTCGGGCTTATCCCGGCGGGCGGGGGCTGCAAGGAAGCCGCGATCATGGCGATGCAAAGGGCGGGACTATCCGCGGCTTCGGGAGCAGGGAAGGCGGGCGCCTCGCCGGGAGACTTGCAGCCGCATGTCAACGCGTTGTTCGAGACGATCGCGCTCGCTAAGGCGTCCACCAGCGGCTATGACGCGATGAAGCTGGGGCTGCTTCGTCCGCAGGACCGCGTGCTCGTGCGGCAGGATGCCCGGATCGCCGAAGCGAAGCGGCTGGTGCTGGAGCTGGACCGCGCGGGATATGCGGCGCCCGAGGAGGAGCGAGTCGCCGTCGCGGGCCGCGAAGGCAAGGCGGTGCTCGCGATGGGCGTGCAGGCGATGCGGCTCTCCGGGCATATTAGCAAGCACGACGCGCTTATCGCCGGCAAGCTGGCGCATGTGCTCGCGGGCGGCGACGTGCGGCAGGGCGCGCGGGTAAGCGAGCAATATTTGCTGGACCTGGAGTGCGAGGCGTTCCTCAGCTTATGCGGGGAAAGCAAGACGCAGGAGCGCATGAGCCACATGCTGACCAAAGGCAAGCCGCTGCGGAACTAGCTTGGGCCGCCATGCCGGCCGAAACGGGCAAGTCGAACGAAAGGAGCGTTGACTATGAGTGCTGAACGATCGTTGCCGGCATCGCCGTTCCCGCAGACGGGGCGGGATGCGGTCATCGTCGCGGCCGCGAGGACGGCGGTGGGCAAGGCGAACAAGGGCAGCCTGGCGGAGACGCGGGCGGAGGATCTTGGCAAGGCCGCGCTGCAGGGGGCGCTTGCGCGGGTGCCGCAGCTGGACGGGGCGGACATAGAGGATGTCATCATCGGCTGCGCCATGCCGGAAGGGGAGCAAGGGCTGAACATGGCGCGGATTATATCGTTGTATGCCGGCCTGCCCGTCACGACGCCGGCCGTGACCATTAACCGCTTCTGCGCGTCGGGGCTGCAGTCGATCGCGTACGCGGCGGAGCGAATCCGGCTCGGCGAAGCGGACGCGGTAGCCGCCGGCGGCGTCGAGAGCATGAGCCACGTGCCGATGAGCGGCTTCCGCCTGTCGCCGCATCCCGGCATCGTGGACGCCATGCCGGAGGTGTACATGGGCATGGGGCACACGGCCGAAGAGGTGGCGCGCCGGTACGGCGTATCGCGCGAGGAGCAGGACGCATTCGCCGCCGCCAGTCACCGGAAGGCGGCCGCGGCCATTGCGGAGGGGCGCTTCGAGGAAGAGATCGTCCCTGTGACCGCGACCCGTTCGGGCACCAACGACGCCGGCCGGCCCTGGGAGAAAACGTTCGAATTTGCCGTCGACGAGGGAGTAAGGCCGGAGACGACGCCGCAAACGCTGTCTCCGCTCAAGCCGTCCTTCGCCAGGGAAGGCACGGTGACCGCAGGCAACGCTTCCCAGATGAGCGACGGCGCGGCCGCCGTCATCGTGATGAGCCGCGAGAAGGCGGAGGCGCTTGGCGTACGTCCGCTGGCTGCATTCCGCGGCTTCGCCGTGGCCGGCGTCGCTCCGGAGGTGATGGGCATCGGCCCCATCGAAGCCGTGCCGAAGGCGCTTAAGAAAGCGGGCATTGCGAAGGAGCAGGTCGATCTGTTCGAGCTTAACGAAGCGTTCGCCGCGCAGTGCGTTCCCATCATCCGGGAGCTCGGCCTAGATCCGGAGCGGGTGAACGTGAACGGAGGGGCGATCGCGCTCGGCCATCCGCTTGGCTGTACCGGCACGAAGCTGACCGTGTCGCTTATCCATGAGCTTAGGCGGAGGGGGGGCGGCATCGGGGTCGTCACGATGTGCATCGGAGGCGGCATGGGTGCCGCCGGCGTCATCGAGGTGTATCCGCGGGAGTGACGATTACGACGGGCAAACAAGGATGGAAGCTTTGCCGGGCGGAGAACGAGGCGCGACGGCTATGCGCAGAACAAAGGAGGAATGACTACGTGACGACGGGAACGATACGTTTCGGCGGGCGGTTCGTCGTGGAGGAGAGCGATCCGGCATTCATCGTGACGCCGGAGGATTTCTCGGAGGAGCAGCGGATGATGTCGCAGGCGGCGGAGCAATTTCTGGAGACGGAGCTGGCGCCTCGCGATGCGGAGATCGAAGCGCTGAACTACGAGCTTACGGTTCAACTCATGCGCAAGGCAGGGGAGCTCGGGCTGCTAGGCGCGGACGTGCCGGAGCAGTACGGAGGCATCGGCCTCGATAAGGTCAGCACGACGTTGCTGGCTGAGACGATGGCGAGAGCTTCTTCGTTCGCGCTGTCCGTCGGCGCCCATACCGGCATCGGCACGCTGCCGATCGTGTTTTTCGGCACGCCTGCCCAGAAGGAGAAGTACCTTCCCGATCTCGCGGCCGGGGCTCGCATCGCGGCTTATTGCTTGACGGAGCCGGCTTCGGGCTCCGACGCCCTGGGGGCGAAAACGACGGCGAGGCTGACGGAGGACGGGCGTTTTTACGTGCTGAACGGCTCCAAGCTTTATATTACGAACGCCGGCTTCGCGGATGTGTTCATCGTGTATGCCAAGGTGGACGGCGACAAATTTACGGCCTTTATCGTGGAGCGGGAGATGGCGGGGTTCAGTATCGGTCCGGAGGAGCATAAGATGGGCATCAAGGGGTCATCGACCTGCCCGCTGTACTTCGAGGATGTCCGTGTCCCCGTCGAAAACGTGCTCGGGGAGATCGGCAAGGGCCATCACATCGCCTTCAACATCCTGAATATCGGGCGATTCAAGCTTGGCGCGGCCTGCCTCGGTTCGTCGAAGGAATCGATCGGGCTTGCGTCGGCTTACGCGAACACGCGGAAGCAATTCGGCCGCGAGCTGTCGAAGTATCCGCTGATCGGCGCCAAGCTGGCGGACATGAATATCCGAACGTTCGTGCTCGAGAGCATGGTGTACCGGATCGCGGGGTACATCGACTCCATGCTGGGCGGTTTGGAGGAGCAGGAAGGAGGGACGGAAGGGGGCGCCGGCGCGCGGGCGGTCAAGGCGATCAGCGAATACGCGATCGAATGCTCCATTCTTAAGGTGTTCGCTTCGGAGGCGCTCGATTTCGTCATCGACGAGGGCGTCCAGATTCATGGCGGCTACGGCTACATCCGCGAGTACAAGGTCGAGAGGATTTACCGGGATTCGCGGATCAACCGGATTTTTGAAGGGACCAACGAGATCAACCGGATGCTCATCCCGGGGACGCTGCTCAAAAAAGCGATGAAAGGCGAGCTGCCTCTCATGGAAAAAACACAGGCGCTGATGGGCGAGCTCATGCAACCGATGCCGATGCCCGCCTTCTCGGAGCCGCTGGACAAGGAAACGTACCGCGTGGCGCAAGCCAAAAAGACCTTTCTTGCCATCGGCGGGCTGGCCGTTCAGAAGCTGGGCTTGAAGCTGGATCAGGAGCAGGAGGTGCTATGCGTATTAGCGGATTTGATGATTCAAACCTTCGCCATGGAAAGCGCGCTGCTCCGAACGAAGAAGATGCTGTCCGGAAGCGGGGAGGCGAAGACCGAGGAGGCCGGGCTTGCGCTGGCCATGACGGAGGTATTCGTGCAGGAAGCCATGGAGAAGGCGGAGTCGCTTGCCAAGACTGCGCTCTCTGCGCTGGAGCGCGGCGACGGGCTGCAGATGCAGCTGTCCGTCTTGAAGAAGCTGATGCGGGCGCCGCTATCGGATACGATCGCCCTCAAGAGAGGGATCGCGGCCCGCGTGATTCGCAGTGAGCATTATGTCGTGTAGAGGGGGAGTGCAGCGATGGAATCGCGTAGACCTGGAAACCCGCTATCACAAGATTCATTGTCGAACGAAGATTCACGCGTCGCGGCCGATTCGCAAGGAAGCCCGGCCGAAGCTATGCCCGCCGAGCCGGAAGCACGGGAGGACGCCTCGCAAGGCGGCGTCCAGTCTTCCGAACCTGCCGAGCCTGGGACGGTTAGGTGGGATCGGGACGCTGCGGAGTCTGGGGCTGAGGAGATATCGTCAGTCCTGAGCGCTGCGGAATCCGAGGATGAAACCGCCATGTTTCTGGACGCGCGGGATGCGCTCGACCATGACGAAGACGCCGTTGGCGACGCCGACGAGTCGCAGGATGACGCCGCCCCGCCGGCGGATGAAGCACCGGAGCGCTTAGCGGCGAGAGCCGCGCCCGAGCCCGACTCACCGTCCGCGTCTCCGGGGGTCGCAGCAACGCCTGAGTCGGCGGTTTCTCCGTCCGGGGAGGAAACGGCTCCCGAGCCGGAATCAGCGTTCGCGTCTGCGGATTCGCCTGCTCCGTCCGCGGAGGAGACGGCTCCCGAGACGGAGTCGGCCCCCGCCGAAGATGCGCCGCTGACCCGTCCCTGGCTGAACAGCTATCCGAAGGAAGTGCCGCACGGGCTCAAGTATCCCGACCAAAGCATCGCGCAGTTTCTGCTGGATTCGGTCAACCGCTACCCGGACCACAAGGCGCTGCACTTCCTGGGCAAAACGATGACCTACCGCGAGCTCCATACGGCTTCCGTCCGGCTTGCGAGCGAGCTCGTCGCGCTCGGCATCGCCAAAGGAGACCGCGTCGCGATCATGCTGCCGAACTGTCCGCAAGCCGTCGTTTCCTATTATGGCGTGCTTCTCGCCGGAGCCGTCGTCGTTCAGACGAATCCGCTGTATGTCGAGCGGGAGCTGGAGCATCAGCTTAGGGATAGCGGAGCCGTCGCGATCATTACCGTCGACCTGCTCTACGGCAGGCTGTCGCGCGTACGGGGCGAGCGGCCCGAAGAGGGGCCGATCCCGAGTCTGCGGCATGCCGTTATTACGTCGATCGCGGACGGCCTTCCCTTCCCAAAAAACATGCTTTATCCCATCAAGCAGCGCAAGGAAGGCTTCAAAAACGACATTCCGTATGGCCGCAACGGGGTGCTCGCATACAAGAAGCTGCTCTCGGGCCGCGCTCCGTCCGTAGAGCTGCCGCCGCTCGCCGGCGGCGATGAGCTCGCCGCGCTGCAATATACCGGGGGCACGACGGGCACGCCGAAAGGCGTCATGCTGACGCACGGCAACTTCGTCTCCAACACGATGCAAATGTCCGCTTGGTGCTACAAGGCGGAAGACGGCAAGGAAAAGTTTCTTGCGGCGCTGCCGTTATTCCACGTGTTCGGCTTAACGGTATTAATGAATTTGTCCGTCCTGCGCGCCGGAATGCTCATCTTGCTGCCGCGTTTCGAGATCGATACGGTGCTGAAGACGATCAACGACGAGAAGCCCACGATCTTCCCCGGGGCGCCGACGATGTATGTCGCCCTGATTAATCACCCGAACGCGGCGAAAAACGACCTGTCCTCGATTAAAATCTGCGTCAGCGGCTCTTCGGCGTTGCCTCTGGAGGTGCAGGAGCAGTTCGAGTCGCTGACGGGCGGCCGGTTGGTCGAAGGGTACGGACTAACGGAGTCGTCGCCCGTCGCGCATGCCAATCCCATCTGGGGCAAGCGGAAGATCGGCACGATCGGTCTCCCGTTCCCGGATACCGAAGTGGCCATCGTGGATCCCGTTTCCGGCCGCAGGCTGAAGACGGGCGAGATGGGCGAGCTCGTCATTCGCGGTCCGCAGGTGATGAAAGGGTACTGGAACCGGCCGGAAGAGACCGCCTCGACGCTGCGGGACGGATGGCTTCATACCGGCGACTTGGCGACGATGGACGAAGAGGGATATTTTACGATTATGGATCGGATCAAGGACGTCATCATCGCCAGCGGCTTCAACGTCTATCCGCGCGAGGTGGAGGAGGTGCTGTTCGAGCATCCGGCCGTCAGGGAAGCGGCCGTCGCCGGAGTGAAGGACGAATATCGCGGCGAAACGGTCAAGGCGTTTATCGTGCTGAAGGAAGGCTGGCATGTGTCGCGCAGCCAACTCGACAGATGGTGCAGAGACCGGCTGGCAGCTTACAAGGTACCGCATCACTATGCGTTTCGGGAAACGCTTCCAAAAACGATGGTAGGCAAGGTTCTCCGGCGCAAGCTGGTCGAAGAGGACAATGAGCTGAGCCAATCGGGCAAGGAGGAATAAATCGCAATGGATGAAGAAGGGTACGCGCGGCAGGCGGAAGAGGCCGAACGGTGGCGTTTGCTTGCGGAGCGGGCCGAGGAAACGTTTTGGGGGCGGCTCGGTTGCAAGGTCGTGGAGGCCGACGTAGCCAAAACCACGATCAACTTGACGATCGAGCCGTCCCATCTCAATATGCTGGGCATCGTGCATGGCGGCGTGCTGATGTCGATGATGGACAACGCGATGGGGCTGCTCGTCATGCTCGCGGAGAGCAACGAAAGAACGGTGACCGCCAATATGAACACGCATTTTCTGGCGAGCGCCAAAGGCGGCACGCTGACTTGCTCGGCCGAGCAGATTCACCGTACGGGACGGACGATCACGCTGCAGGCTACCGTATTGGATGAGGGAGGGAAGCTTCTCGCATGGGGGAGCGGCGCTTATCGGATGTTATGAGCCAGGCCCTGGAGCAGTCAGGCATGCTTTGCCCGAGTTGCCACTGATTGTCAGTTTCGCTATAATAATAGCTAATATATGGAATAAAACTTGTGCAGTTTGCCCATTCACGAAACGGCGATAAACGCCGATATTTTTAGTAGGATCGGAGGTGGAGGCATGCTGGAGGATTGGATCACGATTGCGCTGCTGGCGTTCGGCATCGCGGTCGGGGTTGTTGGCGTAGTGGCTTATTTACGGATGTACCGCAAGGAGAAACTCGCCGAGAACCAGTCCTTGGATGATGCCTCTACAGCCGAAGAAGGCGCGGATACCGAACAAAAACATACAAAGGGTTAATTTTTGTTCACTTTCATAATTGTGGGCAAACTGATATAATAGTAAGAAAAATGAAAACATTGTGACTCATTGGCCATGGAGTTGCCTGCACCGAAGGGGGTTCTTGCGGTGTAAGAGCCGCATACGTTCTCGGATAATACTGTTTAGGACGACCATCCATCGTATAAGGGAGGAGATTTCATGGCGAAGCATAGCCAGAATGAAGTCAAGGAAAGCCTGAAGGAACTAACGAGAATTTTCCAGCCCAAGGACCCGCGCAAGTTTGTGAAGGATTACATTCGCAAATATCGCATTACAGGCGGATATGAGGATGAGTTGACTTCCCTTGTCGAAGATGAGATGGGCAGATTAAACTCCTCGGTGGGATGAGCGCACAATGACGTTATAGCTTTGTTGCCCGTTGGCAGGACGGGCGGCAGGGCTTTTTTTATTTGTCCATTGCCGATAAAAACGTCAACCTTGGTTTTGCTTGCGGAATTCCGAGGGGCTTACGCCGGCTATCTTCTTGAATTGCTTGGAGAAGTGGGACATGTCCTGGAAGCCGACCCGGGCCGCTACTTCTCCCACATTAAGCGAGGTGCGGAGGAGCAGCTCCTTCGCTTTATCCATTTTGCTTCTGACGATGTATTGAATGGGAGGGACCCCGATCTGTTCCTTGAACATTCGGATGAAATAGTTGGGATGCAGGGAAGCGAGACTGGCCAATTCATTGACGGTGAAGTCCCGCTCCATGTGGTCATGCACATACTTAAGAATAGGGAGCAGCCGTTCAAGGGCGGCCAGGTTCTTGAGGACGAGCTGCTCTTCCCGCAGCTCCATGAGGTAGTAGGAGAACAACTCCAGCAGCTTGGCCTTCGCCAGAACTTTTGAGTAGAGAGCGTTGGAATTGGCATGGACGACCAGCTCGGCGAACGTTGATTCGACCAAGCTGCGGTCCGATACCGTACAAAGGTAGGGCAGGCTTAATCGCTTGAACAGGTTAAGGCTTCCCACCCTGATGCCGAAATGCGTCCAATATTTGCGATAGGGTTCCTGGCCGTCGATGACGGAATAGGATTGGGAGACGCCTTCCGGCATCAGCACGAGCTGGCCCGGCTGCGGATAATAATCCTCCTCGCCGATCCGAATCCAGCCGCTTCCCTCCACGATGTAGTAGAGCTTGCTGTAGTCCGGACAATAATCGAGATCCTTCCAATCGGGACCGACGGGGTTGCAAAAAGCCATATACACTTCCGTCTCCGCTCCGGATAATATATTGCCCAATACGGAATCATTCATTATGAGGCCTCCCCAAGTTAATTTAGCACAAATTAAAGTTAATGCTCCACATTTGGAATTCCGCCGTCTATTGCTAGAATAGTGGTGTAGAGGGCCATTACCCGCAGAATGGGAGCGAAGCCGATGAACAGGCAGTTATATTTGGAACGGATCGACAAAGAAATCGAAGAAGGGCCATTCCGCGATCAATGGGAATCGCTAAGCGGGTTCCGGGTGCCGGATTGGTACAGGGAAGCCAAATTCGGCATCTTTATTCATTGGGGCGTCTATTCGGTGCCAGCCTTCAAGAACGAATGGTACCCGCGCAACATGTATATCCAGGACAGCGAAGAGTACAATCATCATAAGGCGACGTACGGCGAGCATACTGAATTCGGTTACAAGGACTTTATTCCCATGTTCACGGCCGAGAGGTTCGACGCCGACGAATGGGCCGAGCTGTTTCGGCGTTCGGGAGCGCGCTACGTTATGCCGGTAGCGGAGCACCATGACGGATTCCAGATGTACAAAAGCGATGTTTCGCGCTTTAACGCTTTCGAGATGGGTCCAAAAAGGGATCTGCTGGGGGAGATGAAGGAAGCGTTCGAACGGCAGGGTCTGACGTTTACGGCCTCCTCCCATCGGGCAGAGCATTGGTTCTTTCTTTCGCACGGCCGCAAGTTCGAATCGGATGTTCGCGAGCCCTTGGCGCGCGGCGACTTTTACTGGCCATCCATGCCGGAGCATGGTCATCACGATCTGCATTCGCCTCCGCCAAGCGCCGAATATTTGGAGGATTGGCTGATTCGCTGCTGCGAGCTGATCGACTCCTACGACCCCAAGGTGTTGTATTTCGACTGGTGGATTCAACACGCGGCCTTCAAGCCTTATCTCAAGAAGCTCGCGGCTTATTATTACAATCGATCCCGGCGTCTCGGTTATCAAGGCATCATTAACTACAAGCACGATGCCTTCATGCTCGGCAGCGCCGTCCCGGATATCGAACGGGGTCAATTCTCCGAGCTGAAGCCGTATTACTGGCAGACGGATACGGCGGTAGCGCGCAATTCCTGGTGCTATACGCCTGACAATCATTATAAAACCCCGCATGAGCTGATACAAGATTTGGTCGATATCGTAAGCAAGAACGGCAATCTTCTGCTGAATATCGGACCCAAGGCGGATGGAACCATTCCGGAGGAGGACAGGGACATCCTGCTTGCGATCGGCAAGTGGCTGGAGACCAACGGCGAAGCGATTTACGGGACGACGTATTGGCGAATATTCGGCGAAGGACCGACGGTGATCGAAGAAGGCCAATTTACGGACGGCAAATCCAAGACGTTTACTCCGGGGGATATCCGGTTTACGCTTCGGGGAAGCAGCTTGTATGCGACCGTAATGGTGTACCCCGAGGACGGGGTAATATCCATTACATCGCTGAAGGAGGGATCCCCCCACTTTCAAGGGCTGCTAACCGATATTCAAGTGTTGGGACAAGAGGAGCGGCCGCAATGGGAGAGAACGGCGGATGCCCTTATCGTGCGGACAACCGGCGCAAGCAGCAGCCTGCCGGTTGTGCTGAAGATTAGCCTGGATTAAGTGCAAGCCGCCTGAACGAACATTATTTCCGAGACCTAAGGGCGATATGACTTCATTAGACCAAGCCGCTCTCCATTGTTGGAATGGAGGACGGCTTTTTTGTGCGCGATAGGCATGCAGGAGCATGTATCTTGGAGTCGGAGAACGTCTGCATTCAAGTTTCCATTGCAATCGGTATCTTTATCCTCTATAATTTCATTTGTAATTGTGATTGAGAATCAATATCAATAACAAGATAAGAAGGTATCGGAAATCATGTCGATTACATCATCGAAACGGGATGCCCAAGCATCCCAAGCCGGAGCAAGCGGCGAATCGTCGCAAGAAGCCAACACGCCGTCGCAGCGGGCCAGCGCCAATGCCAACGGCGATGCCGGCACTAATGCTAACGGCAATGCCGGCACTAATGCTAACGGCAATGCCGACATCAATGCCAGCGCCAATGCTAACGGCGATGCCGGCACTAATGCCAACGGCAACGCCGGCACCAATGCCGCCGCTACAACGTCGCATTCCGTGGCGTCCTCGCCGATCAGAAGCCGTCCGCTGGCCGCTTCGATCGTGCTATTCGGGGGGCTGATCGCGCTGGTGCTCGGCCTGTTCCTGTCCATTAACCTCGGGGCCGCGAACATCTCGTTCCAAGTCGTATGGGAAGCCATCTTTCGCTTTAATCCGGAGCTGACCGATCATCAAATCATCCGGGAGCTCCGTCTGCCGCGCGTGCTCGGCGGAGCGATGGTAGGCGCCAGCTTCGCGGTAGCGGGAGCGATCATGCAAGGGATGACGCGCAATCCGCTCGCCGATTCGGGCTTGCTCGGCATCAACTCCGGCGCGGGCTTCATGCTCGCGGTGTGCTTCGCCTTTTTTCCGGGCATGCCGTTTATGACGCTGATCCTGTTCTCGTTCCTTGGCGCCGCTCTCGGCGCGGGCCTGGTCTACGGCATCGGCGCGCTTGCAAAGGGCGGATTGTCGCCTGCGAGGCTTATTTTGGCGGGGGCGGCGCTAAGCGCATTGTTAAGCGCGCTCGCCGAAGGCATCGCGCTGTATTTCAAGATCGGGCAAGACCTCGCGTTCTGGTATGCGGGGGGAGTCGCGGGCACGAGATGGGAGCAGCTGCAGGTCATGGCTCCTTGGGTGGCCGTCGCGCTGGTCGTCGGGATCATGATATCCCGGTCCGTCACGATGCTCAGCCTGGGCGAGGATATCGCTCGGGGTCTTGGTCAACGGACGCAGCTTGTCAAGGCAGTCTGCGCCGTCGTCGTGCTTATTTTGGCCGGATCGGCGGTGGCGGTCGTAGGCGCGGTCGGTTTCGTCGGCCTTATCATCCCTCACTTGACCCGTAAGCTGGTAGGCGTGGATTACCGCTGGATTATTCCTTGCTCGGCCATCCTGGGCGCGCTGCTCGTCATCTTCGCCGACATCGGCGCGCGTATGGTCAACCCGCCGGAGGAAACGCCTGTCGGAGCGCTCATCGCGCTGATCGGCGTACCGTTCTTCCTCTATCTGGCGCGCAAGGAAAGGAGGGAGCTGTAGATGCATGCGATCACTGCGGACTCCATCGAGAAAAAACGAAAAAAACGCTCCATCCTGGTGTTGAGCGTCGTTGCGATACTCATTTTCGCCGTATTCGTTATTAGCATGAATACGGGCGTCATTAAGCTGTTGCCCTTGGATCTCCTTAAGACGTTGGTCGGAATGGGCACGGAGCGGCAAGAGCTTGTCTTGTGGCAATTCAGGCTGCCCCGCATCGTCATCTCCATGCTGATCGGAGCAGGACTTGCGCTTTCCGGCTGCATCATGCAAGGCATTTCGCGCAACGGGCTGGCGGATCCCGGCATTCTCGGCATTAACGCGGGAGCAGGACTTGTCGTCATCCTGTATGTTTCTTATTTCCCTACGACGGCCAACGTACCGGTCTTCTTCCTGCCGTTGCTCGCGTTCGGAGGCGCGGCGTTAACGGCGCTCCTGATCTTCGTCCTGTCGTACAAGAAGCACGAAGGCATCAAGCCGACGCGCCTCATTTTGACGGGCGTGGCGATAGCGGCGGGCATCAGCGCGGCGATGATCGTCCTGACGCTGCGCCTTAATCCGGAGAAATACCAGATGGTCGCGACTTGGCTGGCAGGCTCGATTTGGGGGACAAACTGGAAATTCGTTATGGCGCTTCTGCCATGGATTGTGATCCTGCTGCCATACGTATTCTTTAAGGCCCAGACGATGAACGTGCTGAACCTAAGCGACGCGACCGCGCGAGGTCTTGGCGCGCATGTATCGCGCGAGCAATTCAAGCTGCTCGCCGCGGCTGTGGCGCTAGCGGCTTCATGCGTCGCGGTCAGCGGCGGCATCGGCTTCGTCGGGCTTATCGCTCCGCATCTCGCGAGGCGATTGGTCGGTCCCAAGCATCAAGGCCTGCTGCCCGCATCCGCGCTTCTAGGCGCCTTGCTCGTGCTGACGGCCGATACGATCGGCCGTTCCATCATGCAGCCGAACGAAATTCCGACGGGCATCGTCACGGCCATCATCGGCGCGCCTTACTTCTTGTATTTGATGACGAGAACGCGAGACTAGGGGGTTGCCGCAATGGGATACTTGTACGAGGAGCTGGCCAAATATTTCGCGGATACTCCGCTGGAGCTGTTCGGCGTATTCCGTACGCAGCTGGAAAACAACCGGGTCTACGGCGGGCATATGGACAAGCCGACGGCCAAATGCGGTCTGATCATCGCGCTGGAAGGCGAAGCGGAATTTCTATTCGACAACGGGGAGCGGTACACGCTGGCGCCGGGGAAAGTGTTGCTGGGAGGCTCCGGCAGGCATTTGGAAATCGTGGTGGGGGAGCAGGACTTCCGCTATTGCCTCGTGCATTATTTGCCCACGGGCGACGACGGCGGAGCGGACGTCGAGCGGGTACGGCACATTAGCCTGCTCGATGCCGCGCTCGATCCCGACCTGCTGCGGCTCGTCGACGGCATCGTTCAAGCGGCGTCCTCGCCCGATTATATGGGACTGCTGGAGAAGAAGGCGCTGTTCTACCAAATTATCGCGAAGCTGCTGCAATCGGAGCGGCATGGGCAGAACAAGGACAGCTATCCCGTCATCGAGGATGCCATCCAGTATATCCAGACGCATTTTATGGACACCATCACGCTTCCTAGCTTGGCCGAGCGGTATAACATGAAGGCCAAATACTTTTCCCACCTGTTCACGAAATACGCCGGCACGGGCCCGATCGATTATCTCATCCATTACCGGATGAACAAGGCGCAGGAGTGGCTGCAGACGAAGCAATTCTCCGTGTCCGCGGTGGCGCGGAGCGTCGGTTATTCGGATCCGTATTACTTCAGCCGTCTATTCAAAAAATATAAGGGAGTCGCTCCCAGCCAAGTCGGCTTGACGGGGAGAGAGCTCGATCGTTAACGGCGGCAATCGTTGATCGAGCGAAGCGTTAACGCCGCTAACGATAAAGGGGCGCGTCTAGTTCACTCGAAACGTTAATCCCGCTATGCTTCGACGCAGCGGACAATAGTCCATCCCGCGAACGGGAATTTCTCTATTCTCATCCTGTTCGAGGGATGGTACTGTTACATTTGTGAATGAGAATCGTTATCGGTCACAAGGGTGGCAGAAGAGAGGATGTTAGCCATGTACGGAAAGTTAAACCAATACCGTAACGCCGCAATCGTGGGGGTGTTGGCTCTGGTCCTGTTCCTGAGCGCTTGCTCGGGCAATTCGGGCAACAACAATAACGGGGGAGCGCCCGACGCATCGCCTAGCGCGTCTCCGACGGAAGCAGTCCAAGAAGAGGCAGCGGATTATCCGCGGACGATCGAAGCGGCTAACGGCAGCATTGTCATCGAGAATAAGCCGGAGCGCGTCGCCGTCGTTCATTGGGGCTACATCGAGTCGATCCTGCTGTTCGATCTGGACACGGTCGGACTTGCGCTGCCTTTTACAAAGGAAAATTCTTCGTTGGACTCGGAGAACTACAAGCCGTTCGTCGACAAGATCGACGAGGTGGCGGTCGTAGGCGAGAACACGACCGTCAACATGGAGATGCTGCTGGAGTATGCTCCTGACCTCATTATCGCGGGCAACGCGATCAACGCCGAAGTGACGGATCAGCTCGAGAAAATCGCGACGACCGTCGTCATCGACGAAGCGCAGACCGACGTATGGACGAACTGGCCGGCGGTCGTGACGAGGTTCGGCGAGATTTTGGGCCAAGAGGAGGCCGCTTCGAGCTTTATCGCCGGATTCGAGGATAAGAAGAAGGATGCCAAAGAGAAGCTGGCTTCCGTGGAAGGCGGCGTTGCCTTCCTGCAAATCCGGGATACGGTAGCTTACCTGGGAGGCACCCAGACGCTCACCCCTTACTACGACAAGGGCATCGGGCTTAAGGCGCCTGACGATCCTTCGATGGAGGCGGGAGCGGAGATGTCGCTGGAAGGGCTGGCCGCGCTTAACCCGGACCATCTGTTCCTCGGTTATTTCAACTACGACAACCCTTCCATGGCCGCCGTCTCCGACGAGTGGGAGAAAAGCGAGGTATGGAAGAAGCTGAAGGCGGTCGAAAGCGGCCAGGTGTACGGCTTCAACGGAGCGCTGGGCATGGGCTATGGTCCCATCGGCCAAAGCTACGGCATCGATGCGGTAGTCGAGGCGTTGACGAAGTAAACAACGGTAGAAGAGAAGCAGCGATAGAAGTAAAACAACGATGCAAGTAAGCAACGATGCAAGTAAGCAACGATGCAAGTAAAACAACGATGCAAGGCTTGGCAAGATGCCCTCTCCCGAACAACGGGGGAGGGCATTTTTGCGTAACGGAGGAATGATTGTACGGAAATTCACATCTTCGACATCGATAAAGGGAATGAGTTGTTCTAAGTCCGAATAGGGTAAGCATATACGCTCCATTACCCATGATTTTACGATTGAAGGAGGCAGCGCGGATGGCGGTGGAATTAAAAACGAGGGAGCATATTCGGGGGATACGCATGGCTGGCAGGATTGTGGCGGCGTGTCATAAAGCGTTGTCGAAGCGGCTGGCGCCGGGCGTGACGACGCTGGAAATCGACCGTTTTGTAGAGAGGTTCATGATCGACAGGGGCGCCTCGCCCGCGCAGAAGGGGTTCAAAGGATATCCATACGCGACATGCGCGTCCGTTAACGATGTCGCTTGCCATGGCTTCCCGGATGCGGAGCCGCTGGAGTCGGGAGATATCGTAACGATAGATATGGTTGCGGACCTGAACGGATGGAAGGCAGATTCCGCTTGGACTTATATCGTGGGCAAGTCCTCGGCCGCTACGGAGAGAGTGCTGCGCGTCGCCAAGCAAGCCATGCTGGAGGGAATCAAGCAAGCGCTTCCCGGCAATTATATCGGCGATATCGGCCATGCGGTGCAGACACGCGCCGAGCGGGAAGGCTGCGAGGTCATTCCGATGTTCGTCGGGCACGGCATCGGCCGCAGCATTCACGAATTTCCCGACGTGGAGCATCAAGGTCCGCCGGGGCAAGGCGTGAAGCTGGAGGAAGGCATGGTCATCACGATCGAGCCGATCGTCACCTCGGGCAGACCCGAGATCTATTACGCCCGCAACGGCTGGGCGGCCAGAACCGTCGACGGCGCCTGGACGGCGCAGTTCGAGCATACGGTTGCCATCACGAAGGATGGACCCATGATTCTGACGCGGTGGGATTGAAGTTCGGATAAGTGGAACTAGCTTTAGCTGATGGATACGAGCTTAATCGCAAGGGCCCCCGGCTTGCCGGGGGCTCAAACTGTGGTGTGACCTAACGTACTGGGGAAGGCGACGAATGTAGCACAATATTGAGCTATAATGGGCACGCGCGTAGGGGGAGACGACGAATGTAGCACAATATTGAGCTATAATGGGCACGCACGTAGGGGGAGACGACGAATGTAGCACAATATTGAGCTATAATGGGCACGCGCGTAGGGGGAGACGACGAATGTAGCACAATATTGAGCTATAATGGGCCCGCACGTAGGGGAGACGACGAATGTAGCACAATATTGAGCTACAATGGGCTCGCGCGTAGGAGGAGACGACGAATGTAGCATAAAAATGAGCTACAATAGGCTCGCGCGTAGAAGGAGACGACGTATGTAGCACAAAAATGAGCTACAATGGGCTCGCGCGTAGGGGCAGACGACGAATGTAGCACAAAAATGAGCTACAATGGGCTCGCGCGTAGGGGCAGGCGACGAATGTAGCACAAAAATGAGCTACAATGGGCTCGCGCGTAGGGGCAGACGACGAATGTAGCACAAAAATGAGCTACAATGGGCTCGCGCGTAGGGGAGACGACGAATGTAGCACAAAAATGAGCTACAATGGGCTCGCGCGTAAGGGCAGACGACGAATGTAGCATAAAAAAATGAGCTACAATGGGCTCGCGCGGGTAGGAGACGACGAATGTAGCACAAAAATGAGCTACAATGGGCTCGCGCGTAGGGACAGGCGACGAATGTAGCACAAAAATGAGCTACAATGGGCTCGCGTGAGGGGCAGACGACGAATGTAGCACATTATTGAGCTATAATTGGCACGCGAGTAAGGGCAGACGACGAACGTAGCACAAAATTGTGCAATAATGGCACGTGCGTAGGGGCAGACGACGAATGTAGCACAATATTGAGCAATAATGGGGGCGCGAGTAAGGGCAGACGACGAATGTAGCACAAAAATGTGCTGCAATAGCCTCCCGCTGCGTGGCGGCGACTCTTTGCGGTTTAGCCCTCCGCGTCAGCGGTTAGGTTCTATCGACTGTACAGCCCTCAGACGCTATATGCCTTGCGGTAATCCGACGGATTGATGCCCGTTGCTTTCTTGAAGCTTTTGCTCAAATGATGTTCGTCTGCGAAGCCGCAGCCGTCCGCGATTTGCGCCAGGGTCAAGGAGGTATGGCCGAGAAGCTGCTTCACCTTATCCATGCGAAGTCGCGTAGCGTAGGCGCCGGGGGAGATGCCGAACTCCCGTTGGAATAGCCTGGTCAACCGGACTTGGGCGATGCCGAGCTCGGCGGCGACCGACTTTAGCGGAACCCCAAGCTCTGCCTGTTGCTCGATCAGGCGCAACGCCTGCTGGAGCAAGGGTTCTTCGCTATAGAGCCGAGTCAGCCGGCTCTCCATCCCTTCAAGCTGCAGTAGGTACATCATGTCTCGGAGCAGATGGCTCTTATAGGCGCGACCGAGCCCGGACCGCATGTGCCCCGCATCCCGAAGCTGGGCGAGGCTGGAGCGGAATCGGGCATTGTTCGATAGCCGCACCTTTCCGGTGGGAGGCACATGAACCATGGCCAGCCCGGCAGAGCCGTCTTGGTCGCTCCAATCGAAGCCAATGAAGTGGAAGGATAACCCGCTAGTCGACCGATGGAAAGTCAGCCCGGGCGGCACGAGGATGAGATCGTCTTTGACGGCCTTGCCGACGAGATGACCTAACCGATAATCGAATCCGCCTTCCTCGACAATAAACAAAGCCCAGTGAACATAGGTGTCGTGCGTCTTCTGGAAATGGGGAGCATCCTTTACGTACACGTGAAAGGCAAGCACGGGGTCCAGGAAAGCCACGGGATCCATGATGAAGCTCCTTCCGTGAAATAATATACAAGTCAGAGAGCCGATCCGTACATTAACCCTCCTGGCGATTGCACTTATAATGTGAATTAAATATAAGGCTGGAGGGATGAACATGAAAGTTGTGGAACAATCCTTGATGGCGCATTGGAAACAGTTCGACGAGCAAGGATATGTCGTCATTCCGAATGTGCTGACCCAAGAGAAGGTCGGGCGGCTGAACGCCGCGATCGACGACATCTTGGCGAAAGAAACGGAAGCGCTTGCCTACAACATCTATAATAGCGTGGAACGACACGACGAGATAGCCTCACTTATAGACGAACCCGCAATCCTGCCGCTTATCGTTAACGCGCTGGGCTACAATATTCAGCTTCACATCTCTCACTTGACCGTTCGGAAGCCCAATCCGGATGAGCAAAAGACGGCCTCCCAAAGCTTCATCGACTGGCATCAGGACGGTCCCCATCCGCAGTTTCCCAAGCTCGGAGGGTTGACGGCAACCTATTATATTAAGGTATGTTACATTCTCAGCGACATGTCGGAGCCGGATCGGGGCAATACGAAGGTCATTCCCGGCAGTCATAAGCAGCCTTATAATCCAAACCACAGGGACGTGACGCAGCAGCTGGAGGGCGAGGTTCAGGTTTGCGGCAAGCCGGGAGACGTCTTCGTTTTTGCCCAGAACCTGTGGCATGCCGGATCGCCCAACAAATCGCAGCATACCAGAAGGCAGCTCTTCTTGGGCTACAGCCCGCTTTGGATGCGGCCAATCGACTACCACTCGGCATCGGATCGGCTGCTGAGCGACGCGAGTCCGATTCGTCGCCAGCTGCTTGGCGCGATCAGCGACAATAAGTTTAAGTATTACGTCCCCGAAGCGTCCATGGTACCGCTCCGCGCGTTGTGGAGAGACGATATTCAGCGTTAAAAAGGCCATTCAGAAGAGGCGGCATCCATATGTTGGATGTCGTCTTTGGTTTGTTATGCCCTACATCCCGGCCTGAGGGAAGAAATGCCTAAGCGGATGAAAGGCATCGGCTGCGGTTTCCACCGATACATAGACAGCAGTTACATGGTTGACGACGGCTATGTCTGTATTCAGCCTATTAGGCTTTGCAGGCATTTATTTACGACATGTCAAAGAAGCAGCCTTGGCGGGCCTAGTCGGATTTCTTTTCTTTAGTCTGTGTTGGGTTCTCTCTATTACATTTAGCTTCGTTGAAGCTTTTGTATTGCAACGGATTGCGACCTATGCTCCGCAGTATGTTGAAGTCGTCATGGGCTTGTTTGGCGGAGCCGGCAGCGAGGTTGACCTTGGGGCTCTGCCCATCCTGGCGGCCATAGCCGGAGTTATGTATGCGCTTGGAGGATATGGCCGTCCCGATGGGGCTCGCGCTTATATGACTGGGATCTAGCCAAGCATTCTGATTGTTGGCGCGTCGGGCGGTATAGTATCCCGCTGGTCACGACATTGATATAATCATTCTTGACTTAACCATTGTGATGGAGGAGGGGAAATGCGATGAAACTGGAAAGACTCTTATCCATCATTATTTTGCTGGTGAATCGTCGTATGGTGCAGGCCAAGGAGCTCGCAGAACGATTCGAGGTATCGGTGCGGACGATATACAGGGATATCGAAGCCATTAACGGCGCCGGAATTCCCATCGTGACCTACCAGGGAACGAACGGAGGCATTGGGCTGGCGGAAGGATATCGGTTAGACCGCAACGTGCTGACCAACGACGAGCTCGCAGCCATCGTTACCGCCCTGCGAAGCATCTCCACTTCATATGGCAACGAGCAGCATCTGCAGCTAATGGAGAAAATGAATAGCGTTGTCCTGCCTCAATACGCCGAGGAATTCCAACATAAGGCCAGTCGCGTGCTGATCGATTATTCCCCCTGGGAAGGCAACGAGAGGCTGCGCCCTAAATTGCAGCTGTTAAAAGAAGCGGTGGATCGCTGCCGAATAGCGGAATTTATTTATTCCAACGCAGAAGGTTTGATGTCGCACAGAATCGTAGAACCACATATGCTCATCATGAAAGGAAGGCAATGGTATCTGAAAGCCTATTGCCGGGGAAAAGAGCAGTTCCGGCTGTTCAAGCTAAAAAGAATGAAAGAGCTGATCATTGTTCCGGAGAGCACATTCGTTCGAAGAGCTTTCCCAGCGCAGGATGGCACCACCAATCAGCAAAGTCCGCGCGATTCGTCCAATACGACAGAATTTGTCTTGCGTTTCCGTGCCGACTCACGTCATCTTGCAGAGGAATGGTTTGGCATCGAGGAGCTTTTGCCCTTAGATGACGGCAGCTGGCAAGTGAAAAAGGCATATCCGGAAGACGAATGGTTGTACAGATTTATTCTCGGCTTGGGCCATCATGCGGAGGTGCTTGAGCCCCCTCATCTGCGTGAAATCATTGCTAATCGTGCAGAACAAGCTGCACATATATACAGAACAGAAAAGAAACATGACAGATAGTTGTCTAGTTAGATGTTTTATACTGGATTCATTCAGGCTACAAGGAGAATGATGAAGGATGAAACAGAATGAACTCAGCAAAAGGATTGAACCTGCCCGTTTCGAGGAGCGCCATTCTTTCACGCTGGCCGGCATTAGCACGGTCACGACAAATGCAGCCGAGTTTAGCGGCGCAGGCAAGATTGGCAAGTTGTTCGGACAATTCCACTCCCAAAACATGGGCGCACGTCTGGCTCCCCATGCTCAACAATCGGGCCATTACAGCTGCTACTTCAACTACGAAGAAGGCGATGCCGGACAATATGAAGTGATGGTTGGCTTACATGTGCGGGAAAATATGAATGGTGACTATCCCGAGTCTATCTCGACGTTCACGGTTCCCACTGCAAGGTACGCGGTATTTGTCACGGAGCGTGGACCGATTATTGAGGTCGTGCAGCGGGCGTGGACCGATATTTGGCAGTGGTCGCAGCAGCCCGGCAATGCTAGGACATTTACTGGCGACTTTGAGTATTATGGTCCGAATATCGATCCGAACGACGGGCAAGCGGAAATATATATCGCCATAAGGGACTGATCCTCATCGGAATAATCGAAAGCGCCAAGGTAGCAGCCGTGTTTGCGCACTATCCAAACCAAATACAGCAGAGATTGTTGTTTCTACGCCAATTGATTCTGGATACGGCATTAAATATAGAGGGCATTCATCACCTGGAAGAAACGCTAAAATGGGGCGAGCCTAGCTATGCCTCAAAACGCGGAAGCGCGATCCGCATAGGGTGGAAAGAGTCAAATCCACATCAGTATGCCATGTACTTTAACTGCAATACAAAGCTTGTTGCGACATTCAAGGAAGTATTCCATAATAGATTCTGCTTTGAAGGCAACCGGGCAATTGCGTTCCATGTGGACGAGGAAATATCGATAGCCGAGCTTGTACAATGCATTTCATTATCTCTCACTTATCATTCCAGAAAACATCTTCCAATGCTTGGGTTGTAATTAAGGCATGGGGGATTCGGTGGCGATGGGGGACGAAGGGAACTGACAAGACGGATAGCAGTGTGTGACTCGGAGTACATCGCTCATGTGGCGATGTACTTCTTTGCGTTGTGCTCGCGGGTGTCAAAGTCAATAGAGAGTCGACTTTCGTGCTCTGTAAACATTTTCATGCGGCCCCCCGAACCCGGCGTGGAACGACCATCCGTTCGGTTTACTTTGGCCCATCGTCTAAAAGGCTTGGGACCGAGCCGCAGCAAGATGGCGACAGTCGGTTCACCTTGTTTTGCAACCTGGCTGAGGCTGAGCATCGTGCATGTTTTCATTATGTAATGGTCCAATACGTTGCAAGGAAACCGATGGAGATAGTCAAAAAAGGCTCTCCCGGCGGCCGACAGGTCGTTCCACTATCGCATCTACGAGAATCTAATAATATCAATTCGTAAATTGACATGTAGAGGTGATGGAAATGGCGATTATCGATGTCTTCCCAGGCAGTCCGACGGCCATTCGGGACGCGATGGCTGCGGCTAACGAAGGCGACGTACTATTGGTGCATAAGGGCGTTTATCACGAAAATGTGAGAATTCGCGGCAGCCAGAATAACCTTCGCATCGTAGCCTACGATAAACATCGCGCGGTTCTCGACGGCAGGTTCGAGCTGCCTGAGGCGTTTGCGTTGAGTGGCGTAGCGGGCGTGGAAATCGACGGCTTTGCGATCCGCAACTACTTGTCCGGCGGAATACGGATCGTGAACGGCAAGTCACATCGCATTTTGGAGAATGAAATCAGCGAAATCGGCGGTAACAAGAGGAAAGGGAAACCTGGCGGTATTGTCGTTATTCAATCAGTCGGCAATCTGGTCATGAGGAACAAGATTGAGCAGATCGGAAGAGCGGGGGCTGGCAACGGCATTCTTCTCAGGTCGTCATCGGGAAATTGGGTGATCCAAAACAAAGTGCTTAACGATTCGTTGCATGGGGTCGTCATCTGTCGCGGCATGCACAATGCCGTCATCGGTAATGACATCTTCGGGCAAAGGAGCGATGGCATTCGAATCGGCGGGACGGATAACACCTTGATTTTGGACAATCGACTCCATAGGAATGAAGGGAACGGCGTGCTCGGCCGCGGCACGAACAATTTCGTGATCGACAGCAGTATGAACAACAATCTCGGAAACGGCTTGCTGTTCAATTCGAACTATAATCTGGCCTTTAACAACGAGATCATAAATAATCGCCTTAGCGGCGCAGCCATTCGGTCGGATTTCAACGACATTCAGCAAAATCGAATGGAGCGCAACGAGAGGAATGGGATCTGGATTGATGCTCCTCATACGGCGAATTTTGTGTTCGAAAACCGCTTGCGGCACAATACGCCGAACAATATCAAGGATCGAGGCCGCAATAATAATATTCTTCAAAACGATAGGGAGTAGCCGTTTAGTCGACCGACGACAAAGAGGACTGCGAAGGAATTGCCGGCGAGGCAAGCTCGGTCAGTTGCGGCTGTTCCTGAGAACCAGGCAAGGCATTTATGGCGATCGGCTTCATCATAGCCGGTATTGCCAAAACGCCTGAAAGTGCCGGACCGATGTTGTGGACGGATACCATTCTTCTTGCAGGATGGATGATTGCGGCCTTTCTAGTTGCAAGCTTCACGTTTAAGTGGGAGTAAGCTGCAATGTCGATATTCGATGATTTTGCTGGAAGGAGTCGCAATTAACATATGGAGGAGCCGGATGCGACGACCCGCATGTCCGGATCTGTGAGGGGCCTATGCGCATGCGCATAGGCCTACTCGATTTTGTGTTGACGTGACAGCGGACCAAAACGGGTTCAAATTCCGTTCTAACGAAGCAACCGCTTAGTTAGGCGTTGTTTCGGAGCAATTCCAGCAGCTTCCCGAAGCTTGAATGTGCGGGGTTGTCCTTTCGGTAGATCAAATAGATCTGTCGTGTCGGCAGGGGGAGCTCGGACTGGAATGGCATCCGAACGGCCACTTGCTGCTCAATGAGCTGGCTGGCAATAAACTTGGGAAGGAAGCAAGTGATATGGCTTGTCTTAAAGTAGTTTAGGATCAATGACACATGGTCCACTTCGGTGACAAACATATAATGATTGCCAAAAACATGGTTAAACCAGTCGAGGTAGCTCCCGCCCCAATTCATATGTACATAGGACAACGATTCGAGCTGCTGCGGAGTAATCGGCCTTTGAGGGACTTCGAACGAAGCGGATGCCACAAGCTCGAAGGAATCTTCCATGATCGGGATGGATTCAATTTTGGCATGATTGGCCGGATAAAAGGTGACAGCCAAATCAACAATGCCGTCGATCATCTTTTGAATAATAATGGGCGAATGATCGGTCACCATCTCAATCGAAATAGCGGGATGCATGTTTTGGTATTGCCCGATGATAGGAAATAAAAAGTACTCCCACAACGCATTGGTAGCGCCTACGACTAAATGAGCCTCGAATTGCTTCTCGAAATGAACCACTTTGACGCCTTCTCTGAAGAGCTCGACGATCCTTTCGGCATAAGGTAGGAACGAGCTTCCGGCGGATGACAGCCTGATGTTGAATTTGTCTCTTACGAACAGCTCGATGCCAAGCGTCCGTTCCAGATTTTGAATACGGTTGGTAACGGTTGACTGCACGACATTTAACGATTCGGCCGCCCGCGTGAAGTTTTGCGTGGCAGCAACCCTAATGAATGCCTGAAGCTGTTCCAGATCCATGCGTATCACCTCATACAATCGAGATATCGAATGGTAACCATTCGTAATATTCATTATACAAATCAATCATATCACACTATAATAAATTCATGTTAAGAAATATAACATGTAATTTTGTTTCAGCTATTTTGGGGAGGTAATTCATATTCATAATCAGCGTACAACCATTATATCAAGCAATTCCAAGGGAAGTAAGAAAAGTAGTATGTATGAATGGAATAATATGGTGGAGAAGTTGACGTGCATAAGATGTAATCAAGAATATGTTCCGGATGATTTCTTTATCGGTTGTCTCAACTGCTTGGAGACAGGGTATCCTGCTAGTCTCCAAGTCCAATATAATAGCGGGTCGTGGGAAATCGATGCAACGGCGCGAGGGATGTTCCGATATGTCGACCGATTGCCCTATCGTACTTTTCCTACGCTAGGTGAAGGAGAGACTCCGATTATCGAAGTGGAAGGCTGCGAAGAGCAGCTAGGCATATCCAAGGTCTGGATTAAAAATGAAGGGCAAAATCCGACCGGGTCCCATAAAGACCGCATGAGTCCCCTGATTGTTGCGAGAGCGGCATCGTTGGGCTACACAACGGTAGTAGCGGCATCAAGCGGCAACGCGGGTGCTTCGTTGTCGGCCTATGCCGCTGCCGCGGGGCTAAAGTGCAAAATCGTCTCTACTGAAAAGATTCATGAGCAGTGGGAAAAAGCGATTACGGCAACCGGCGCGGATATCGTCAAGGTCGAGCATCCCTCGCTCCGGTGGGCACTTGTTGAAAAGATGGTCGAAGAAGAAGATTGTTACCCTGCAACCAATTATTATAATCCGCCGGTGGGAAGCAATTTGTTTGGCGTTCAAGGCTACCTAACCGTCGGCCTGGAGATTGTTGAACAGATGCGAAATAACTTGCCTACAGCCGTTATTATTCCTTTTGTTAGAGGAGATCTTCTGTGGGGAGTTTGGGCCGGGTTAGAGGAAGCGAAGAACAGAGGGTGGATTGAGCATATACCGCGGATTTATGCAGTTGAACCCTATCCGCGGCTGGAGCTGGTACTGGGCGGCGCGGATTATAGAGAAACGTTCCCGGGGGATTCCAGCCTGATGCCGTCCATCGGGGGACAGACGATTACGTATCAAGCCTATGATGCCGTGCGTTGCTCTCGCGGAAAAGCCGTTTCCGTTACGAACGAGGAGGTGGCCGATGCGCAAGCCGAGCTTGGCCGAAAAGGGTTTTATGCGGAAGGCTCGTCTGCTACTGCCTGGCGAGCGGTGTCCAAGCTGGTTCAATCCGGCGAATTGCAGGAACAGGATCGCGTGCTGCTTATCATGACGTCGCACGGCTACAAGGGCGTCTGATTCTTACATTTGGAATGAACCGGGAGCTGATGCTTTTTGGAGAATCTGTTGGAAGTTAATAAGCTTCAGACCGTATTTCATACCGATAAAGGAATGGTTACCTCAGTAGATGAGGTATCCTTCTCGCTTAAAGCCGGCGAGACCGTGTGTATTGTCGGAGAATCGGGCTGCGGCAAAAGCGTAACATCCCTTTCAATCATGAGATTGCTGGGGAAGTCGGGTTCCATTCACGGCGGGTCGATCCTGTATAAGCAAACCGATCTTGTACAGGTATCGGATGCCGAGATGCGGCGGATTAGAGGAAATGAAATCACGATGATCTTTCAAGAGCCGATGACCTCGCTTAATCCGGTATTTAAAATCGGCGTTCAAATCATGGAAGTTATTGTTCTTCATTTAAAGCTTTCGAAAAAAGAAGCGCGTCGGTACGCGGTCGAAATGCTCAATCAGGTAGGCATACCGCGCGCCGAAGAAATCATGCAGGAGTACCCCCACGCCTTGTCAGGCGGTATGCGGCAGCGGGTCATGATTGCGATGGCTCTAGCCTGCAAGCCAAGCTTGCTGATTGCGGATGAGCCCACAACCGCGCTGGATGTTACGATTCAGGCCCAAATCCTGAAGCTGATGAAACAATTAAGGGAGCGGTCCGGAACAGCGATCATGCTCATTACCCATGATCTGGGGGTCGTTGCCGAAATGGCGGATCAGGTCATTGTCATGTACGCCGGACAAGTAGTTGAGCAGGCTGATGTATTCACTCTCTTCGATAATCCGAAACACCCTTATACAAAAGGCTTGCTGCAAGCTATTCCCCATCTTGACCATGATGCGGATCAACGGCTGTATTCTATTCCCGGAACGGTCCCCGCCTTGCAGCAAATGCCGAGCGGATGTCGCTTTAACACGCGGTGCGCCTCTGCGTCGTCGCGATGCTTTGCAGAAGAGCCGCCGCTAACCGCTATCCAGGGTCAAGCGGAGCATCTGGTCAAATGCTGGCAGTTAGAGCCGGTGGAGGTTCGGGAAAAAGTTTCGGCGGAGGTGCATCGATGACGCAAGGAACAACTGAGCAACGCGCCCCTTTATTGGATATTCATAATCTGAAAAAGTATTATCCTATCAAAAAAGGCATCCTTTCCAGAACGGTTGGTCAGGTAAAAGCGGTAGACGGATTTAATCTATCGATCTATCCGGGGGAAACGGTTGGCCTTGTAGGAGAATCGGGCTGCGGCAAGTCCACGGCGGGACGCTCCATAGTCAGACTTGAGACGCCGACGGAAGGTCGAATTATCTTTCGCGACAGGGATTTGTCCACGCTTGCTGGAGCGGAATTACGAAAGCTTCGAACGGAGTTTCAAATCATATTCCAGGATCCCTATTCTTCGTTGAATCCGAAGCAGAGAATCGGCGACATTCTTACGGAGCCTCTCCTTGCGCACAAGCTGGCAGATAAAGCGGAAGCAAGCCGTGCCGTAGACGACATGCTGGAAATCGTCGGATTGAGCAAGCAGCATCGCGGCCGATATCCGCATGAGTTTTCAGGCGGACAACGCCAAAGAATCGGAATCGCGAGAGCGCTGATCTTAAAGCCGAAGCTGATTGTCTGCGATGAGCCTGTATCGGCGCTGGACGTCTCCGTTCAAGCCCAAATTTTGAATCTGTTAAAGGATCTGCAACGGGAATTTCAGCTTACCTATCTGTTCATCGGACATGGCTTAGGGGCTGTCAATTATATTAGCGACCGAATTGCCGTTATGTATTTGGGCAAGATTGTGGAAATTGCAAAGACAAAGGATATATTCGGCCAGACCAAACATCCGTACACCAGGGCGCTGCTTAGCGCTTACCCGGTGCCCAATCCTCACCTTAGAAATCGGGAGCAAATGGTTATTCAAGGTGACGTCCCTAATCCTGCCAGCCCGCCGAGCGGCTGCGCCTTTCATCCGCGATGCGCTTACGCGCAGGATATATGCCGCCAAACAGCTCCTGCACTGGAGGGGACCGACCATGCGTGGGCCTGTCACTTTCCATTATCGTAACGTTTGAGCAACGGAGGGGATTTTTGTGCACAAATATATCATTCGACGGATTCTTATCGCGCTTCCGATTCTGTTCGGCGTAACTTTATTAAACTTTTTAATTATCAATTTGGCTCCGGGCAGCCCGGTAGATTTATATGTATTCGAGAGCGGACTGACGGCTGAGCAAGTTCAGATGAAAAAAGAGCTGCTCGGTCTTAATGAACCGCTATGGACGCAATATTTGCACTGGCTGGGGCAACTGCTGCAGGGCAACTTCGGCGCTTCGTTTATTACTCACGAGCCCGTGCTGGAGATGATCGGCTCCCGCATTGGACCCACGCTTCTATTAATGGGAACTTCGCTTGTCATCGCATATATCATCGCGATTCCAATCGGGATTATAAGCGCAACCAAACAATATTCATGGGTGGATTACTTGACCACGACCTTTTCGTTCCTTGGGCCTTCTATCCCCAATTTCTTCCTTGGATTAGGCGCAATCTATGTATTTGCAGTCGTCCTTCAGATCTTCCCCATTGGGGGGATGCACACGCTTGGACAAGCAGGCTCCCTTGGCGACACGCTGATGCACGTGTTGTTGCCGGCGCTTGTACTCGGCACCGCCGCTGCTGGCAGCATGGTGCGCTACGTTAGATCCAGCATGCTTGATGTGCTGGGCAAAGATTATTTGCGTACGGCAAGAGCAAAGGGATTGAGGGAGTTTGTCGTTACGTATAAACACGCTTTGCGTAATGCGCTCATTCCGATACTAACGATCATAGGCTTGGAGATTCCTTCTCTTATCGGTGGCGCCATTGTAACGGAGCAAATCTTTCAATGGCCGGGTCTAGGGCAGCTGACGATTCAATCCATTGGCTCTCGCGATTATTCGACCTTGATGGCTATCAATTTTGTCGCCGCCATAGCCGTCATCTTATCCAGTTTAATTACGGATATTTTGTATTCTGTCTTTGACCCTAGAATTAAACTCCAATAACCCAGATTCAAGAAGAAGGGAAGGCGGAATATGGGCGTTAACAGCACTAAAGCGGAGATTGGCCATCCGCAAGATTTTTCCAAAGCGCCTGCAGCCGAGGATTTCGTGCAAGTTAGCAATCTCGGCCTGTTTGCCAGACGATTCGTTAAGCATAAATTGGGAGTCATCGGCTTGACTGTATTTGCCCTCGTCCTTCTAATGGCCATATTCGCGCCGGTTATCGCGCCATACGATCCTTACAGAATAGGCACCTCCTTTGATGCGGCGCCGTCAGGCGAGCATCTTCTCGGAACCGACCAGGTGGGACGGGATGTGTTAAGCAGGCTCATATACGCTTCTCGTATTTCCGTTATTGTCGGAATTGGCGCAGTATCGATCTGCATTGCGATTGGGACTGTTCTCGGGGCGATTGCAGGATACTTCGGCAGATGGATCGACAGCTTGATTATGCGCATTACCGATGTATTTCTTTCCTTTCCTTTTCTAATGGTCATTCTAGTCATCGTAAGCATTCTAGGCCCGAGCCTGTTCAATATTATCGCCGTGCTCGGCCTGTTTGGCTGGCCGACGGTTGCCCGACTGGTCAGAGGAAGTGTATTGTCCATTAAGGAAATGGATTATGTCAAAGCAGGTGTGGCGCTTGGCTTCAGCACGCCAAAAATCATTTTCCGTCACGTTCTGCCCAATGCCATGGCGCCCATATTGGTTAACGCAACCTTCGGCATCGCCTCTGCCATCATTGCGGAAGCTTCACTCAGCTTTTTGGGTCTTGGCGTTCAGCCGCCCACCGCGAGCTGGGGCAACCTGCTAACGGAGGCGCAATCCTTGACTGTGCTGTCTTCTAAACCATGGCTGTGGGTGCCGCCGGGATTCATGATTTTATTAGTGGTTCTATCCATTAATTTCGTAGGGGACGCCCTGCGCGACGGTTTGGAGCCTAACCATAAGAAGTAACCACATTCGTTTACCAATTGGAGGGAAACTGTATGAAAAAAGCTTTGAGAAGATTAACGGGCTCATTAACGATTTTATCCCTGATTTTTGTTGCAGCATGTCAATCAAATTTTTCGTCTCCGGGAACAGCAACAACGGCTCCAACCGCCGATCAGACGGAACAAACGGATGTCAAGCCGGGTGCGGAAAAGGTGATGAATTTGGGCATTACCAATCCGCCGGCTTCCTTTAATACGATAGGCACAGAGGATTCTTCTTCCAAATTTGCGGAGAAATTCATTTTTGACTCTCTGCTGGAAATCGACGGTCCGCTCAACTTTGTGCCGAAGCTGGCCGAGGCGTTTACGACCGAAGATAATCAGACCTATACCGTAACGATTAACAAAGACGCCCAGTGGACAGACGGCAAACCCGTGTCCAGCGACGATGTGGCATTTACATTAAATTTAATTGCGAATCCAAAAGTTGATTCGTTCTTGGGGGGGAACATCTCTACGCTGGAAGGTCTCAATGCAACAGGCAAGCTGCCTGAGGGGCAGACGGAAATTCCGTCGCTCAAAATAGTGGATGAAAAAACGATTCAATTCACGACAAAGGCGCCCGTAGATCCTAATTACATGAAAGAAATGATTGGCTTGCATGTATTGGTGCTTCCCAAGCATGTCCTTCAGGATGTAGCGCCGGACCAATTGGCGGCTCATCCGTTTATGCAAAATCCGAATGTTACGAATGGACCGTTCACATTTGTCCAATACCAAAAAGACCAATATATCGAATTTGCAAAAAACGATAATTATTACTTGGGCAAGCCGAAGCTGGATAAATTATTTATTAAGCTGATGCCGGCTCCCAACCTGACGGCACAGCTTACGACGGGCGATATTCATATGAACATACCGGGAATCGGAAATATTCCGAATCAGGATTTTGAACTGCTGGACAAACAAGGTAACTTGAATACCGTGCTATACCCGACGCTAGGCTTCCAAACCATGATGTTTAACACGGAAACATTAAATAATAAGAAGCTGCGTCAAGCTATTGCATATGCCATAAACCGGCAGATCATGGTTGACAATTTATTGAAAGGGCAAGGAGAGGTGATTGACGGGCCCTACACGACGGCTAATCCCTATTATGACGATTCCGTTCCGACTTACAGCTATGATCCTGCCAAAGCGAAGCAGCTATTAGCGGAATCCGGCTGGGATTTGAGCCAAAAAATCAACTTGGTTGTTCCGGTCGGCAACAAGGTTCGCGAGCAGTCGGGCAATATTATTATGCAAAATCTGCAGGACATCGGCTTGAAGGTGGAAATTACAACTTACGATCTGCCGACTGTTATTCAGAAAGCGGGCGACGGGCAATTCGATTTGCTGCTCATCTCGCTGCCAATGGGCTATGACCCTGACGTTACCCGGTATTATTCGAAAAAAGACAACTTTATGAGATACGATAATCCTGAATCAGATGAGCTGCTGGCAGCGGGAACCGTGGAAACAGACATCGCTAAGCGCAAAGTGATATACTCCCAGTTGCAGCATATTTGGAGCGAGGATGTACCGGCGTTAACCCTTTATTCTCCGATGCTGTTTGCAGCGATTTCCAAAGATGTAGCCTACGGCCAGCCTAAACAAATCGGCATGCACTATAATGTCCACAATTGGGATGTGGCCGAATAATCACGTTTGATCAGGGAGGGCTAAACGATGCTTCAACAACTATATGCACGATTGGAAGCTATATATCCGGAGCTTGTGGCGTTTCGGCGAGACATGCATAGATTTCCGGAGCTCTCTCACGAGGAGGTAGAAACACCTGCCAAGATTGCGGCCTACTTGTCCGCCCTCGGCTTGGAGGTACGAACAGGGGTTGGCGGCCGCGGCGTGGTTGGCAAGCTACGCGGGGGCAAGCCGGGAAAGACGGTTGCCCTTAGAGCGGACTTCGACGCTTTGCCTATCCACGACGAGAAGGAGGTCGAATACAAGTCGCAGGTTGCAGGCGTTATGCACGCTTGCGGCCATGATATTCATACAGCCGGCCTCCTTGGCGTGGCAAAGGTACTTAGCGAGCATAGGGAGAAGATTGCAGGCACCGTGGTCTTTATCCATCAATTTGGGGAAGAGAAGCAGCCGGGCGGCGCAAGACCGATGGTGGCGGATGGCTGCCTGGACGGAGTAGACGTTATTTATGGCGTTCATGTCTCGTCCGAATTGCCTATCGGCAAGGTAGGCATTACGCCCGGTTATGCGACAGCGGCTTCCGCTCGATTCGATATCGAAATACAAGGGAAGGGCGGGCATGGCGCGGCTCCTCATATTGCGATAGACAGCGTAATAGTAGGGAGCCAGCTCGCACTGAATCTGCAGCAAATCGTCAGCCGCAAGGTCGATCCGCTAAAGCCGGCCGTGTTGACGATCGGGACGTTTCAAGCGGGTACGGGTATGGGAGCGACGATAGCGGATACGGCCAAGCTGATCGGCACCGTGCGGACGTATGACTCGGACGTGCAGGATTTCATCGAGGAAGAGATGTCGCGGATCATTAAGGCAACCTGCGAGCTGTCCGGGGCTTCCGCCCGCTTCTCGTACAAAAGGGGTTACCCGGCAACGTGGAACCATCCCGAAGAAGCGGCACGCGTCGAACGGGCGATTAGGGAAACAATCGGGCAAGAAAAGGTCATACGGATGGAGCCGATGATGGGGGCGGAGGATTTCAGCATCTACGCACAGGAAATTCCGGGCGTGTTCTTCTTCGTCGGCGCACGAAACCCGGAACAGAACGCGATATACCCGCATCATCATCCGAAGTTCGACGTAGACGAGAGGGCCATGCTCGTTGCGGGCAAATGCTTTATTTCGGCCGTATTCGACTTTTTGGCGGATGGAGATGCGGACCGGCACGGATGATGTGCTCCTGTCGCCAATGAGCAGGCTTGTCCCGGGTAGAAGCATTCGAGTTGAAGTACATCGCTTTTTTTGTCGTTAGAGGTCGACATTTGAGCAGGTTGGTGCCCCTTACCGCGCTTTGCGTTTATTGCGGATTCTGCTGAGGGAAACGGGACTAATGGCGAGGAAGGCGGCAATTTGGTATTGGGGAACGCGCTGCTCGAGACCGGGGAATTGTTCCAGGAAAAGGTGGTAGCGCTGCTCGGCCGAAAGCTCCACCATTTCGCGTTCCTTAAGAGACTTGGCGATAAAGAGCGTCTCGGCAAGCTTGCGGCCAAAGCGCTCCCAGCAAGCATGGCGCTCATACAGCCTTTCAATGTCGGCCTTGGAGATGGAGGCGCATAACGAATCTTCAATCGCTTGGATGGATACGAAAGCCGTCTCGTTCGTTAAAAAGGAACGGTAATCGGTAAAAAACCTGCCGTCCGTCACAAAATTTTTGATATGCTCATCGCCCTCTTCGTTCTCATAAAACATGCGCAGCAAGCCCTCGTCGCAATAGTACACATGCTCGCACTTGTCCCCGCTATGAAGGAGAAAGGCCCCCTTGGCTACATGCCTCCAAACGAGCTGTTCCTGAAAATATTGAAGCTCTTGCTGGGGCACCTCCGTGTACCGAAGAATCGATTGCGTGATGGATGATGCCGGAATCCCGCTCATGTGCTCCGCTTCACTCCCGTCCATGTTCGTCATTAACCTTTGTTAAGGAGGCGTTCCCTGTCACTGCTTATCATGATCCACGCCATCAAGGAACCACCTCGAACGTCAGGCTGTTACGGTTCACGATGATGTATTTGCCTGTCGATTTATTCATGACATGGGACACTTCCTTGGTATGCGTGATTTCGACCCAGTCGTTTTGCACGTCCACGAGTACTTTTATTTCCACGCCGCTTTCCCCGTATTTTACGCCGCTATACCATAATTTCGTCATCGATCATCGCTCCTTGAGGTTCAAATTCGAATCGATCGGTTCGAGACGCGGCTGATTACATTTCTTTGAAATACTTGAATCGGTAATAAGAGTTGTATCCCAGAATAATCATATAGGCAAAAACCAACAGCAACAGCTGGGTGATATCCATGCCCATTAAAGACAAGCTCAAAATCAAGGCTCCGAACACGAAAACCATCATGTCGAACGTTTTCGCTTTCGCCCGATTGACGACGGCCATATTGCGCTCGTCTTTCCTGTCGATCTCTAGCTGCTTGGCGGCGGCCGGATTGCTCCTCATGGCGTGTCTTAAGATGATTTCACCCAAGCCATGCCCGAAAACGACGCAGCCAAGCCCAACGGAGACATAAGGTAGCGCTCGCAGCACGCCTTGCGGATCTTCGACCGTTTTGATGACGAGCAGGCCGCCTGCAAACAGGATAACCCCTGCAAGGGCGAGCAAATAAATCGAAAGCATTTTGTTCATGCCGGGTCCTCCTCCTCGTAAATAAAGATGTCTTCGATGCTCATGCCGAAGTAACGAGCGATTTTGAAAGCCAGAAGGATGGAAGGATTATAACGCCCGTTCTCCAGCGAACCGATCGTTTGCCTCGACACTTCCAGCGCCGCCGCTAATTCTTCTTGCTTGATCCCGCGTTGCTTGCGGATTTCTTCTAAGCGGTTATTCATTCGTTCCTCCCTTGACGGAAAGTTAGCTTTCCATATGGTGAGTATATCGTGCACTAGCGGAAATGTAAAGCGTGCTTTCCGTTTTGCCGGTTGTCGATTCCCCGTGAACGTAGCTGTATAATGGAACAAAGAGGCTATTCTTGTTCTCATGCTCATGCCTGGACGAAGAAGAGGAGGATAACGGATGAACGGTTGGCTTAAGCGGCTAAGACGCGGGTACGGCAAGAAGCTTGTGGCTATTCATGCCTGGAACGGCTGGATCGTCGTGCTGCTGGCGTTGTCTGGGTTGATCTTGCTTGGCGGCTTCTGGAGAGGCGTGCTCGGCGAAGGGCGAGTCTGGCTCAAGAGCTTTCATATTATCGTCGGGATCGCGTCGGTGCTGCCGATCGTTTATTATCTCGCGCTGGCGGGCAAGCACTGGAAGCAGCTGAGGGATAAGCCTTGGCAGAAGTTCAACGTCTACATCGTACTTGGCTTTTTGCTCGGGTGGTTCGTGTCCGGCATTCTATTGTGGCAGTTCAAGCTAGTCGGGCCGCGGGTCGCGAACGTCTCGCTGATCGTCCATGACGTGCTGACTTGGATCGGGTTGCCGTACATCATCTATCACTCCATTACGCGCGCGAAGTGGCTCAAGGATCCAAGCCGCCGAACGGTGCAGGTTCGCAGGGAACGGGAGGACGTACATCCCGCGGCTCCGCAGCCCGTCTATACGCGTCGCGCTTTCATTCGGGGAGCGATCGGCGTCGGGCTTGCCGTCACCGTTGGACCTTCGTTCCTCAAGTGGATCGGAGATTCGCTTGGAGGAATTGGCGGGGGCAGCAGCATGGAGCGTCTGATCGAAAAGGATGCCAATATGCTGGTGCCGGCGCCGCAGCCGATGCCGGCTTCGTTGCCGCCGATAGGAGGGGGAGCGCAGGGGCAATTCCGCGTATATACGGTCACGCCGATTCCTTCGTTTACTATTAGTAACTGGTCGTTCCGGATCGACGGGCTGGTCGACAACGTGCTGACCTGGGATTGGGAGTCGTTCGTCAAGCTGAAGCGGACCGTGCAGGTGAACGATTTTCACTGCGTGACGGGCTGGTCGGTCTACAAGAACACGTGGGAGGGCATCCCCGTCAAGGAGATGCTGGCCATGGCGGGCGTAGGCGCGGCGGCGAAATCCGCGATTTTCTACTCGGGCGACGGCGTCTACACGAGCGGCATCACGTTGGAGCAGCTGGCGCAGGACGACGCGATCATCGCCGTTATGCACGACGGCAAGCCGATCCCGAGCGACCTCGGCGGCCCGGTGCGGTTGATCATGCCGAAGATGTACGCGTATAAGTCGGTGAAGTGGCTGAACCGGATCGAGCTGATCGATCGCGAGCATATCGGCTACTGGGAGCAGCGCGGATACACGAACGAGGCTTGGGTGTAGCTTGTTTTTGGCAGGTGTTTGGTGGGGATTCGCATAAGGGGAAGGGCTACGCTTTCCTGCTTTCTACCGGGAGACGGATTCGGTATAATAGGACGCATAGATCGAAGCTGGAAGGCGGAATGAAGGAATGAACAATATCGTACCACAGAAATGGCTGCTGGCTCGCTTGTACGAGTCCGACATCGTCATCGTAGACTGCCGGTTCTTGATGGGCAAGCCCGACGCGGGGCGCGAGCAGTACGAAGCGTCGCATATCCCGGGGGCCGTATATTTGGATTTGGAAAAGGACTTGTCCGCGCCGGTCGAAGAGAGCGGTCACGGCGGCCGGCATCCGTTGCCGGACATCTTCGACCTCACGGTCGCGCTGAGCCGCGTCGGCATCAGCAACGAATCGCGCGTCGTCGCTTACGACGACCAAGGCGGGGCGATGGCTTCCCGCCTGTGGTGGCTGCTCAAGTATCTCGGTCACGACCAAGTATACGTGTTGGATGAGGGATTTGGGGCCTGGGAGAAGGCCGGATTCCCGGTATCGTCGGAGCAGCGCGTGCTGATCCCTGCGAAATATCTGGCGGAGGTCCAGCACACGATGCTGGTGGAGATGGACGAGGTGAAGGAGCTGCTCGGCGACGAGCGCGTCACGCTGATCGACTCGCGCGAGGCGCCTCGCTACCGCGGCGAGGTGGAGCCGCTGGACAAGGCGGCCGGCCACATCCCGGGCGCAATCAACCGCTTCTGGAAGGACGGCCTCGGCGAGTCCGGCGCCTGGAAGGACGCGGCCGGTCAAGAGGCGCGTTTCGCTGACCTGGACCGCGATCGCGAGCTGATTGTTTACTGCGGCTCGGGGGTAACGGCTACGCCGAACGTGATCGCCCTGCAGGAAGCGGGCTTCACGAAGGTGCGGTTGTATGCGGGGAGCTGGAGTGATTGGATCTCGTATAGCGAGAATCCGGTTGCGGTGGGGGACGAAGAAGCGCCAAGCGGCGAATAACAGTATCTGAACGACCAATACACCCCATGTAGCTCAAGAGCAGTGGTGGCTTGTTTTGTGTACCCGAAGTCAACACGGAGTCAACAAGCGGTTCTTGCAAATATTCGCAACAGTGGTAATACCAAAAGTACGCTCGCATGCCTCGCAATACGCTGTACCGAGAGACCCCCTCTGTCAGAATAGTTGTCGTACCCCATTAATGAAAGTATAGTGGGGATAACGAGAACGAGGTGAGAGACGATGAACCAAGTTGATGAGAAATTAAAGCAGAGCATTGTCCAGCGCATGTTG
>JAESFX010000193.1_pt1 | contig 50693 bp, 46 predicted proteins | sample 9269501 | NCBI WGS metagenome assembly JAESFX01 (sample SAMN14515570, study PRJNA621655) | algae metagenome | isolation source: Desmonostoc geniculatum HA4340-LM1 and co-occurring heterotrophs from cave... | place: USA: Maniniholo cave, Kauai, Hawaii | collected 2009-07-28
GACTCCTTTGTTTTGTAGCTCTGATTTGGTATTTTAATGGGTGTTTCACAAACTCCATTATTTCCAAATTAATCTACGTAGAAGCAAAGCGACGTCGGTTTCGTTCATTATAACTATTTGGTGTATAACCGCCCATTCTACGCGGTTATGATGCCATTAAGGTCGTCTGTGTCCATTACAATTGGGACAGGCACTATTGTTGCGAAATAACGTCTATGGTGTCCGTTACGATCAGCCACGACTTGACTGCGAAGCCCTCCCCAAATCGACTGTCTCCTAACAAGCGTTGAAGTCTTGCTGCCCTCACTACCCGCTAACAACCGGTAGAAGAGCAAAAAACACCCTGCAGCGGCACTGTAACGAGTGTCGTTGCGGGGTGTTGCTATTTTAGATCGGGTATCTGCTGAAGAACATATAGAATGGCGGAAATCAGAATCTGAATCAGAAACGAATGCATCGTTAACAGATCGGTGCCAGTTTAAAGCAACCTATTACACAACGCCCTGAGCGATCATCGCGTCCGCCACGCGGACGAAGCCGGCAATGTTGGAGCCGACGACCAGGTTGCCCGGGTGGCCGTACTTGGCAGCCTCCGCCTCGCTGTTGCGGTAGATGTTTCGCATGATGTCATGCAGCTTAGCGTCAACCTCTTCGAACGTCCAGGACAATCTCATGCTGTTCTGGGCCATCTCCAGCGCCGATACGGCTACGCCGCCGGCATTGGCCGCCTTGGCAGGCCCGAATAACACTTTGTTGTGGATGAATACGTCGATCGCTGCCAGAGTCGAAGGCATGTTGGCGCCTTCGCCTACCGCAATGACGCCTCCCGCAACAAGAGCTGCCGCGGCATGCTCGTCGATCTCGTTCTGCGTCGCGCATGGCAGCGCGATCTCGCAAGGGATGCTCCAGATGCCGTCGCAGCCTGCCGTATAAGTCGCATTAGGACGGGAGACGACGTATTCGCTGATCCGTTTGCGTTCGACTTCCTTCAGCTGCTTGAGCAGCCCGAGGTCGATGCCTTGCGGATCGTGCACGTAGCCGCCGGAATCGCTGCAAGCCACGACCTTCGCGCCGAGCTGCTGCAGCTTCTCGATCGCGTAGATCGATACGTTGCCGGAGCCGGATACGACGACCGTCTTGCCTTCCAGGCCCAGCCCCTTCGCTTGCAGCATCTCGTTCACGAAGTACACGCAGCCGTAGCCGGTCGCTTCCTTGCGCGTGAGACTGCCCCCGTATTGAAGACCTTTGCCCGTCAGAACGCCTGCCTCGTTGCCGCTTCTGATCCGCTTATACTGGCCGAACATGTAGCCGATCTCGCGAGCGCCTACGCCGATGTCGCCGGCTGGAACATCGATGTCCGGTCCTATGTAACGGTACAGCTCCGTCATGAAGCTTTGCGTAAAGCGCATCACCTCTTGCTCGGATTTGCCTTTGGGATCGAAGTCGGAGCCGCCTTTGCCGCCGCCGATCGGTTGACCGGTCAGCGCGTTTTTGAAGATTTGCTCAAAGCCCAAAAACTTAATGATGCTCGCGTTAACCGTCGGATGGAAGCGAAGTCCGCCCTTATAGGGGCCAAGGGCGCTATTGAACTGGACGCGGAAGCCGCGGTTCACCTGCGCCTTGCCCTTGTCGTCGACCCAAGGCACGCGGAAGGACACGACGCGCTCGGGTTCGGTGATCCGCTCCAGAATATTGTGCTCGATATAATGCGGGTTAGCCTCCAACACCGGAATAAGAGAGTCCAATATTTCTTTCACCGCTTGAAAAAATTCCTTCTCGCCTTGATTGCGGCTAATGACCGTCTCGTAGACCGACTGTACGTATTCCTTAGCGGATTGCTGCTTCACCAATAGTTCGTTCACTTGAAAGGACGCTCCTTTAATGCGCCGCGACCCGGAACAACCGTCCCGTCGCCGGCGCTATGAATAGGGTGGGTCTTGCGAGCGGGCAAGGCTACAGCAGCTCGCGGCGAAGCTCTTCGCCGGACTTGGGCGACAGATAGGCGTACGGAATGTCGAACACGGTTTTCGCGCCGGCCATCCCTTCCCGGCTCATGCGGCTCGCGGCTCTTGCATAAGCGACCAGCACGCTTGCTGTAAATTCGGGGTTGCTTTCCAGCTTCAGGCCGAAATCGATGATTTGTTTCGTGCCCGCGCCGGTCACGCCGCTGCGAATGACGAAGCCGCCGTGCGGCATGCCGCCGTGTTCGGACCTCAGCTGTTCTTCGGTGACGAAGGTCACGCTCGTATCGTAATCGGCGAAGTAATTCGGCATCGATACGATTCTTTCCGTGATCTCATCCTTGTCCGCGCCTTCTTCCGCCACGACATAACATTGGCGAAGATGCTTCTCGCGCGTCGCCAGCTCCGGCGTTTCACCCGCGCGGATGCGTTCGATCACGGACTCTACGGGAACCGTGTACTGCACGCCGGCCTTCACGCCCGGCACGCGGCGGATCGCATCGGAGTGACCTTGGCTTACGCCTTTGCCCCAGAACGTGTAGTCGACGCCTTCCGGCAATATCACTTGCCCAAGCAGCCGGTTAAGCGAGAACAACCCCGGATCCCATCCGGTCGAAATCACGCTTAGTTTACCGCTTTGCTTCGCTAAAGCGTTAACCTGATCGAAAAACTCCGGAATCTTGGCATGCGTATCGAAGCTGTCTACCGTATTGAACATCCGGGCCATATCCGGCGTCTGCTCCGGAAGATCCGTTGCAGATCCGCCGCAAAGAATCATGACGTCGATTTTGCCGATATAACGCTCCGCGGCCGAGATATGCTCGAACCTCGCCGCTTCCGAAGCGAAGGCTTCCGGTTCTCTGCGCGTGAAGACCGCGACGAGCTCCATGTCCGGGTTTTGCGCGATCGCCTTTTCGACGCCTCTGCCAAGGTTGCCGTACCCTACGATGCCAACTTTCACTGTGTCCATTTTGTTCCTCCCAAGAATAAACCCATGTTCCGCCAGAACGGTTGCAAAAGCATGAGCCAAGTTTTTGCCGACTTTGTCGAAAGCTAGCCGATTTCACTCATAATATCGATTTATTTTAAATACTTTAGCGTAATAATGCAAACAAATAATTAGATAGTGCAAACGCAAGTTAGTTGACATGACGAAAAACCCCTTGACATTTTTTTATTAACAGTTCTTTAATTTCATCTGCCCTTCCCGATCTGCGCTGTTTCTAGCATTCTCCCATTCCGAACCTACTTCCATTCCCCCAAAAAACGCGAGCAAGCATTCGTTATCTTTAATTACCTTGAAGGTAATAAAGGATGACGTCTGTAAAATCAACCGTCAAGATTCCTAAAAAAACACGAGCATTCCATTCAAATCTAACATTAAATGTTCGGTTATAAACTAAATCTTGTACGCCCCCGCACAAAAAAAATCTTAAAAACGTTCAAAAATGCACTCAAAATCTAGCAAAACGAAATAAAATATAGACCGAAGGGCATCATCAAAGCCTCCCCGCCAACGAAAATAAGCCGACGCATGCCGCGCCGGCCTCCACAAAACCATCCCATACGTGCTGTTTTCATCCCCGACTTACGAATATTCAAACTCGCCGATTCGGACAATAATCTTCCCTCGCACGCCGCCTTCTCCGAAGTAGCGAAGCGCCTCGGCGCCCTCGTCCAGCGCGAATTGCCGGTCGATGACGGGCTTCGCCTTGCCCGCTTCGACGAGCTCCTTCCATATAAGCTGGTCACCGTGATTGGGCTTATGGATCAGAATCGTAAGCTTCTTCTTCTCTAGCAAACGGACGATCGGTCCCAGCAGCAGCGTCTGAAGAAGCCGCGGCGCGGTGCCGCCTATCATCACGTAAGTGCCTCCCGGACTTAGCGCCCGTTTAATCCGAAGCGCCGATCTCGTCCCGACGACGTCGAGAATGAGGTCGTAGCGGCCTAGGGCCGCCGTAAAATCGTCAAGCTTGTAATCCAAAGCGTAATCCGCTCCGACGGACCGCAGCAGCTCCAGCTTGTCAGCCGCGTCTACGCCGGTTACCTCCGCGCCTTGCAGCTTGGCGTATTGGATCGCGAACGTGCCTACGCCGCCTCCCGCTCCGTTGATCAGCACGCGATGCCCATTGGCGAGCTTGCCGGAATCGCGCAGCCCCTGCAGCGCGAGAACGGCCGCCTGCGGGATGGCCGCGGCTTCCGCGAAGCTCGCCCCGTCAGGCTTCGGCGTCAACGCCGCTTCTTTGGCCCGCGCATACTCGGCGAAGCCGCCCCACTCGCAGCCGGAGAGATCGCCGAACACCTCGTCCCCCGGCCGGAATACGCTCGAGGAGCTCCCCACGGCCGCGACGACTCCGGCAATATCCGCTCCGAGCACGCGGTGCCGCGGCTTCCGGAACGCCCCCAGCCGGGTCAAATACGGTCTCCCCCGCAGCAAATCCCAGTCCCAAGAATTAACCGCCGCCGCCCGAACCGCGATCAGCACCTCGCCCTCGCGCGGTAAGGGAATATCCACTTCCTCCACTCGCAATACTTCATGCTTTCCGTATTGGTCGTAAACGAGCGCCTTCATCCGGTTATCGTCCCGCCCCGGCGCGCCGCTTTCCTCCCTGCCACCCATTCCCGTTCCCATCCTCCACCTCCGATTCGATTCCTTCTCCCATTCATTCCACGCCCCCGGCGAACCCCCTGCATATGAAAAGAAGGCCGCCTCCCAGGCGGAGACGACCCTCTCAACACATATATGCCTTGCGGCCTTAACGCATGACGAACAAATAGAACAGGATCGCGATCGCGAACCGGTAGAACGCGAACCACTCCAGACGAAGCTTCTTGATCAGGTTCAGGAACGTGACGACGGCGATCATGGCTACCACGAACGCGGCGATAAAGCCGATCAAGAACAGCACCAGATCATCCGAAGTCAGCAGATCCCGGCTATCGTACAGATCCAGCACCGTCGCGCCAAGCATGACGGGCACGGAAATCATGAACGTGAAGTCCGCTGCCGCCTTCTGGCTTGTACCCAGCAGCAAGCCGCCGGATATCGTCGAGCCCGAACGCGAGAAGCCCGGCCATAGCGCCAGACACTGGAACAACCCGATTCCGAAAGCTTGCTTATAAGAGATGTCGTCCGACTCCTCGGCGGTGATCTTCCGCTTGACCCTTGCCGCGACGATAAGCAATATACCGCCCGCGACAAGACTGATCAGCACCGGCCCGGAGCCGAACAGCACGCGTTTGATGAAATCGCCGAGCACCAGATAAACGACAAGCGCCGGAATCATGGCCAGAATCATATGTATGACATTCAATTTCTTTTTCTTGAAGTCCAGCTTGACCATGTCCTTCAACATCGCCATATACCGTTTCCAATACAGCAGCAATACCGCCATGACCGCGCCAAGCTGAATGACGATCATAAACGTCTTTTTCGCTTCCCCGTCGAAGCCCAGCAAGTCCCCGGCCAAGATCAGATGGCCAGTCGACGAAACCGGCAGAAACTCCGTTAGTCCTTCTACGATACCTAGTATAATCGCATTAATAAAATCCTGCATCTCCGTATACTCCGCCTTTCCTAAGCCAGGTTCGGAAGCATCCATTCCCTCGATTCAGAGGGCAGGACACGCCGTCATCTCTATCATTGTATGCCGCGATGCGTTTGGCCAGTAATCGAACTTCATGACGGCCGGCATAAACGACTTCCGTACTCTCAGGATTATAGCGCGACTTTAACGGCACGTGCAAGACTCACGACTTTGGTCCCACTCGCGGGCTCTATGCGCCGCCTAGCAGCTTCTCCACGTCCTCCGCGCAGAGCGGACGGCTGAAGGAATAGCCCTGCAAATTGCAGCAGCCCTGCTCAGTCAGCAGCGCGGCCTGCTCCTCCGTGATACGCCGAATTGACATTGCGTTGTCATGGGCACCGAGCATGCCCTGGACGCGGATGTCGAAACTTGTATTTGTAGTGCGAAAGCAATAGGTTTATGGTACGATAGCCTTGTCTTTCCAGAACGGAAAATGTCTTTTATCCACTCGTCAGAAGGTGATATCGATGCCCGAATCAGCCGATCGCTCGCATCCGTCCAAGTCCTCCTCCACACCCGCTCCCGCCTCGCGCGCTTCCAGCGCGGCACCGGCGATGGCGCCCGGACAAGCACTATCGAATTACAGCCAAGGCAGCATGTCTCCCGAGAACGTCATGCAGCTGCAGAAGGCCGCCGGCAATCAAGCCGTGCTTCAGCTCTTTCGAGACCGCGGCGCTCCTTCAACCGGATTAAAGGCGCCGATCCAGAGACAGACCGAACAAGGGGATGTCCCGGCATCATCGGCTCCCGCGGCGGAAGCCGCAAGCGCGGGACCTTCTGCGGCGACCCCCGCCGCATCGTCCTGGCAGGCAGCGACGCCCAAGACGAAGATCGGGAACGATTTGCAAGGCATGGGCAACTACAGACCCGTGTACGGTTGGCTGAAGGAACAAGCCGGCAAAGACAAGAAGATGGCATTGTTCGGCTTCTTCGACGCGCTTAAGACGGATCAGAAGATTAGCGCCATCAAGTCGATGACCGGCAATGCCAGGAATCCGGATATCGCGGCCGCCAAGAAGGTGATGCTGACCGGCATCATCTCCAAGTCCGTCGATTGGGACAAGTTCTCCATCATCTGCCGTGAAGCGAAGAAGCTCGATACGAACAACTACAACGCCGATCAGGACCGCGATTACGCCAGCTACGCGGCTATCGGCACCTCCAGCGCCGCGGGCGGCGTATCCGGCTCCGCCACGATCAGCAAAACGCTGGGAGCGGCAGGCGCCAAGGGTACGGCCCTCATGTCCGCTCCGATCGCGGGCGGTCTTGGCGGCGTTGCGGCGGTATCGCAGGTTTACAACGCGACCCAGAGCTATGACGGAGCTCTCAGCGCAGGCGGCAAGGCACAGGTCATCGCCGGCGAAGGCGCCGGCGGCATGGCGGACCTTGCCAGAGTCTCGGCCGGCACGGTCAACAGCGTCCGGGAGGCATCCGGCATGGCCCTGAACGGAGCCGCCACGGTGGCGGCAGGCGCTGGAGCGATCATTGGCGGCGCCGCGTACATGGCAGGAGGAGCGGCCGGCTATATCGAAGGCCGCCGCAACGTGAAGCAGCTCGGAGCGGTCGAGGAGCGCCTTGCCGACAAAGAGGGCGAGCTTGCTGACCAACAACGGCTAGCGGCCGGCCTCGGCAAATCGACGCAGGAGATGAACAAATCCAAGAGCGGCATGACGGCGGTCAAAGGCGCGATGATGGTCGCGGGCGGCGCCCTGCTGATCGCGGCGGCGGCTTCCCCCGCGGGACCGATCCTGATCGCGCTCGGAGCGATATTGGGCGGCGTTGCCGCCATCGTGAAGTTTTACAAGAAATACAAGCGGAAAGAAGCATTCGTCGACAAAGCGCTCAAGGTGGACGAGACGGCGGCTCTCCCCGAGAACAAAGGAATCGCCAAGGACCAGGTCCGCCAATCGCTTCTTGAGAAACACGGCTTCAACAGCGTTGGCCAATGCTACAATCAGCTCGTCACCGATCTAGCCGGCATGCTGTACAAGAGCGGCGTAGAAGGAGACGATGCGGAGAGCCGTCAAATCATCGAGAGCATCGGACTTAAGATCGACAAGGCGAAGAAAAAACCGGCAAAGGATCTCATCGCCAAAAAACTGCATACGTAAAGGAGCATAGCCATGACAGAATCATCACTGTTCCCCCTCTCCGTACTGACGCGGCTGCTCGACTATTACGGCAGCCACGGAATCGCCGCCAAGCTTGCTGAGCCGGACGAGGAAGCGCCTTACGCTTCGCTGCTCATCCGGTTCGAGGAGTTGGGATCGCTGAACGACTCTCTCCTGCTCGAGATCAGCTTTATCCCCGGCTTGGAAGAAGCCGAGAAGGAGGGCGTTTACCTGCTGCAGACATTCGCCGTCCTCAGGCAGCAAACCAACCCGGACAACTACGACTCGTTGATTCGGACGTGCGCCGGACTCAACCTGACGCTCGCTCTTGGCGCGTTCGGCGTCGCGGAGCGCGGAGGAGCGCTCTATTTCAAGCACAATGCCATGTTAAGAGGCGAGTGGCTCGAAGGCGAGCAGGGCTTGCAGCATCTCGACCGGAGCAACGGCCTTATGCTCCATCAGCTGCATCAATTTATGGATGCGCTTGTGGCGGAAGCATGAGAAAGCTCTCGAGCGGCCGCGTATGGAGGCCGTTTTATCGCCAAAAAGAAGAGCGAAGGGGCCGGTGTACGGCTCCCCTTCGCTCTTCTTTCTCTTTGGATCCATGAAATCAGCAATTGCCCTTGCAGTTCCGGTAGATCGCCTCGCCTTCCCGCAAGCATTCGATCGCGGGTTTCCCTCTGAGCCGGCAGGCGATAATATACTGGGTTTCCGTAAGCCGGCACAACGGAAGCCTAAGAAAACAAGGCAGCCTCAGCGATATCTCCTTTTTCTTCTCGAAAGCCGCCAGCTGTCTTCTCAGCTTGCCAAAGGCCCGGGCCAATGCTTCGCTAAGATCGTTGACCTTGATCTCGTCGTACACACTCGTAGAGCATAATTTGCGGCTCTCCCTTTATTTCGTACAGCTTCCCTTCGACTCTCTTCATGTCGTCGAGGATTCGTTTCCGGTTACGGTACAATTGCCCCGAGATTGGTGGGTTTGTAATCAATACGCCGGTTAGGAAAGCCAAAAACTCCCCCACGGGAAAAACCTCGATGCCCGCAATTCCAGCAAGCTGATCCAATCTCTCCTCAAACTGCGCCTTCGAATAGCGGAGGCCGAGCTCCGGCAGAATCTCTAGCCCCTCTTCTATCGTCATGACTGGGGTAAACACCTCGTTGTTGTCGAAGTCCTCATCCTTATCCGTAGCTTTATCGGCCTCTTCATATTGCTTATACTCATCGGTTTCTTGCCACTCGATGGCCGCTTTCTTCATATCATCCTGTGTTGCCGCGATTTCCCTAAACTTGCGATGGGCATGCCATAACAGCGGCGAACGATCATATTCGGCCGGATCGACTTGATCCAAAAACGCAAGAAGCTTTTCTTTCGTCCATTCCATTCTCTTAGTCCCCCCGCGTTTAATTTCCTCAGTCGGGAATGACAAACGAAACGACCGTTCCGACTCCCGGCTCACTGACGATGGTCAAGCCCCTTCGGTATCTCTGCGCGAGCCTTCTATTGGTATTCGAGATGCCGATTCCGCCCGAGCCGGCGAATGCATGCCGAAGCAGATTGTCCGCCTCTTGTTGCGTCATGCCCTTGCCGTTATCGCGAACCTCGAATAACGTCCCCGACTCCCGCCTTGCAATGCGAATGCGAACCGTCCCCCCCGATGCGCGTCCAAGCGCGCCGTGCTTGACCGCATTCTCGACAAGCGGCTGCAAGGTAAGCGGAGGCAGCATAAGATCGATGCCGGGGTCGGCCTCCCACTCGATGCGCAATCTCTCGTCGAACCGCTCCTGCTCGATATACAGATAGGCGCGTACCAGCTTCAATTCATGCGCAAGAGCCACAAGCTCGCCCGCGTTCAAGAAGTTGAAGCTTATTCGCAGATAGGACGTAAAGGCTTCCGCCAGCTTCTTCATTTTGTCCGCATCGATATCGCTGAGAGCCAGGATGGTATTGATCGTGTTGAACAGAAAATGCGGGTGGATCTGAGCCTGCAAATAAGCGGCTTCCATGCGAAGCCTCTCGGTAACGGAACGCTTGAGCGTCGTCAGCGACCAAACGCGATATTTTAATTCCAGCGCGTCTACGGGCTTCGTCAAATAATCGTTGGCTCCCGCCGAGAAGCCGGCGTAAATATCGGCGGGCTGGCTTCTGGCCGTCAGAAGCAGGACGGGGAGCTCGGAGATGGAATGACGCTCGCGGATCGCCTTGGTAAGCTCATAGCCGGACATGCCCGGCATCATAACGTCGGAGATGACCAGATCCCATCGTCCGCTCTCCAGCTGCTCAAGCGCTTCGCGCGGACTTGCAACGGCAGTAATGTGATAGGATGTATTCTCCAATATGCCGGCTAGCACTTGGAGATTGACCGAGTCGTCGTCAACGGCAAGAATGCGCTGCTTGCCCTCATGCGCCGCAGATTCGGATTCGGGCGGAGCCAGCTCCATCCAGCTCCCGTTCTCCTCGTGCGCCAGCAACGGACTAGAATCCATGGCAGAAGAATTCTGCCATCGCGTCTTCTCCGCGTCGAATGTCGCTTCAGTCTCCCATGCTCCGCCGTCATCGAGGGACAGCGAAAATTGAAAGGACGTTCCCTCTCCAGGCCGCGAGCGAGCCGTCAGCTTCCCTCCGTGCAGCTCCGCCAATTGTTTGCATATGCCAAGACCAAGCCCGATGCCGCCGTTGTCGGAATGGCCTTGCTCGTAAGGTAGAAATACGCGCGCCAGCGTATCTTCGTCCATGCCGCTTCCCGTGTCGGACACCGTAATGACCGCACGCTCCTGCATGATTTCCGCCGTGACGGTTATCTCGCCTTTTTCCGTATGCTTGATCGCGTTATGCACCAAATTAAACAGGATTTGCGTAAGCCGCTTCTCGTCCGCCATGACGGCCGGGAAGGAATCCGCGATGTTCGATGCCAGGTAAACCGGCTTCCCTTCAACCAAATAACCTAACATGCCGACGATGCCTTCGGCTATTGCCTGCAATCGAAGCGGACGCTTCTGAAGCACGACGCGATCCTCCTTCAGCCGCACGAGATCCAGCAAATCCTCGATCAAATGGGACATGCGCCTGCCGATCATAACGAGCAGCGCCAAATCCTTGCTGCTTCTGCCGTCCAATGTTTTGCGTTCCCTGAGCGCAATGCTTTGGGCAATATTGATGATGCCGTGAATCGGCGTCCTCAGCTCATGCGAGGTATGGGCGAGGAACTGGTCCTTCAGCTTGTCCGACTGTTTAAGCTGCTCGGTAAGCTGCGCGTTCTCGGCGGCATTGCGGAAATATAATTTGAACCAATAGGACGAGAAGCCGATGATGGCCGCTACGATGTCGAACGGGTAATATTCCGTATAGAAAAACTTGTAGTTGTTGAATAGCCCCCATACGATGCTGGACATGACGCCGATCGCGGCGAGCAGCAAGAAGATCGCGCCGTTTCGGTTTCGAACCACCATTTGGCCTATTAAATAAACGAACCAGACGACCGGAACGACATAGAAAAACAAGGTCATATAGGTCTTTGGGAGAACATGTATCAGATGGATTGGCAGCGCCAAAATAGCCGCTGCATACGCCGCAAACATCGTCGCGAACACGCGGAACAGACGACGATCCGCTACGCTTTGGGAGAATATGCGCGTCAGCATCAGCATGAAGAAGGTTAACGACACATAGGACAAATATCCGAGCTTCACCGCCCAAGTATAATTGATCGGCAGCCAAAGCAGAATAAGCCTGTCATGCGAAGTAATGATGGATAACGCGGATGAAAGCATCAGCAAGAAAAACACCAGGAATGCAAATTGCTTTCGGTTGAAGCTGTATAAGATGATGGCGTAAACGCCATGAAGCATCAGGATGACGAACGTGATCATCTGAAAGCCGATGGAATACCATCGGTTATTGTCTATCGCCGCCTGCGAGCCGAAACGAACAGGATCTATAATTCCGCCGCGCAGCGGATTATCGAAGTTGGAAACGCGGATCAACAAGTCGATGCTGCGGGTCTCCTCGTCCGCGGAGTACGTCACGGTATACGTCCTCCGGTTGGGCGTATATTGGTCTTTGCTAGTGCCAAGACGCCCGAATGCCGCATTGATCTCTCCGTTGACCACGACCTGCGAGGCGGCTTCCATCCGTTTGAACCAGAATCCGTAGTCCCGTTTCTCCTGCTCATCCCCGAGCAAGATCGTCAGCTTGTACGTGCCGTAGCCGTATGCCGCTCCTTCGGGCATGCCCTCGCTCCAGCTTCCTGGCACCTGTACGTACTGAGGGTTGCCGATAGGCTCCCCTTCCAACTGACCGGGGTAAAAGGCCCATTCTCCATTCAGCAGCATGGAGTTGGCGTGGTCAAAGTCCCAACGGCTTAAATCGATCGTTCCTTGCTCGATGGGCGGATGCTTCGGTATGGGATTCCATTCGTGCCATAACCAGCGAAGGCCGAGAAGCAGAACGAGGAACAGCGCTGTCATCATCATGTATTTTAATAGCGGGTAGTCGCGTAAAATTTTCATGAACCTATAATTCGACAATTCGGAGCGTTACTCCTTTTTACGGGCGAAATGGCATTCCTATAATTTAAAAGAAGCAAAAATACCGCGCCCCCCTTGCACGTTAAGCGTACAAGCGCGGCGCGATCCTGTCGATATTGATGGTCGTCCTATCCGCAAACGTTACGTTACATCGCCTGCGCGGTCGGGCGAATGACGATTTCGTTGACGCTGGTATCCTCGGGTTGATTGATGGCGTGCGCGATCGCGTCGGCGATCCGGTAAGGAGAGATGCTCATCGTCCGGACGTAGTCTGCCATCTTGCGCAGCTCCGGGCTTTTGACCGTTTCCAGCAATTCCGTCTCCACGATGCCGGGAGAAACGATGGTCGTCCTGATGCGCGAGGAAGCCGATTCCTCTTGGCGAAGCCCTTCCGTAATGGCGCGAACGGCGAATTTGGTCGCGCTGTACACGGAAGAGCTAGGCGATACCGAGTGGCCCGAAACGGAGGACACGTTGATGATATGCCCGGCTTGCTGCTCTCTCATGATGGGCAGCGTCGCCGCGATTCCATACAGCACGCCTTTAATATTGACGTCGATCATCTGCTCCCACTCGGAAACTCTAAGTTCGCTCAGATTGGATACCGGCATAACGCCGGCATTGTTTACCCATACGTCGATGCGGCCGTATCGCTCCAGCGAGAACTTCGCCAGGCTCTGCATGTCTTCCGCAGAAACGACATCCGCTTTGTAGGAGGCCGCTTCATAGCCTTCTTGCACGATTTCTCCCACGATCGTTTGCAGGCGTTCTTCCCTTCTGGCCGCCAACACCACCTTGGCCCCGTTCCTCGCCAGCAGCTTCGCCGTAGCTTCTCCTATTCCGCTGGATGCTCCCGTAATGACGACCACTTTGGATTGTATATGGTTCATGATGATCCTCCCTTCGATTGGTTTACGAATCGTTTTATTAGGCTCGTGTTGATTTATCAACGATCGTTAACTATTATTATAGATACGACCGAAGAGAGTTCAATCGCCAATGCATCGGCGTTTGTTTCATATTGAACAGATCCGGGAAATTGTTGAATAAACGGAATGCCGAGAGGAGAGCTCGCGATATGGGAACCGAGGTCAAAGTGGACAGAAGGATCGTCAAAAGCCGGGAAGCCATCAATAAAGCGTTTATGGAGCTGTTCCTCGCAAAGCCGTTCGAGCAGATCACGATCCACGACATCGCGGACAGGGCCAACGTTAACCGGGGAACCGTCTACCTGCACTATAGCGACAAATACGAATTGCTGGACAAAAGCATCGAGACCCACATGGGCGAGCTGCTTACGTTCTGCAACCTGCATGACGTCGGACCGGAGCCAGCCTCCCAAACGCCCGTCTTCGACCGCATATTCCGCTTTTTTGAGGAAAACTTCCCGTTTTTCGAAACGTTGTTCGCGGGTCAGCGCAGCTTTGTCTTTCGGGATCGACTGCTTGCCTTCCTCGCCGAAAGCGTGGAGCGCAAGCTGAACGCGAAGAGCGGCGCGTCGTCGTCCGACAACGAAATCAAAGCGCAGTTTCTGGCTTCTTCCTTTACGGGAGTCGTGGAATGGTGGATCCGTCGCCGCATGCCGCACCCGCCGTCCCATATGGCGGAGCAGCTAACGGTCTTGTTCGAGAGGAACGGGATTTAACCCGGTTGGCTTGTAATGACGCACAAAGAAGGCGGTGCCGGAATCCCCTCCCAGGCACCGCCCTTCTCGGTTAACTAACGCTTCTTACCCCTCCATCAGCTTCTTGTATTCGTCCATCTGCCGCTGCAGCTCTGCGAGCACCTTATCATATCCTGCCGTCTTGAGCTTGCTGCGGAATTCCTCCACCGCTTTGACGGGATCGCCCGCTTTGCCGTAGGTGATAGCCGGCCCCATCTCGCCGGATACTTGGGTGACCGCGGTCAGCTCCGCCTCGACCGGCGTTTTGTCGAAGACGAATTGGCCGTACGGATATGTTTTTTTGATGGCGTCGTATTCGGCGTAGTACGTTTCTTCGATTTGATCCCATACCGTGACGCTCGGAATCTCGAATTTGTCCACGCGCCCGCCCCAGAAATCGGCGTAGAAGCCGTGCTGCGCCTCGTCGTAGCCCTCGGGCTGAACGCGTTTGCCGTCCTTGATCTCGTACTGGACGCCTTCAAGTCCGTAATTGATGAGATGGTAGATTTGCTCGTCGTTGCGGATCAAATCGTAGGCCATCAGCGCGCGCTCAGGATTTTTGCTGTGCGCGCCGACGGACGTGCCGCCATGCGTGATGGACAGCTCCAGCAGATTCGTGCCCCGCGTGCGGGCGAACGGGAACATTTGCAGCTCGGAGCCCGGCTGGTCGTTGTCCATTTGGACGCGCAGCGACGCGAAGGTTTGCGTATGATGCTGATCCATGCCGGACAACCCTGCCCGGAGAGCGACCCGGGTGTCGCCTTTGTTGTTGAGCACGTCCTCGCGCCAGAAGCCGCGGTCCGCCCAGTCCTTCATCATCGTCGCGAATTTCACGAACGTATCCTCGAATACGGGACTGTTGACCGTATATTGATCCTCGAAAGACTTCGTCGCGAAGATAGGCAAGTAGCCCGTCGAGATCGGAAGCTCCAGATTATCGCTATTGGAAGTGACGAAGCCGCCGAACGTGCTCGTCTGCGCCGACGCGTCCCAAGGAAACGCATCCGGCTTGTTGTCCTTGATATATTGGAGGTACGTCGCAAGCGTCTCCCAGTCCTTGATGGGATCCGCGATGCCGGCTTCCTTGGCCCAATCGCCGCGGTAGAAGAAGCCGTGGTTGACCCATTGCGTATAGTCGTTCTCGGGGATAAGCACGATCTTGCCGTTATACTTGCTCTGCGCCCAGTCTTCCTCGGGAATGGAGCTCCAGGTCTGCGGCGCATAGGTCGGCAGCAGATCGTCTAAGTTCATGAACGCCCCGCGCTGCGCGTTGCCCCACGTGTCCAGCCAGTCGGTGCCGATCGTGATGAGATCGATCGCTTCGCCCGACGCGAGCGTCAGATTGTATTTGGTCTGCCAGTCCGCCCACTCAACCCACTTCCACTCCAGCTCGGCGTTGATTTTTTCCTTCATGATTTTATTCACTTCGCCGAGCACGGTCTCGAACTGCCCGTTGGTCGGCTTGTTGCCCAGCACCAAATAACTGATCTTCACGAACTTGGACGTATCGATGCCGTCCTTCGTATCTTCCGTCTTGCCGGTATTGCCCGTATCTCCCTTATCGTTCCCGCCGGCCGGCGCATTGGCCCCGTTGTTGCCTCCCGTACACGCCGCAAGCGCAAACACCATCGCAGCGGCGATGATCCAAGCCTTCATTCTCGACATTGATAATCTCCCCTTTGGCTTCCATAGTTCGGGCGATTGCCCATTATGTGAAGAGGCGGCTTCCGCCCCGCGCACATCAGCCTTTGACGGCACCCACCGTGATACCCTTGATAAAATAACGCTGCACGAACGGATAAAAGAGGATGACCGGGCCGGTAGCGACGACGGCGGTCGCCATCTTCATCGATTCCAGCGGCACGTCCCTCAGCGCTACGCTGGAAGCCGCCGCGGAATTCCGAATAAAGTCGGCTTGCGTGACGGTGTTGTACAGGAACAGCTGCAGAGGCCGGTATTTCACGTCAGGAAGGAACAGCATGGCGTGATACCACTCATTCCAGTACCCCAGCGCGATAAACAGTCCGATGGTGGCGAGCGCGGGCGTGGTCATGGGCAGGATCAGCTTGGCGAATATCGTGAAGTCTCCCGCGCCGTCTATTTTCGCCGATTCCGTGATGGCATGGGGGATGGACCGGACGAAGCTTTTCATCATGATGATCAGAAACGGGCTGAGCAACCCGGGCAGCAGCACGGCCAGGTAGCTGTTTTTGAGACTTAAGTATTGCGTCATGAGCAGATAGAACGGCACCAGTCCTCCGGAAAACAGCGTCGTAAAGTAGATAAAAAACGAGATGCCGTTCCGATAGCCGAAGTCCGGCCTTTGCAGGGCATATCCCGTCATGGCGACCAAGAAGAGACCGGCCGCGGTGCCAAGAACCGTGATCGCGATCGTGACGAGATAGGACCCAGCCATGTACTCGGGATTTTCGAAAACGATTTTGTAAGCGAACGTGGTGAAATCCTTGGGCCAAATATTAAAGCCGAACCGCTTGATCGAGCTCTCCGACGTAAACGACGTGCCGAGCACGAGCAGAAACGGCAGCAAGCACGCGAGCGAGAACAGGGAGATAAACACGTAGCCGAACGCCTTGACGGCCATGCCGCTTAGGTCGGTACGAATGCTGCGGGACCCATCCTGTTGATCCATGCCGGGGAACCTCCTTCTCCGTGGTTTAGAATAACGAGTTTTCCGGCGAAGCCTTGCGCACGAGCCAGTTCGCGGTAATGACCACGATAAAGCCGAATACGGACTGATACAGGCTGACAGCGCTTCCAATCGAGAAGTTGAAATTCGTCATCAGCGAACGGAACACGTAGGTCTCGATAATGTCCGTCGTCGCGTACAGCGCGGTATTGTTGGCGCCGACAAGGTTGTAGAACAGTCCGAAATTGCCCTTGAGCACGCCTCCGAGCGAGAATAACAACAGAATGATGAAGGTCGGCTTCAGCCATGGCAGGATAATGTAGATGATGCGCTGGAACGCGTTCGCCCCGTCGATCTCCGACGCCTCGATGATTTCGTTGTCGAGTCCCATGATGGCCGCGAAGTAGATGATGGAGCCGTAGCCCGTCGATTGCCAGAGGAAGGTGATCACGATGATGAACGGCCAGATGACGGGGTTGGAATACGTCTTGACGGGCTCCATCCCCAGCGACTGCAGGACGCCGTTCAGCACGCCGTAATCGTAGCTGAGAATGTTATAGGCAATCAGGCCGATGAGAACGGCCGAGATGAAATGGGGCAGGAACATCAGCGTCTGGGCGATTTTTTTGAACCATTTGCGCCTCAGCTCGTTGAGCAATACCGCCACGAATATCTGGAGCACGTTCCCCAGTAGAATGAAGACGAGATTGTACGCGACGGTATTGAAGGTCAGCCTCCAGAGATCGCCGTTGATGACGAGGAAGCGGAAGTTGTCGAACGCGACGAACGGGCTCTTGAAGATGCCGTCGGAGTAGTTGTACTGGATAAAGGCCAGATAGAGGCCAGGCATGGGCAAATACGCGAATACGATAAAAAACGCGACGGCGGGCATACACATGAGCAGCAACGTCCGATTGTTCATCAGCCTTCTCAGCTTGCCCGAGGGGGCCCTGGCCGGTTTAACCGGGGCCTCCTTCTCGAGTGCGGTTTCCATACGGTCTCGCCTCCTATTCTAGTTGCTGCACGGGACGGAACGTCACGGCGTTCAGACGGCCGTTCGAAGCCGGGTCTACCGCTTCCAGCATGATCGCGAGCCGCGTCGCGCCGCCTTCCTTGAACCAAGCGCCGGGCAAATAAGCCGTGTTCGGGCTGCCGCCGGTCAACACCGGCCGCTCCTCGCCGCCCAGCAGCCACATCCGGGAGACGATCGTATCTTCAAGGAATACCGTCAGCTTCAGTCCGCTGCCGTCGAACAAGGCCCGCCAGCCTTTGCCCCCGGCCGAATTGACCGCATCGACGTACAGCCATGCGACCTCACCGGGCCGCAGCTCCACGGGAAGCTCCACCGCCTCGGCATCGCGCGACCTCTCCTCCGCATGCAGAAGCAATTCCGGCTCCTCCGCCGACTTCACGCGCCAGCCGCTCGCTTCCACGCCTTCGTAGAGCTTCACTTCGCCGGCCGGCAGACCCAAAGCTCGCTCCAGGAACACGGTCAGCTCAACGGTTTCGCCGGGCGTAACGTAGGGCGTAATATCGACGAAGGGGTCGAACGGATTCACGTCGCAAATCACCTTGCCGCCTACGAACAGCTTGGCTCGCGCCTGCAAGCCCTCAAAGCGCAGCGTCCATGAATCGGCGGTCGCCGACGCGGCAAACGACCGGGTGTAGAGCTCGAACGCCGGATGATCCGGCGATAACCAGCCGCCGAAATTTACGACGGGCCATAAGCTCCGATCGGCGCCAACGCCGACGAGCTGCGGTGCTATGTCGCGACCTTCGCCTCGATGGACTCGCCAATTGCCGCTCAATTGCGTAATCCGCGTGAACCACCCCGCCGATCCCTTTGCGCGAGTTCAAACGCAATCCCGGCAGCCGGATATCGTCGAAGTTGGAATGTCCCCAAATCTCGGCTCTCGCCCGTAAAGGGATGCGGTTCACAGCGCCTGCGCCTTCGTATGCCGACGCAATCTCGCCATCCATGGCAAGGTATCTGCTGCCTCCTCCCGGCGCGGCGGTCCCGACGTACATATCGCCCCAATATAACGAGATGACGTCGCTGGCTTGCCATACGAGCAGCCCTTTAATTCTGGCTCCTTGAACGGGCGGGATCAAAGCGCTCCCCTCGTACCAGGCGAAGCCGCGGTAGACGCCCATCGTCTCCAATGATTCGAGTCGGTCGCGCTCTCCGTCCGGCGAAGCAGGCGACGGTCTGACGCTAACGCAGGAGCTTGGCGCATCGCGACCGGGGACGCTTAATCTCCATTGTCCGACCGCCGGCTGCGCTTCGGCGGTATAGCTCGGCATCCGACGGACGGACGGATAGCCGCGCTCATCCAGCTCCTCGCTCAGCAAGGCTTGCTCTCTGGCATGCGCAAGCAGAATCAGCTCCTCGCCCGACTCGCTCCTTAAGGCAAGACGCGCGGCGGCTGCGCCTTCGAACTTGAACGCGATCCGTTCTCCTTCGCGCTCAAGCTCCCCGTGCTCTGTTTGGGCTGCGACCGATTCGGCCACTTGCAACCGGATGGCCCCTGCCCCCTCCGTATGGAAGCAGAGTACCGTCTTGCCAGCGTGCAGCCTCTCCGAACGGTACAGCTCCGCGGTTGACGAGAGCAGCATGCCCTCCATCCCCCAACGGCTGAGCGGCACGCCAACCGGAAGCGCTAGCGATCTGCCACCCGCCAATGTGAAATCGGCGACGGTTTCCGATCCGTCCTCGGCGAGCTTAATCTTTTTCGCCCCGTCGTCCAGATTGGTTATAAATACAAGACTGCCGCCTCCCTGAAGCGCTAATTGGAACGGGCCGGCGACGCCATCCGTCTCTCCGCCTATCCGGGAAGCTGCTTCCGCAGTCTTCGCTTCCGCTAGCGCCGGGCCGTACGCTTCCATCAAGCGCCGCAGCATAAGCCCCTCGTAAGCCTCTTCGCGGATATGGCCCTCTGGGGATATCATGCCATGGAAATCATAATCCGAGGTCATGAAAGCCAGCGGCTTGCCCCAGTTGTTCGTGGCGTTCGTGAAGCCGAAGTCGGTGCCGGATACCTGCAAATACGGACCCAGCAGCTTGGCGCCGCAGGATAACAGCCTGCGAAGCAGGTAGTGCGATCGATTCGTCTCCGTCACCAGCAGCGGGTAACCCATACTCCCGAGCAATTCCCCGTAATCGAGCACCTTCTCCTCGAACGTAGGCTCCCGGTCGTTCGGGTAGAAATTGCAGGTTGGCATAACGCCCTCGGCTAGTCCGCTTGCTTGCACGATGCCCCCTTGACCGGCGCAGGCGAAGAGCGGAACCGTAATCCCGCGCTCGATGGCCATCGCTTTCAGCGCCTCCATGTACCCTCTCGGATCGGAGCAGCCGTAGAAGTCCAGCTCGTTATCGAGCTGCATCGCGATGACCGTCCCTCCATTGCCGGCCTGGTACGCCGCGATAACGGGGAGAATGACGTCAAACCATCGGGCTACGGCCGCCAGGAACGCCGGATCGTTATCCCGCAGCGCCGTTTTCCCGTCCGACAGCAAATAGGCGGGCAGCGCGCCTCCGTCCCATTCGGAGCAGATGTAGGGGCCGGGTCTTGCGACAACCCATAGCCCGCTGTCCCTTGCCGACTCTAGAAAATCCGCCACATCCCGCTCTCCCTCGAAGTCCCAGCTTCCTTCGGAGCGCTCGTGATAATTCCACGGAAAGTATACGTCGATGGCGTTGTACCCGAATGCGGCAAGCTGCTCCATCCGCTCCCTCCAATAGGCTCTCGGAATGCGGAAGTAAAACAAGGACGCGCATAACAATAGCACCGGCTTGCCATGAATTCGAATGCCGTCAGCCTGAAACCTGACAGCCTCTTCGGCTTTAATTCCGTAATTCATCGGTCATCCTCCCTTGATTGGAATTCAATTATGTAACCCGTTTCATGAAACCCGTTAACGTTTTGGGCATAACAAAAACACACTCCTATCCCTAACTATTCAAACAACTGCCAAAATACCGATGCTCGGTCCTCTGAAGTATGTCTGCGCTAGAATCAAGAAGTGTGTTCTTATGCAGGTATGTTTTGTGTAACGGGTTTCATTGCCGGCCGGCTTTAGTCGGCCTCTTTGTAATTCAGATTGTATGGCATGATGAAAGCGTTGTCAATCGGATTTCAAAAAAAGTTTTTCGGACTGGTCCGGCGACCTGCCGGGGGCGCCGTCGTCTCCCGGACCATGAGCTCCGGCCCGATAACGGTCGTTCGGCGGATCTTTGTTTTGGAGATCATGCCGTGCAGCAGCTCCGCCGCGCCTTTGCCGACGTCGTAGCATTTCAGGGATACGGTCGTCAGCTCGGGAATGCTGTGCGAGGCGAACGGAATGTCGTCAAAGCCGATTATGGACAGCTCCTCCGGCACGCGAACACCGGCCTTGTACGCCTCCTTCATGACGCCGATCGCCACGAGATCGTTCGCGCAGAAGATCGCCGTCGGAAGCTCCTTGCCCGCAAGCAGCTCGCGCATGAACGCCTTGCCCCGCTCCACGGAGAAGCCGCCGTCCAGCATCCACTCCGGCCGGAGTCCCAGCCCATGCTTTTCCATGGTCGTCCGAAAGCCATGAATGCGCTGCAACGTATTCGACATTTTGCGATACCCGCCTACAAACGCGATATCGCGATGTCCCAGCCCGACGAGATGCTCCGTCGCGAGCTCCGCTCCCGCCTTCTCGTCCACGTAGATTCGGTTCAGCTGCTGTCCCGGCAGGTGCCCGTTGATCAACAGCAAGGGCAGCCGTTTGCTCACCTCGGCTACTTCCTGGACAAGACGTTTGTCCGGCTTCGCGAGGTTGATGCGGCCGCCGATCATGACCAGCCCGTCCACCTGCTTCTCCAGCAGCAAATTCAAGTATTGCGACTCCCGCACGTATTGCTCTTCGTAATCGCCGTTTAACGAGACGGTGTCGCATAGGAAGATCGTATACCCTTTTCTTCGCAGCTCTTGCTCGAGTCCGGCCAATACCTCGGGGAAAAAGGGATTCGTAATATCCGGAAGTATCACGCCGATCATGCTGGTTTCCTTCTTGAACAGGCTGCGTGCAAGCGCGTTGGGCTGGAACTGGTACTTGTCGATCAGATCGTTGATCTTGTCTCTCGTCGTCTTCTTGACGGGCGCCGTATTGTTTAATACTCGCGACACCGTCGCGACCGACACGCCTGCTTCCCTGGCAATATCGTAGACCGTAACCGGTTTCATGACTGCACGCTCCCCTCCCGTGTAATTCCTTTGTAGGATATCAAATTTCCTGATTTTTGCAAATAATATTTTATTCCATGCCTTTCGCTGGCTTTCGACAAAAAAAACGCAAGCCCGCGATCGCGTCGCAGACTTGCGTCGTTTCATGGTCTTATAGGACTACTCCTGCAAGCTCGGCATTCGAATGATCACCGCGGTCAATGGCTCGAGTTTGATCGCCTCGCGCGACAGGCAGAAGCCAACGCGCTTCGCCGCCTCGACGCTTCCGGCCGACTCCCCGTCCGCCAGCACCTCGCCCCGGGTCAAGTCCTCGCGAACCGTCTCGAGCGATACCGTCCGCTCCCGCTCGTCCGCGTTGACGAAGACGTAGTAGACTGCCGTACCGTCCGTCGATTGGCAGCGATACGCGATGACAAGATCGAACTCTCCGATTTCCGGCGCGTTCACCATCGTCACGTTTTTGTCCACCGTATCCGCGTCGCTTAACCGGAACGCGTCCGTCGCCTTGCGAAGCCGGATGAGCCCGGCCGTATACCGGCGCGTCCTCTCATGCTCGGGATAACGCTCGCCGTCTGTCGCTTTGCCCCAGTCGAACTTGTTGATGTCGTCGGAAGAATCGTAGGAATTGTGAATGTAGTAGCCGATCATGTCGCCGCTAGAGTTGAAATGCGGATGGGCATGCGCGCTCGGCGCCCCTTCCCCGTTCCACCGCTTCGACCTGCCGAACTCTTGGCCGGCTTGCATAAAGATCGTTCCCTGCGACGTGAAAAGCAGAGCATGGCCGAGCCGCAGGCGTCTATGGATGCGGTGCTCGTCGATGGGATTACACGGGTCAGCCCGCAGCGTGACGGCGATGATGTCGTGCAACGTCAAATTATCATGCGCTTCCAGGTATTGCACCATGTCCCCGGGAGCGTCCGCCGGCGTGTTATGCGGCTGAGCCTTGATGTTGCGGAACAGCGTATGGATATGGCGTGCCCCGCCCGTCAAGAAACGGGGCTCCCCCTCGCTTCCGAAGCCGGACTTCAGCTCGTTGCGGAATTCGTCGGAGAATACGCCGACGTCGTCCGTCTTGTTCATCCAGTCCTGATCCGCCCCCATGCCGGCGAGGGACGGCTCCCCCAGATGGCCCGCGAACGTCCGCCAGCCCTCTCCGATGAACAGCGGGCTCGGATGGATCGCCGCCGCTTCGTCATAGGCGCGTTGCACCGACGGATAAGTCGCGTCGCCCATCATGTCCCAGCGCATGCCGTCGATTTTGTATTCGCGGAACCAATATTTAACGGAATCGATCATCAGCTTCTCCGCCATCCTGTGGTTGGTTGCCAGATTGCTGCCGAAGCCGCCGAGCAGCTCGCCGGCCTCGTTGCGGTAGAAGTAGTACCCCGGCACGATATCCTCCAGCAGCCAGGCTTTGGCCATATGCGTATACACGACGTCCAGAATGACGCCCATGCCCGCCCCATGGATCGCCGCGATCAGCTCCTTGAGCTCCTTGACGCGCAGCTCGGGATCGCGCGGATTCTCGGAATACGCTCCGTCCGGGCTGAAATAGCCATGCGGATCATACCCCCAGTTGTACTGGTTGTTCTCCGTGGACGGAAGCAGCTCCCTCTCCTTCATCGCGGCTTCGTCGCCGTAATACCAAGCCATGACGGGCAATAGCTGCACATGCGTGACGCCGAGCGATCGAATGTAGTCCAGCTTGTCGATGAATGCCCGGAAGTTGCCCCATCCCGCCCGCAGCTCTCCTTCGATCTCCGGATCGGAGGTGAAATCCCTAACATGCGTTTCGTAGATGATGGCGTCTTCTCTTCGTTCGTAACCTTCGATTCTGGCAAAATCGAGACCGTCTTCGGGATCCGTGTCCCGCAGATCGATAATCGCCGCTTTGCCGACGGCGTCTCGGCCGCTTCCGAGCGGCAGCCCTGCGGGGCTTACCCGGAATTCCGCCATCGACTTGGCATAGGGATCCAGCACTCTTCTAGTCGTCTCGCCGTGCGTAACCTCGTATTGATAGTAATACCCTCTTAGATCCGCGACCCCCAGCAGCTCGGGCGTTGCCGTCAAGGACCAGACGCCTTGGCCGCCTCTCTCGAGAGAGGCAACGCCGACTTCAATCTCGGAATCGTTTTTATCGTAGAAACGGACCGCTACCGCGTCCGCCTTGGGCGCCCACAGCTTGAGCGTGGCCGCGCCGGCATCGTATACCGCGCCTAGATCGTCTCCGTCGTAATAAAAGCTTGCATCCAGTTCGGCCCAGGTTGCGCCATGGACATCGGAGTTCGGTTTGCCTTCAACCCGCTGCGCCACTCTCTTGGATGCGGCATCATCGTGAAAAATAAACGTTACCTCCTTGGGGGCGTCAAGCTTGAACGCAATATTGCCGCCTCCCCGTACCCCGTTGACGCCGTAATTTTCGCTCCAGTCGCCGTTTATGGCTACCTTATATTCGTAATGGCCGGGATTCAGCGGTACTTTCAGGATATGCAAATCGTTGCCAATGTTGATCATGCGAAGCTGTTCGTCGTCCGTGGACCAGTCGCTGGCAATCCCCGCTTGCGTTCGGAAGTTGCCGGAAATATGGGCAACTCTGCTGGCGGTTGCCGGCTGCTCCATTAAGGCGGGAGAGTTCATCATGCTTTGCATGGCCATCACGACCTTTCGGTAATTTGCAATCTATCGCTGACAGATAGACTACTATGATTTAGTATGAACACGATGTGCCGCTAATATAACCGTTTTTTGTCGCGCAGCCGCATAAGTTCGTCTTACTCCTATGATCGTCAATCGGGAGATGATAGTTTAGCGTTTCAGACTTTTCCATTTGTCAAAAAAAATAAAATCAACGCAACAAAACACCCTCATTCTCGTCACATAATGTGAACTAGACAGGGGGGCGTTATGATGCGCGGTAAATGGTTATGGTTTATTTTCGCGGCTCTGCTCGCGTTATCCGGGTGGCAATACGGCAAAGCGACATCCGGCGCTTTCGGTCAAGATCAAGCTGTCGACATCGTGCTGGCTCAGCATCCGGAGTTCCCTCTTGCACGAGGAAAAAAAGTAATCGAGAAAACGATCGGCGGCAAGTATCCCGGTGCGAAAGTGACCGGCGTTCTTGCAACCTCCGTGGAATTTTCCGGCGAACCGGATGTCTATCACGTTACGCTTTCCGAGAAGTGGAGCCTCGAGATCGGCGATAACGAGGTCGAGGCCTTCTGGCGGTACAAAGTGACACCGCAAGGCGCCGAGTTAGTCGAGAGCGCGGACAATACGGAGCTCCTGAACATCGTCAAATAGTCCGGTCGCAATCCCATGCCGCTCGTCTCGATGCATGAACCGCCGTGCCCCTGAATGTCGCACGCATTTGTGCTTCATCTCGCTCAAACCGAGGCTACTCCGTCGATTGTCGCACAAATTTGTGCTTCATCTTGCTTAATCGTGGCCGCAGCTCGCGAAATAGACCAGACATCCAAGCTGTCTGGTCTTCTCGCGCGACTTTTGACTAATTCATAAGTGTGTTCCGGTCTGCGGTCTCATCAGGCGATTTACCGCCGCTATCTGCCCCTACCGTCCCACGCTCTGCATCGACCAGGCTTCCACATCCCACGTTTTGGTTACCCAATCCTCGTAGAATTCAGGCTCGTGGGAGACCAGGACGACCGTGCCTTTGTAAGCTTGCAGCGCCCGCTTCAATTCCGCTTTGGCGAAGACGTCCAAGTGGTTGGTCGGCTCGTCGAACAGGATCCAGTTGCTCTCCCGCATCATCAGCTTGCACAGCCGCACCTTGGCTTGCTCGCCGCCGCTGAGTTGATTAAGAGCGCGCGTAATATGCTCGTTCTTCAGACCGCAGCGGGCAAGCGCCGCCCGAACCTCGTGCTGGCTCATGGAAGAGAATTCGTCCCATACGTCCTCTAACGGCGTCATGGTTGGAGCTTTGGCCTCCTGCTCGAAGTAAGCGGGAGATAGATAGTCGCCCAAGTAAGTTTTGCCGTCCAGAGGAGGCACCACGCCGAGAATGGTCTTGAGCAGCGTGGACTTCCCCACCCCGTTGCAGCCTACGATCGCGATCTTGTCGCCGCGCTCGATGACCATGTCCATCTTGGGAAGAAGCGGCTTGTTGTAGCCGATGACCATCCCCGCGGCCTCGAACACGGTTTTGCCGCTAGTCCTGGATTCCTTGAAGCTAAAGGTCGGTCTCGCCGCTTCCTCCGGCTTGTCGATACGGTCGATGCGGTCGAGCTGCTTCTCGCGGCTCTTGGCCCGTCCCGAGGTCGAAGCCCGCGCTTTGTTTTTCTGGATAAACTCCTCTTGCTTCTTGATGTACTCCTGCTGCTTCTCGTACGCGTCGATATGCTGCGCTTTGTTCAGCTCGGCCATCTCCAGAAACTTATCGTAATTGGCTGAGTAGCGCGTCAGCTTCGTAAATTCCAGATGATAAATCACGTTTACCACCTGATTCATGAAGGACGTCTCGTGGGATATCAAAACAAACGCATGCGGATAGTTGCGCAAGTAATTCGTCAGCCAGCCAATATGCTCGTCGTCCAAATAGTTGGTAGGCTCGTCGAGCAGCAGCACGCCCGGCTTCTCCAGTAAAAGCTTGGCAAGCAGCACCTTCGTCCGTTGTCCTCCGCTTAACGCCGTGACGTCGCGGTCGAGCCCGATCGCGTCGAGTCCGAGACCGCTCGCCATCTCGGCCACCTTAACGTCAATGAGATAGAAATCGCCGATTTCGAGCGCCTCTTGAATTTCGCCCATCCGTTCCAAGAGCTGGTCCAGCGCGTCCGGATCGGCATCGGCCATTTGCGCCGTGATTCCGTTCAGCTCCTCTTCGAGCACGAGCAAAGGAGCGAAGGCATCCTTCAGCACGTCCCGAATGCTTTTGCCCGCTTCCAGCTTCGTGTGTTGGTCCAAATAACCATAATGAACGCGCGGCGTCCATTCCACCTTGCCTTCGTCCTTAAGCAGCTTGCCCGTCAATATATTCATAAGAGTAGACTTTCCCGTGCCATTGGCGCCTACAAGCCCGACATGCTCTCCCTCGAGCAAACGAAAGGATACGTTTCTAAACAGTACCCGATCGCCAAACGTATGCGATAATTGCTCAACCGTTAACAAACTCATAATTCTCTATCTCCAATCATCTAGTTGCCTTTATAATCGCTTTCTCCCTTGCGAATTGCCCGTCTCATTGTAACACAAAACGCGTCTCCATAATCGCTTATTCCTGCGGTTGCGCCTGTGCGACGGGCTTGCCGGCTTCGATCAACCGTTTGTTGCCTACAAAGAACAACGCCAGCACAAGAATCAATAGCCCCGTTCCCACCAGCAGCCATTCGATTTCGATTACGTCGGCAAGCGGGCCGAAGATCATCATTCCGATCGGCATCATGGAAGTCGATATCATGCCGAATACGCCGAAGATGCGGCCCATGTAATCGGGATCCACCTTCTCCTGCAGCAAGACGGTCGTCGGCGTATTGGCCATGGGAATCCCCAAACCGAATATCCCCATGACGGTCAAATAAACCCAGAAGTTCGGCACGATGCCGAGGAGCAACGTGCACGCGCCCATAATGAGATTGGCGAGCGTCATCGTATACACCTTATTCCGGAAGCCGCCCCAGGATGCGATAATGGCTCCGCCCGCCATCATGCCGACGGAAAACGCGATCTCGATGGCCGTCAATCGCCAATAATCGTCGCCGAAGCTTCGCGCGACCTGCAACGGCGTTAAGAAGGCGGCAGGCGCCATCAAGACAAAGAAAAAGGCGAAAAAGATAAAAAACGGCTTCAGGAAGCTGTGATTTTTGATATAGCGCAGGCCCAGCTTGAAGTCCTCCAAATAACTGGTCGACTGCTCGCTCGACGCCTTCTTGTGAACGGGGATTTTCAAGAAAAAGAACAAGGCGGCAATCGCGATCGCCGCCGTGATCACGTCGATGAAGAAAATAACCTCCAGCGTCGACACGGTAAGCAAGGTGGCGCTGACGATGGGCGCAACGAACATCATCAGGGCCTGGAGCGACCCGTTAATGCCGTTAACCTTCGTTAGCTTGTCTTCGGGCACGATTTGGGGCAGGATGGCTCCTACCGCAGGGGTCTGTATACCTGCTCCGAGCGCGCGAACGGCGGCGATGACGAACAACAGCCACGGCTCGTCGTAGCCCATTAGGAAGACGATTGCCAGAAGCAGCGTCACGGCAGCGATCATGGAATCGGCTATCATGATGAGATGCTTGCGGTTGAAGCGGTCCGCCCATACCCCGGCAAACGGAGATAATAGAAACGTGGGGATGAATCCGCAAATAATAAACAGCGTCATCATAAGCCCCGATTGCGTCGTAAGCGTCACATGCCACATGATCGCGTATTGCACGAGCGCGGAGCCGAACAACGAGATGGTTTGGCTGCTCATGAAAAGAATAATATCTCTTTTCCAATTCTTTTTGTCTTCGGTATGCGTCATATCCTACATCCTTCTACTTGTATTTATTTTGGGAATAGTTATAGAAGCGCTAGATTTCCTAGTACTAGTCATTGCCAAATTCCATAGAACTAATTCTTCTTAGGCTCGCCCCCAACTCAATTTACCATATTATAGCATGGACAAGTCTCTCGTTTTAAGGTGGAGAACAACTATATCCGTTTTTACAAGCGGAGCTGCTAGCATTATTGTCATTATGATTCCTATGCGAGAAATCCTCTATCGAGGCCTCTCGACGATGAGCGAACGCGTTTATAGGCAGGTTTTATCGCCAATAAGTATTTTTAATTTCGGATACTCCGAAACTTATATGCTTATGTGGTAAAAAAGCTAGTACGGCTGTCTCCGTTCATTGCCAATCGTAACGGTTGCCATCGAAATTAGTCCATATAGACGCATTTAGCCTCGCTAACAACCGTCACGGCATCTAGCCTTTGATTCGTGCGCGCCTCTACCGCGCCGAGTAAAGTCGACAACCTATAAATCACGTAAACGGAATGGGATAATGGCCGTACAGCTCGCGGTGCTTCTTCATCCAACCCGCGAGCTCCATCAGCATCTCCTCGTACGAGGAAACCTTGTAGCCGCAATCGCCTCTCGTGTTGATCAAGCTCTTGTCATTCCTTTGTTCGGCGGAAGGCGTCACGTCGATCTCTTTGGCGAACGCTTGCTTCATAAGCAGCAGCAGCTCGTGCTTGGACACCTTGCGCTCCGCGGCCAAATGAACGAGCCCATGAATCGGCCGGCCCAAGCTCCAGAGAATGAACCTCGCGAGCTCCAGCGTCGTCACTCCGTTCCAGAACACGTGGCTATAGCCCTCGACCGGACCTTCCCGCGTTAGAAACCAATGCAGCAGCCCGATGCCGTCACGCTTAAGCTCAGGGCCAATGATGGAGGTGCGGATGGTCAAATGATTCGGAGAGACGACCTCGCCCAGGCTTTTTGTTTTGGCATAAACGGACGTCCCGTCCTGCAGGCTGGACTCCCTGTAGGAGCCGGCCAAGCCCGTAAACACGCAATCGGTGCTAATATGGACAAGCCGGAAGCCAAGCTCGTCTCCGTACTCCGCCAGCCGATGCGGCAAGAGACTGTTCACCCAAACGGCCTCCTGCAGCCGCTTCTCCGCCGCCTCGTTCAGCAACCCTGCGGCATTGACGACAACCTCCGGCCTAACGGTCGACAGCAAGCTCCGCAGCTGCTCCGTATCCCGCAAATCCAGCGGATACAGGCCGTCCCCGCCGCTTCTCCCCGTCGCGATCACCTCGCAACCTTGCTCGGACAGCCAGCCGCGTAGCACATGCCCGGCCATCCCGTTGCCGCCCAACACTACGATTGTGCCCATGTCCGCCTCCTTATCTGAACTGATTCAGCAGCGCTTCTACCTTGGACTGCGCGATAAGCTCGGAAGCCCGCACCTTGAATCTAAGCAGCTCGTTGCTGCCATGGATCGTCACGACGAAGTTCCTGCCTCCGATCAGCTCGTACTTGTACTTAATGGCGTCGTTATGCGTCTTAACGGCATACCGGTTGCCCGCGATATAATCCTCCGTTCGGTAAATAAACGTAAAAAACGAGGGGGATTTGTAGGTCACGGTTGCCATCCGGTTCGTCGCGCAATCGTACAAGTAGCCTTGACGGGTGACGAGCACCTCGGTCGCCGGATTCGGCTTGCAGGCGCGCAACCGCTCGATGTACGTCTTGACGAACATGTTGTCCGAATCGATTCTCGCCACGTAAGCCGTCTGCGAGTCTCGAATGGCCTCGTTAACCTTCTCGTCCCGCAAGGAGATCGGAATGAATTGAATATGCGCGGGCAGAGGACCGTAGGGTTGTAACGCTTCCCGAATAAGCGGCTCGGTCCCGTCCATGTAATACAGAAAGGCGCTAAACCGTTTGTCCGTCTGATTGGCCAGACTGGGGACGGTATATCGCATCGTAATGTCCATCCGGTACTTGATCCACTCCAAGGAATAAATATTGTCGCTGAACGCGATGCTGTTGAAATGGATTTCGACGACGACGGCGCGCTCGCTCATGAATAAAAGCCCCCTTTCGTCATCATCTCGTTGATTTCCGCTTTGCCCATCAATTCATCATTCGAGCTGTAAGCGCCGATGGGAGCTTTCCCGAGTCCCCGATATTTCTCCAGTAGGGAAGGCGCCGCGTTTTCGGGCAAAATGACGTAGTACTGCTGGTCGAAGAGATACGCCCTCATCGATTCCTGGGGGGAGACCAGCTCCTCATGGAGCTTCTCGCCCGTCCGTATGCCAACCTCTTTCACGCCTAGATGCGTAGCGGCATAATGCTCCTGCATCGCCGCCGCAAGCTCCGTGATCCGGCAAGCCTTCATCTTCATCACGAAGATTTCCCCTCCCGCCGCTTCCGTCGCCGCCTTCACGAGCAGCTCGATCGCTTCCGACACCGTGAGGAGAAACCGCGTCATCTCTACGGAAGTTATCGGAAATACCTTTTTCTGCGCAATCAGCTCTTGAAAATACGGCACCACGCTTCCGCGAGTCCCGAGCACGTTGCCTCCCCGCACGCAGACGAATCGGGTCGTCTCGCTTCGCGAATTGGCCGCCAGCATAAGCCGCTCACCGATCAGCTTCGTCATGCCGTAGAAATTAACGGGATTAACCGCCTTGTCCGTGGACACGTCGATTACTTTTTTCACCCGCTGCGCCAAGCTTGCCTTTATTACGTTTTCCGTGCCTTTCACATTCGTTTTCAACGCCTCGTCCGGCTGATTCTCGCAGATCGGTACATGCTTAAGCGCGGCTAGATGGAAGACGTAGTCCACCCCCTCGCAAGCGCTCAGCACCGCCCCGTAGTCCCTGACGTCGCCGATCCGGTAAGTGAGCCCTGCGGCATGCTCGAAGTCTCTGTCCATCTGCACCTGATTAAATTCGCTCCTCGAGAAGATTCGAATCTCCTTCGCTTTGAACGCAAGCAGCCGTTTCGTCAGCTCCCGCCCCCACGAGCCCGTCCCTCCGGTGATCAATACCACTTTGTGCTCAAACATCCATCAGCCCTCCCACGTCCATCTTGGGTCGAAATCGCGGCCCCTCTAGCAAAACAACTAAATTACTATATGACGTGTTGATAGAGTTGGAATGGACGATTACTCCAAGGCGAACGCAAAGGGCTGCCCCTTGCCGGCGGCAGCCCTCTTATGCTCGTATGCGTCTATAAGACGAAACTTTATTTGTTTGCCGTTCTCCGTCTCTTGCGGGCAGCCGATCGATGCCGTCCCGCCTCCCAGGTCTCGCTCCATCCTTTGAACAGCTCGTAGTCCTCCTCGACCTGACGCGAGTAAGACCAGGCTCTCTCCGACACGTACTTGCAGAACGCTTCCGTATCCTTGCCGATCGCCCGAACGATCTCGTCCTCGCTATGATAGCTCAGAATGCCGCCTTCCACGTCCGCGTCCGCTCTCGCATGCAGCTTGGCCGTAATCTGGCCCATACATGCCGCGGCTTTGACCCAATCCTTATGCTCCGTCAGCTTGAGCGGCTTGAGCTTCTTCTTGTACGGAGACCTCTCCCTCGCATAGAACTGGCGGCCGTCCAGCGTCAAGTAGCCCAAGAAGGGATCGGCTTCATGATGCATCGCCCTCTGGGTCGTAATGACCCGTTTGCCTTGATGGGCGAACTCCTCCCAAAACGTTTCGTTGAAGGGCATGAAGTAAACGGGCACCGGAGCGCGCACTTCCTTGATCTCGATCACGAGATCGTCGAGCCCCTGATTGTCTTCGCCGCCTTCCATCAGCACGTAATACCGGTCGAGTCCGATCGACGCGGTGCCGGAGCCGTGTTTGACCGCTATATCCTTTATGTGGTAATAAGAGTCCGGCAGCCCCAGCTTAGAGGACAGCTCACGAATATATTCGTTCCAGCCGCTTACGATGAGCGCCCGCTCCTCTTCGGTCGGCTTCTCGATTTCCTCGGACCAGCGGAAGCTCCGCTTGCCTTCCTCCAGCAAGGTGATTTTCTCGATAAAATGGCTGCTGACGAGCTTCTCCGTCTTTCTTAGCAGCTTTCGTACCGGACCCTTGGTCGTCGATTCGTCGAAGACGAGATCGCCGGGGTCTTCCTTGCGTTCGGCGTACCGCTTGATCTGATCAACGTAAGCGGACAAATAGGCGTTCGCCGTATCCGTCTGCTCTTCCAAGGACCAGCCGTTCTCGGACATCGCGAGGTACAGGCTGACGGACATGCGAAGCACGTCGTACAAATAAGAGCCGACGCAGCCCTCGTCGAAGTCGTTCACGTCGAATACGATCCGCCCTTTCTCGCTGCGAAAGGCTCCGAAGTTCTCGAAATGAAGGTCGCCTTGTATCCAAGTAGGCCGATCCGGATCGGTATGATAAGGCTGCCACTCGTTGCCGACGTCAAAATAAAACAAATACGCGCTTCCGCGGAAAAACAAATACGCGCTGCCTCTCATTTTGCGATATTTCAGCATCCGTTTCTCGTCGCTAAGTCCCATGACTCCTCCGTCGAATTCCTCCAGCACCCGCGATAACGTCAACCCTCTCAGCTTGCGCTTCGTATGCTTGACCGATTCCGTAATGTCCTCGTTCAGTAACAAGCTCTCCACCTCCGAAATCCTGTAATCGTACATGCCCTAAACCATTAACGCGTCAAACTCTGCTTCGATTCCCATATTATAGCACGTTTTGCTTGGCGGATCGTGCAGCCTTATCGTTGTTATATTGGCGGCCCGCTGACACCCCTTGCGGGGCTGCTGCGTATGGATTGGAGTTCAAGCTATAATAGTGGTATGCATGACGGAGGAGGACAACATGTTTATCGTTATCGGGATCGTATTTATCGTATTGTATGGCTTGATCGTCTTCTACATCGGATGGAGCGGCTGGACGTGGATTAAGCCGGCGGTTTCTCGCAGGTTCCGGCTATTCTATATCGCGGCGATCATCTTTCTGGCAAGCTCCCTCATTCTCTCCAGAGTCGTGGCGGGCTCCACCATTCTAAGCGTGATCGGGAGCTATTGGCTGGCCGTCTTCAGCTTATTGGTCATGCTGCTGCCGCTCGTCCATCTTACGGTATGGTTAACGAAGTTAACCAAGCTGCCGCGACATGCCGTCCAGAAGTGGTCGGGCATCGCCACCTTCGTGTTGCTGGCCGGACTGCTCGGTTATGGAAGCTTTAACGCGTTCAGCCCGACGGTCCGATCCTATGACATCCATATCGACAAGCAAGGTCCGGCAAGCGGCGAGCTTCATATCGTGATGGCGTCCGATATGCACTTTGGCTACTTATCGGGACAAGCCCACGCGGAGCGGATGGTGGAGGAAATCAACGCGCTTCATCCGGACATCGTGTTATTGCCCGGGGATATCATAGATGACGACATCGTCCCTTACATCGACAAAGGCATCGGGAACATTTTATCCGGCATCGAAGCCCCTCTAGGCGTGTTCGCTTCCCTGGGCAACCATGACCGTTTCAAGGGAGAGACGGAAGAGCTGATCGGAATTATCGAGGAGAGCGGGATTCAGGTGCTCTATGACGAGACGATCGAGGTTGTAGACTGGCTGACGCTTGTTGGACGCAAGGACTATAGCGATACGGAGCGCGAGCGGCTGGCTGGCTTAACGGAAGCCGTCGATCGTGCCAAGCCCGTCTTTATGCTGGAGCATCAGCCCGTCGAGCTGGGGATCGCGGCGGAGCAAGGCATCGACTTGATGGTTTCCGGCCACACGCATTACGGGCAGGTCGCGCCGGGCAATCTCATTACCGGCATGCTGTTCGAGAACGATTGGGGCCATTTGCAAAAGGGGCGGCTGCACTCCATCGTTTCCTCGGGCTACGGCTTCTGGGGCCCGCCGATCCGGATCGGCTCGCGGGCGGAAATCGTATCGATCAAGGCTCGATTCGCCAATTCCGAGAGTTAGCCCGACTGGAAGTTTCACCTTGACATGGAATTTATTCGGATTTACTCTGAATCCGTATAGCGTTACGGAAGGAGACGAAACCCTTGTCCACAATCGAAAAAGTACTATTGATTCTGGTAGACGGCATGCGCCCCGATGCGCTGGAGCTTTGCGGCCATCCTTACGTCGGGAGATTGAAGGCGACGGGCAGCCATACGTTAAGCGCCACGACCGTCATGCCGAGCGTCACCTTGCCTTGCCATATGTCGTTATTCCATAGCGTGCCGCCGCAGCGGCACGGGGTGCTCGACAATGTGTACACGCCGCAGGTTCGCCCCATCCCGGGTCTGTTCGAGCAGCTGCACCGTCATGGCAAGACTTGCGGCATGTTCTATAATTGGGAGCAGCTACGCGATGTAAGTCGGCCCGGCTCCCTTGCGCGCGGCAGCTTCGTATCCGGAACCGCCTACACCTACGAAGAAACCAACGAGATCTTGACCGACCAAGCGATGGCCTATATCGCGGATTCGGCGCCGGATTTCGTTTTTCTTTACCTCGGCGCGGTCGACGAAGTCGGCCATCGTTACGGTTGGATGTCCGAGCCGTACATCCAATCGGTGCGGGCTTCGTGGGCATGCATCGAGCGTATCGCGAACGCGTTGCCGAAGGACTACGCCCTCATCGTGACTTCCGATCATGGCGGCCACGACCGCACGCACGGCACGGATATGCCGGAGGACATGACGACGCCGGTATTCGTCCGCAGCAGCCTCGCGTCTCCGGGGAGCCGAATCGAACGCGCGAACATCATCGATCTGGCTCCGACCGTCGCGAAGCTTTGCGGCGTGCCCAGCCACGGCGATTGGGAAGGCAGCAGCCTTCTGTAGCTTTAACGAACCTAACCAGGAGCCATGCGCCGACATGGCTCCTTGGCGTATGATTCCTCTAATCCAACTCCAAATCCATGCAAGGCTGGTCCTCCGCTATGCCCTTCAAATTCCAGCTCAGCCAATGTCGTTGCCCCTCCGTGCCGGCGCTCCATTCTTCCCCTAGAATCATGCACAGATCGATGCGTCTCTTCTCGATAAACAGGGGCAGCTGTTTCATCCAATAGGGCTCGATGCGATGAACCCCGTTGTATCCCTCCATGAAGCTGGCAAGAAACCGGTTGGCCGCTTCGGTCGTCTGTTCCCTGCTTACCGCCGGCGTGCTCCATTGCGGGAAGGTCGCGGCATAATAGACGGCCATCGCGATATCGTGAACGAAATAATCATACCCGCAATCGTCAAAGTCGAAAGCATGGATAACGCCGCCGTCCGCATGGAAATTGCCTTGATGAAGATCGCGATGGCACATGCCGTAGCTTTCCTTGCTCCGAGGCAGCCGCGATATCCGATCCTCGTATTTCTTAAATGCTCCATGCAGCATGAGCATTTCTGCGGAAAGCTCCGCCGAGTCCGGATCATACGGCGGGTCATCCTCCGTGTCCCGGTCCGGTCCGCCTTTCGGTACGCTATAGTTCAGCGCGCAGGCATGCATGAGCCCCGTAATGCGGCCCCACTCCCGGAATAGGGACTCGTTCCACTCCGGATGGCCTCCATGGACGTGTCCGCCCGGCGCTCTCTCGAACGCCGTCAGCAGGAACGTTCCGCTCTCGCCAGGAATGCTCTCCAGCAGTCGGCCCGACGGAGAGGGAAGCGGCCTGCACACGTGAACGCCCTGCCCAGCGAGATGCGCGACAAAGTTCAACTCCGCTAGCACCTGCTCCTCCGTCCGATGCGAGTCGTGGGTCACCCGCAGAATAACGTTCCTGTCGTTCAGCTTCATGGAATAAACCAAATTTTCAAAGCCGCCGACTTTGGCAATTTGCTCCCCTGTAATGGCATAACATGCCGCTGCTGAATCCAAGCTCTCTGCCGTAAACAGCTTTTTCCAATTATTCATCGCTCCAGCTCCTTCTCTCCGTTTGTTTGTCCCTTTTGTTTAACGATCTGCTTTTTTGCTGCTCTCGGCGCTTCGCGTAAGCCAGCTCTTTCTCCATCTTAAGATAGTTCCGATAACGTTTGGAATCAAGCTCGCCGTTGGCGAGCGCGCGCTGGACGGCGCAGCCGGGCTCGCGGCTATGCTGGCAGTCGCTGTATCGGCAATTGCCGATTAAGCCTGCTATATCCTCGAACGCCGCATCCATCCCGTCGTCCGAAGCGTTCAACTGGAGCTCGCGCATGCCCGGCGTGTCGATAATAATGCCGCCTTGGGGCAGCACGATCAATTCGCGATGGGTCGTCGTATGTTTGCCGCGGCCGTCCCCGTATCGGATATCGTTAACGCGCTGCACGTCCTTGCTGGCCAAAGCGTTGATAAGCGTCGATTTGCCGACGCCTGACGAGCCGATCACCGCCATCGTATGGCCTTGGACGAGATAAGGCTCGAGCGTATGCAGGTTTTGCGCATGGGCTGCGCTGATCGTGTGGACGGGGACGCCCGGGGCGATCGCTTCCACTTGCGCGGCTTGCCCCTCCGCGTCTTGACTCAGGTCCGACTTGCTCAGCACGATGACGGGATTCGCCCCGCTATCCCAGACGAGGAGCAAATAACGTTCCATCCGCCGGAGATTGTAATCCTGATTCAGCGCCATCACGACAAAGACGGTGTCGATATTGGCCGCCACGATCTGTTCTTCCGTTACGGCTCCCGCGACATTGCGGGAAACCTTGCTTTTCCTCGGCAACACGGCATGAATAATGGCGCGATCGCTCTCCTCCTTTATGGCGACCCAATCGCCTACAGCGGGTAGATCGGCCCGCCCCATGGCGCCGAAACGCAGCTTGCCCGCCAGCTCTCCTAACGTCTCGCCGCTTGCCGAAGCCACGTCGTACAGCTCCCGATGTTCCTTGGTTACTCTGCCTACCGAAAAACCCCGTTCCCGGAACGGCTCGTAGTGTTGCTCCAATACGGAGCTCCATCCGAGTTCTCTTAATTCCAATGCGGATTCCTCCATTTTTATCATTTCTGTTTCACTTTCACCATTGCACTTCGCGGACAACGCAAAGAAGCCGCGACGATTGTTGACGATCGGCGGCTTCTCCATGTCTGGGTATACGTGAAAAAGACATAGAAAAGCCCCGGAAACACGCGCTTCGGTTTCCGGGGCGATTGGCTGCTTCATTCGAAAGCTTAGAACAAAGAACCGCGAGGATCGCCTCCCAAAGCCAAAGCCGTTATCGTCTTTGCAGTCATTGTCCTCACTCCTTCCAGTCTTTGCGAAATAAATATAGCATACGGGGCGCTCCGCTCACAGGGGAAAAACAAGTATAACCATTTACGAACAACGGCGATGCTACTCTTCTTTGCTATTCTCTTTGCTATTGCCCAAATCGTCTTGATCGCTGCCCCATATGTAATCAAATCCGGGTTTAATAAGCGGGGCCTCCTTTTCGTCATGCTCGCCATCGCTTTTCATATTCGGTGCTTTTTCTTTTTCTTTTTCATCTTGGGTCATCGTTTTTTCTCCTTACGCTGGATTTCGGATCACCGCATAGTATGCCCAGCATTCAGGAAAACATTTGCTACATAAACATTTAACGGCTCTTACACCCAAGCCTCGTTCGCATAACCCCTTTGCTCCCAGTAGCCGATATGCTCGTTCTCGATGAGCTCGATGCGATTCAGCCATTTCACGGATTTGTAAGCATACATCTTCGGCATGATCAGCCGGACCGGACCTCCAAGATCGCTCGGGATCGGCTTGCCGTCGTGCATGACGGCGATCATCGCATCATCCTTCGCGAGCTGCTCAAGCGTAATTCCGCTCGTATAAACCCCGTCGCCGGAATAAAAAATCGCCGATTTCGCGCTAGCCTTCACTCCAGCCATCTTCAGCATTTCCTTAACGGGAATTCCTTCCCAAGTATTTTTGTACACCGACCATCCCGTCACGCAATGAAAGTCGCTTACCTGCACGGAGCGCTTCAGCTTGACGAACGTCTCCCAGTCCCATTCCAGCTTAGTGTCCACGAGCCCGTCGATGCGGAACGACCAATTGTCGTTAGTAAAGGCAGGGATCGGCGTTACGGTATAGACGCGGAAGTTCCCCTGCGCTCCGCCCCCCATCGGCGGCGATGATGCGGGTAGAGGCAGCGGCTCGGGAAGAAGCCTGTTGCCGTCATTCTCGATGAGCCGATTCATGCTGCTGCCGCCCCCTGCGCTGCCGAACGACTCGCCCAGCCACTTAAGGAAGGACGGTCCTACCGTTACCGCCACCCCTACGCCAATCGCGCCTCGGATGAAGGCCCTTCGCGTGTAGACGGGCTGCGGCGCCGCCGGATGAAGGTCCGATTGATCCTTGGGCACCCGCACCGCGCGCCGATTCGGGTCTTTAAGCCATTTGGCCCGAGTAATGGAATGGTAGATGATGTAAGGCAGCCCGATCCAGGTCAGCAGGTCGTGCACGACAAGCGCGGCGTTAGCGGCTTGCGGTCCAACCGCCTTGAACTGCCAAAGGAGAATGCCGGACGCAAACCAGCCGAACAGGAAACCAAGCACCACGTAAACGTTGAACTTCTGCCAAGGCTTACCTTGCAGCTGCTTCCAGTGTTTGCCCGCCAGCGCGAGATAATAGGCGATCGGAAGCACGGACGCGATGCCGACGACGACATGAAAGTCTTTCAGCCATACGCGCGCCTCGCCAAGCACGCCTCTCCAGAAGCCGCCCAACAAGATCAATCCCGACAGCGCGAGCAGAACGACGATCCAACCGTTCCAAGCGTGTATCGAGACCAGCTTCTTCCCGTACCCCTTTCGCAGCTTTTGCAGCCATCCGTTCATCGTCATTCCCATCCTCTCTATGAGCTTTGGCTCCCTTGAACCGTGAACCAGAATCGGCTGCCTTGCGCCGTCCCCTCCACGCCGATCCTTCCGCCGCTTTGCTCGACGAGCAGCTTAGCGATAGACAAGCCGAGCCCCGATCCGCCGCCCGCTTCGCGACTTCGGGAACGGTCCATTCTGTAGAATCGCTCGAATATCCGATTCCGCTCCTCGGCAGGTATGCCGGGGCCTTCATCGGATACGCTGATCCGCACGAGTCCACCCGGCAGTTCCGCAGCCTCTACGACGATCAATCCGCTTGGCGGCGAGTAGCGAACCGCGTTTTCGATAAGATTTTGCAATACGCGAATGAGCGATTGCGACGGCATTCGGACCGCGATTGCCCGCTCCGCCGTTTGCACACGCAGCTGCAGCGACTTTGCGTCAAGCTGCGGAGCAAATCTGGGCAACAGTTCGACGAGTACGTCTTCTACAAGGCTGATGGCTTTTTCGGTCGCTCCGGTACCCGCTTCCCGAGATTGGCCCTGCCATTCAGAACCCGTGCCCGTACGATCCAACGTCGACAAATCGAACACATCCTGAATGAGTTCGCCAAGACGAATCGTCTCCGCCCGAATCGTTGACAGATACTTGCGGAACGTTTCGTCATCCTGAATGATCCCATCTTCCAACGCCTCGGCATAGGATTGCATGGAAGCGAGCGGCGTTCTGAGATCATGCGCAATATTGGCGACAAGCTCCCTTTGCGCTTGTTCGGCCGCCGTCACCTTGGCGAAGCTGCGCTCGAGGCTAGCTCCCATCGCGTTGAATTGACCCGCCAGTTCCTTGAATTCGGCAAGCCCCGTATCCGCGACGCGCGCGTTCAACTGGCCGGACGCGATTAACGAAGCACCGTCCTTCATGCGCCGAACGGCCGCTTCGAGCGGCCGCACCAATAAGAAGTACAAGCCGGCCGAAACGACGCCCGCCCCCACTGTCGCTGCTCCCAGCCAGATCAATTGCTCCTCCGTCACAAGCATATATTGAAAAAACACGAGCAGCAGAACGATAATAAAAGCAATGCTGATGCAATTTGCGAGCAATAGATAGGTACGCAGCTTCATGGAGTTGCTCCTTTGCCGTCCAGCTTGTAGCCGATGCCCCACACCGTCTTGATCCAGGCGGGCTCCGAAGGATTCGGCTCCACTTTCTCGCGCAATCTGCGTACGTGCACGGTAACCGTCGTCGTATCCCCTTCGTAAGCCATGTCCCAGATGGCGTTCAGCAGCTGATTGCGCGAAAAGACTTTCCCCGGATAAGCGGCGAGCAATTGCAAGAGGTCGAATTCCTTGGCGGTAAGCTCGACTTCCCGTCCCAGTACGACAACGCGTCGCTCATCGGGAAAAATAGTCAAGCCGTCGAAGCATAGCGGAGGCATAGGTTTGGCTGAGCCGTCTAGCTCGCCTCCGTTCTGCATGATGCCCGCTTCCCGCATTTTTGAGCTTGCGACCGCCCCGGATCCCGTCCTTCTCAGAATGTTGCGCACGCGCAGCACGAGCTCCCGCGGACTGAACGGCTTCGTGACATAATCGTCCGCACCCATCGTGAGCCCGAGCAGCCGATCGTTTTCCTCCCCGCGCGCCGTCAGCATAATAATCGGCGTGTCCGCCTTCAGGCGGACCGCGTCGCATACCTCCAGCCCGTCCAGCTTCGGCATCATGAGATCGAGCACGAGCAGATCCGGCTCGTGCTGTTCCCATAACCGAAGAGCTTCTTCGCCGTCCGCGGCTGCCCAGACCTCATAACCGTCCCGCTCCAGGTAACGTTTACACACGTCGGTTATATTTTGTTCGTCATCCGCTATCACGATCCGGGCAGCCGCCATACGCGCCTCCTTCATATTTGCTTTCCACACATTAATCCGATTATACCCTCCCGGCATCACCGTTACGTACTGCTATGCAAAAGAATTACATCCCGTCCGATTTCATGTCGTCTTCCATCATCTCGTCGGACTTCATCTCGTCCTTCATCATATCGTCGGACTTCATGTCGTCTTCCATCATCTCGTCGGATTTCATGTCGTCTCCCATCATCTCGTCGGATTTCATGTCGTCTTCCATCATTTCGCCGTTCATGCCGTCCTTTTCGTTCATATTCTCGCTTGCCGGCTTCTCGTTCATCATCCCGTTGTTGTCGTTCGCGTTACATGCTCCAAGCACGAGCATGCTCCCCAAAACCAAAGTTCCCCATAGCCACTGCTTCTTCTTCATCCCGATCGTCCCCTCTCGTCTTCTTGGCCTAATAGCCTACAAATGACAGCATAAGGGTTACTTCTAACCATCGGAGAACGATTGTATTGCCATTGTATTAGATAAATCTTACGAAAGCATTACGTCAGTCATGGCGTCAATCGCCATCCAGCATAAATACGCCGCAGCTACGGACTAGCGATCCGTCACATGGAAATTCGATTACGGTGACACGCTCACCCACTCATCCAGTCCATAACCATGAAAGTGGTACCATACCGTCCCGTCTGGGGCTTCCCATTTCTCGAAGGCTTGCACCGTCTGCGGCTTATAGTAGCCTTTGGCATGAGCAACCTCCCCAGTGTGCGGGTATAGATACGTTGCGGTGTCCTTCGGCAACTCGACCGTCTCGTTCGTCTTGACGATACCCTCGGGACGCTCCAGCAACGCCCGAGCCGGATTCACCCATACCTCGCCTTGCGGCGTCCGTATGCGCCTCCACTCTCCCGATTTCTCGAACGCCTCGTAAGTACCAGACGCCAGCCAGTTGTTAGAGTCCTGACTCAGCTGCGGGCTTCCAAAATATCGCGTCTCGGTGGGCAAAACGACCTTTTCGCTCACGGTACCGTAATCGGCAATGACAGGGTGAGCTGGATAAACCCAGCGTGGGCCTTCCGGCAGCTCTGCTTTGTACCACAACATGCTCCATGGCCCAAAGCCGCTTTCCCATGTTGCACTGACTTGTACGGCAAGCGGATCGATCTTCTGCGCTTGCGATTCGACGATGTACGGATAAGGATAAGTATACTCCTCACCCGTCAGCTTGATCGTGTACGCGACCGGCGTCTCCGACACATCTTCGAGCAAGCTGGGATCGGCAATCCATTTATCGCCCAGCCAGGTGGAGATCCGATACCAGGTGCCGCTGGAATTCAGCACAGCCATGGCACTGTCAAAACTCGAAGGACCATAAGCGATTTGCCCCGTCACTCGCAGCTTCTGCGGCGATACCCGGTTATTCGTCATCGCGTTCCAGTCCGGCTTGTCGTACAGCTTAACTTCATGAACGCTGGTTACTTGGCGATCCGTCTTCACGAACTGTCCGTTTATGACGATGTTGCGAGCCTTGATCCATTTGTCGCCAAGCCATGTTTTCACCTTTATCCAGTTTAACGGCCTCATCCAATCGGTCTCGTTGTCCGTTCCGACAACCTTAAGCGTCTGGAGCGGCGATAACGCCCCGACGGACTTGCCTTTGCCGCTGGTGTCGTTATAGAGCTCCGTCCTCGAAGTAATGACTACATGACTAATGGGTCCCTCGTAAGCCGCCTGCGCGGCAACCGACTGTTGACCGATGACCGCAAGGATGCCGAGAGGCATGACGAGTAGAGATAACAGAGCGACTAGATATCGTTTCATGGATGCCTCCCCCTCCATTTACTTTTGATTCCTTATTTAGACAACACTACCTTTGACGCGGCATTGGGGGTGATAGTTGCGATACAAATAGGGGAATTTGAAGGTAGAAGTCCAACCTCATGTAAGCAAGAGTGAATATAGTAAAGAATAATAGCTACTTGAATTGTCCAGGAAGAAGCGCCAGCGTGGACCACCAAGATAAGAGGAGGGCTTCATTTGAAGGTTTTGCATCTGCCTTACGGCATAGGCATGAGCACGTTAAGTCAAGCCTTACGGAATCTGGGTGTTGACGCTGATTCATGCAGCTTTAAAAATAACCGCTATTCGTATTTGGCCGATATTCAAGTGCATTATGCCGAGCTTCCGGCGAAGAAAGCTCAAAAAATGAGGAATGACTTTTTTGAGGAAGCGTTGGAGAAATACGATATCTTTCACTTTCACTTTGGCGAAACCTTCTTCCCGGACAAGAGCGACTTGCGAATACTCAAGGAGCATGGAAAAAAGCTCGTCGTGAACCATCGCGGCTCGGACGTTCGCATGCTGTCGGTGGCAAGAGGCTTTCATAACCCTTACGTGACGGTAAAATCCGCTTGGAGAGACGAAAGAAAGATTCGCGCGAATCTGGAGATTCTGTCCGCTTATATCGATCATGCCGTCGTCAATGATTACGAGCTGTTGTCTTACGTCGAGCCTTTTTACAAGAATGTCCACATTCTGCCGCATGCGATCGAGACAGGAAAGATTCAGCCGCAGTACCCGGCTGATCACGCCAAGCCATTCCTCGTCCATGCTCCGACGCACAGGGAAATCAAAGGCAGCAAATTTGTCGTGGATGCCATTGAGCGGCTGCGCCAAGAGGGCTTCGATTTGGATTTCGCGTTAATCGAGGATTTCGCTCATCAAGAAGCGATGGAGCTTTATCAGAAAGCTACGCTCGTCATCGATCAGTTGCTCATAGGCGCTTACGGCCATCTCAGCGTGGAGTCCATGGCGATGGGCAAGCCCGTCGTTTGTTATATCCGGGACGACGTGCGGGTTACGTATCCTGCCGGACTCCCGATCATTAGCGCAAACCCCGATACCGTTTATCATGTATTAAAATCTTTGCTCCAACATTCCGGTCAATTGCGAACACTTGGCCATCAAGGACGTGCTTATGTCCAGCAATACCACGATTTGGAGCAAGTAGCGCGCAAGCTCGTTCAAATCTATGCCAAGCTATAATTTTTCTAAATCCGCTTCAAGGAAAAAGCGACCCGCAAAGGGTCGTTTTTTAGTTTCGCGAATGTGAAATTTCTTATTTACGAAATTTCCTTTACAGGAAAGTATAGGCTGTGATACATTATGACCATCAAGTTAATCAAGACCCCCTTGCCGGGTCGGAAAGGCGGTAGATCCATGAACGCGGCCACATTAAGCGCGCTGGCGGAACCTAATCGGGTAAACATCATTGAACTGTTGCGGGACGGGGGCTCGCTTACGCTCGGGGAAATCGCTGAACGGCTGGGTCTCCGATTGCCCCAGTCCTCTAAGCATCTCAAGGTACTGTGCGACGCGGGACTGGTTGCCGTGACGGCCGTCGCGAACCGGCGAATCTTCAGCGTCCGGAAGGAGCGGTTCGCCGAGCTGGACAAGTGGGTACAATCGTTCCTAGCTGCCAAGGAAGAGCAATTCGACCGGCTCGACGTGCTTCTCAGCAAAGTACAGGACCAGCAGAATGAACCGAAGTAACTAATTTTAACGAGACGAGGAGAATGTGGCATGTCCCAAAAAACATCGATTATCGCGGAACCGAACCAACAGGAAATCATTATCGTAAGGTCGTTTAAAGCGCCTCGGGAGCTGGTCTTCCGGCTATGGACGGATGCCGCTTATATTCCCGATTGGTGGGGACCAAGCTTCATGACAACGATCGTGGACAGCTTGGATGCAAAGAAAGGCGGCATTTGGAGATATGTTCAGAAGGATCCTTCCGGCAACGAATACGCGCATACCGGGGTTTTCCACGAAGTATCGTCGCCGGACCAGCTTGTATACACGTATGAATTCGAAGGCATCCCGGCCGTCGGCCTGGTCAAGGTTACGTTCGAGGAGGTCGCTGGAGGAACGAAGCTAACGGAAACCTCCTTGTACCCGTCGGTAGAGGTTCGCGACGGCGTGCTGCAATCCGGCATGACGGAAGGCGCGATCGAGCTCATGGATCGATTCGAAGTTCTGCTGGCTAAGCATTCGTAATAGGTTGAAACTATCCAGCTAAGGAAAAGCGACCAGCAAATGGTCGCTTTTCCTGTGTATGAAGAAATTAACATCCCATCTGAATGGACCGGCACGATATCATAAAGCCCAAACCTCGTCCCGTCAAGGGATTTGGCGAAAAAAAACACTACATTTCGAGTTTCCCCCTCCTCCCTGCTATCGCGAAGGTACATGCCGTCATAAAGCACGCCATCGTTTTTTTCAATTCCTCCAACTTCGCGTACAATCACATTTAATCGTTAAGTAGAAATCAGGAGGAGGAAGAGGATCAGCATGCACAAAGTTATCAAAATCAAATTCACCCTTTTTCACGGAGAAACGCCCGAAGCGGATTGTTTAGGGTACGCGGAATTAAACGGGGATGGCCATAAAATCGCATTATATAACAGATACGGCGAAGAAATGGACATGTACGGCGCGCACGAATACGTCAAGGTGCGAACTCTCGGCAAATTCGATAACGAGGACAGAGATAACTTCTACTCTTTGTTGGAAAGCGACGGCGTCGGATAATTCGTGCTTTCTTGTGACATTGACCATACCCTCCCTCCTATCGTTCGCTATTCGGCACGCATAGCTGCTCGTGCGGCATCTCCTACAACCATAAGCGCTTGCTCAAATGACGAAAAAGAAGGCCAGTGTTCTCAAGCGTCTAGCTTGAGGATCCCTGGCCTTCTACTTTTTATAAACAATTAATTTTCCGTATAGATTTGAAAAGTCACGCCGAATTTATCCGTTATGTCGCCGAAGCCGGGGCTGAACGGTTCCTCGCTAAACGGCATATTAACCGTGCCGCCTAGGCTCAAGGCCTCGAATATTTGTCTGGATTGTTCAACGTTGTTTGTCGTTATGCAAATCGTGACCCGTTTGCCGGCCTCTATCGCCGTACCCCCGGGAGCATCCGAAAACATGAGCTCGGATTCGCCGATTCGCAGCTTGGCATGGGCCACAAGCTCTTTAAGATCGTCGGTGAACGTGTCCGGCATGTTCGGCATATCTCCGTAAGTGGCGATGGACAGCACTTCCGCTCCGATGGTTTCTTCATAGAATCGAATGGCTTCCTTGGCGTTTCCAGCCAAGTTAATGTAAGGGGTAAGTTTAACGTTCATTTTTTTATTCCTCCTTGGATTTGAGCGCTCGTTTTCTCCGCTTTCATTTGTATAGACGAAACACCCGCCAAAAAATCATCGGTACGTGCAAAAAATAACTTTGTCGGATTGGCCGGCACGATACTATAAGTCCCAAACCTCGTCCCGTCAGGAGCAAAACATCGTGCAATGGCCGGCGGTGATCGATAAGATACTCCAACCGGAGTCGTGGGAGGAGCTAATGGTCGGGGTCGTGGCATGCTGACCGCCTAGATGGTTTGGAAGACCTTATGGCTGCTTATCGTGGCCTTGCCGCTCTGGACAGCCGGTTAATTGGACGGGTCGACCACGGAGACGGTCATCTCCTGCCTGCTAGTCGTCATATTCCCGTTCAACGTTCCTTGACGCTACATGTTCGTTAACTAGGTTAAGAAGCAAGGGGACCGTTGGCTACGCTTTCTCACGCTACCACGCCGTCGCGGGTCAATGGCGCTCCGTCTGGGTGACGGTGGAACTGCCCTCAATGGAGCAATCCGGCGCAAGTGGCAAGCGCGTCTCCGGTACGATCGCTCATTCATTCGAAGCACAGGACGGCAAGCCGCTGGGAGAAGCTCTGCACACATTGGACGTGCTTCCCGCAGAGCTGCCGCCCCAGAAGCTGCTTCACACGAAGTGGTTCCATAGCGATTGCATCGCCACGCAATACGGCGTCGACGTGTTCAGCGAGGAGCACTGGAGACTCATCGAAGCCTATGCGACCAATGCCTTCTGCCACGGCATCAACCTGCTGCTGACGCCGCTGTTCACGCCGCCGCTTGATACCGCCATCGGCCATGAACGGCCGACCGTTCAGCTGGTCGGAGTAGAGAAAACCGGAGAGCACGCGTACCATTTCGGCTTCAGCCGGCTCGACCGATGGGTCGACATGTGCGGCAGAATCGGCATCCGCAACTTCGAATTCTCCCATCTGTTCACGCAATGGGGCGCCAAGCACGCGCCAAAATCATCGCGAGCGTAAACAGCGAGGGCAAGGCTTCCTGCATTGGGGCTTCAACTTCTGGTACAGCCAATATTCCGCGAGGCCGATCGATCCGTATCGGGTGACCGATGCAGACGTTGCCTTCCCATCCGGCGACGCCTTCGCCGTCTATCCGGGCGCCGAAGGTCCGGTGGATTCTCTGCGCTGGGAAGTGTTCCGCGAAGCCTTGCAAGACTTAAGAGCCCTGGAGCTGCTAGAATCGCTGACAGGCAAGGAGCGCGCGATGGCGCTGATCGAAGAGGGCTTGGAAGCGCCGATCGCGTTCGACAGCTACCCCCAAAGCGCCGAATGGCTGCTGGATCGCCGCGCGCGGATCAACGCCGCGATCGAAGAAGCGTCGACTGTCCGATAGACGGAGCTTTTGCTGCCAATCGTGTTGCATAATGCTTCCTTTCAGCCGCCTCGACGCGCCAATGTGATCTTAACCTCTTAATCACTTTTGCAACTCGCAAGTGCCAATGTGATCGAAATTTCTATGTCTTCACCACATTGCATGCCAGACTCTGCCGTTGACTTCCGTCCTGATTTCCGCCGAAGCAGTTTTTTAAGCTTTTCAACCTTAGGAAAAGCTGTTAGGATAAGGGCTGTCCATATCTGCAGTCGCGGTTCGTAACCATCCCGCGTTACCAAAACTAAGGAGGCTTTTTTCCATATGTTCAATTTAATTTGGGGCGCGTTCTTCATGCTCGTCCACTTTGGCCTATTCCTGCTGTGCTACCGCATGTTCGGCAAGAAGGGGTTATACGCCTGGATCGGCTTTGCCACCGTCATCGCCAATATTCAGGTTGCCAAAACGATCGAAATGTCCATCGGCACGTTCGGCATCGTCATGACGCTGGGCAATACGATTTATACGTCGATCTACATGTCGACGGATTTGCTTAATGAAAAGTATGGGCGGCAATCGGCGAGACAAGCCGTGTGGTTCGGCTTCTTTACGCTTATTGCTTCCACTGTCCTCATGCAAATGACGCTCGCTTTCGATCCGCAGGCCGACGACTTCGCCCACGAGCCCATGATGGCGCTCTTCGGCTTTTTGCCTCAGGTCGCGGCAGGCAGCATGTGCGCCTACTTTGTCAGCCAGTTTCTGGACGTAAGGGTATTTAGCTACCTTAAACAAAGATTCCCGGTGCGGAATCAGTTCTGGATCCGGATTAACGGCAGCTCGCTTGTCAGCCAGTTCGTGGATTCCCTCGTGTTCTGCACGATCGCCTTTTATAAGGTCCATGCGTTCGATATTTGGATCCAGATCTTCCTGACGACCTACCTGCTGAAGCTGCTCATTTCGTTCTTGGCCACGCCGGTGCTCTATTGGGCTAGAAGCATGAAGGTTCGCGAGGACTGAGGCGGGTTTGCGGGCTTGCGGCACCAGTAACCCGATGTTTTCGGCTTACTGCTCTCCCGGCAGCGTTTGCGGCACCAGTAACCCGATTTTTTCGGCTTACAGCTTTCCCGGCGGGGTATGCGGCACCAGTAACCCGATTTTTTCGGCTTACAGCTCTCCCAGCGGCGTATGCGGCTCCTGTAACCCGATGTTTTCGGCTTACTGCTCTCCCGGCAGCGTTTGCGGCACCAGTAACCCGATCTTTGAGATTGTCGATTAATTATTGTGAGGAAACAATACACTACTCAACTCGTATTAACAAGATCTCAGATCGATTCATTGATCGGAGCGGTATGTCTTAGGAATTAATCAACAGAGCTACTTCTCTCGGCGACCACCGCTAGCTCCTGTAGCCTTGATTTTCAAGGCTACTGCTCTCGGCGACCACCGCTAGCTCCTATAGCCTTGATTTTCAAGGCTACTGCTCTCGGCGACCACTCGCTAGCTCCTATAGCCTTGAATTTGAAGGTTACTGTTCTTGCAGTCGTTTGAGCTTCCCGAATGAAAAGTATCTGAGCGGAATGCTTTTGGGATTAATCGACAGTCTCTTTATCGCGTTACATCCTACCAAGCGGCGTTTGCGGCGCCAGTAACTCTACTTGTTCGATACGTTTAGTTAATTGCTGGCGATAATATTTACGATAAGAAGCCGCCTCGCTAATGAGGCGGCTTTTGTGCTATCTTACCCGTCTGTGTAGTGAATCTTAACGAATTGCTCGATGCCTGGATGCGGCGTTAGAGGTTGTTAGTGGCATGACGTCGCGCCGACTTATGCGACCAATAGGAGCGACCGCGATGTGGTTAGTCGGTGCGGATGTGTATCCGGCTACTCTCGCTTCCTGCTACTGAAATGCCTTTTTGAAGCACATTGAACTCTGACCGGACAGAAGGCGAAAGTTAGATCTCAAGAAATTCTCTTCGCTCAGAGAAACCCACACCGTCCAAATAAATTCTTCGTCTACATCAATAATTGGGATCTCGATGTTTCCTCTAATAAAACAGAACTTATTATCGATAAGACAAAAATCTTTGTTTAATTCTGTTCGACTTTCAAGTTCTTCTTCCGCGATGATAATAGTAATAAGGAGCATTCGCCCCATAACATAATGGAATATCAGGTAGTTCATTAGAGCAAAATGGACACTCCAACCTCTTCAATCCCTTCAAAGAACTTTGATCTTTTGCTGATTTCTTATAACTATTCGTATATTCACAACGTCCGACGAAGCAGAGTGTGTCCGGTTGTATCGGCTTCCCACCCAATATCAACTGTTCGGACCGAAGGGCGAGTGCTGATGCGCGAAGTTATCTGAAGTGCCTGTCTTCTTCAAATTAACTTTCAATGCTTTACCGCCTTTAATCAATTAAATGAGTCTTTGGGGAATTTCACCTAACGTTTCGTATATTCACGACGCCCGGCGAATGCCGGGTGTGTCCACAGCAATCACTTCCTTGAAGCCGCTTCTGGGACCGAGGGCGAATGCCCGATGCGTGAATATGGTGTTAGCTGATGTACCACGCTTCTTCGACCTACTAAAAAATAGCTCTTATTCATGTTTAGTTATTGTTTTAATCTTTATAACAGCCTTTGATCTTTTACAATATTCAATTTTCAAGATATCATTTTCTCGAAAATCTCTTATATGCTTATTCTTCAATCTGAATTTCTTTATATTTCCTTGAAGATCTTTAACTATTATTTTGTTATGTTCTTTATCAATTAATTTAGCTTGCAAAAGCATGTAGTCATTCTTGGTTAAGTCAAGTCCAATTATTATAACAATGAACAAGATTGTCAGAATTGCGGGGACTAGGAGAAAAACCAGGAAGATTAATTGAGAATAATAAATGTTATAAAAAACAAACCAACTTCCAATAATACATTGAACAATTGAAAGAAACAGTTGAGTTCTTAAGTCTCTCTCTGTATTCAGTTCAATCATGGTTTTCTCCCTTCTATCATTTGTGGTATTTCACCTAACGTTCTTGTATTCACGAACCTTCACTGCCTTAAACGACCGTAGGGAGTGGCCGCGACGCGGTTAGGCAGTGCAAGGTTGTCCGGCTGAATTGGCTTCCCTGCTACTGAATCCACTTCTTCGAAACCTCTACTTTCAACTTCGGTCCGGACCAAGGAGCGATAGCGACGCAGCGTGAATACGGTGTTATAGGATGCTGGCTCTTCTTCGAATTGCTTACAAATACGCCCTTATAATCTTTCAAATTGCACTTTTAGTCTTTCATAGTCTTTCATAGTCTTTCATAGTCTTTCATAGTCTTTCATAGTCTTTCATAGTCTTTCATAGTCTTTCATAGTCTTTCATAGTCTTTCATAGTCTTTCATAGTCTTTCATAGTCTT
>JAESFX010000194.1_pt1 | contig 50434 bp, 42 predicted proteins | sample 9269501 | NCBI WGS metagenome assembly JAESFX01 (sample SAMN14515570, study PRJNA621655) | algae metagenome | isolation source: Desmonostoc geniculatum HA4340-LM1 and co-occurring heterotrophs from cave... | place: USA: Maniniholo cave, Kauai, Hawaii | collected 2009-07-28
GTAGAAACCGACTCCTTTGTTTTGTAGCTCTGATTTGGTATTTTAATGGGTGTTTCACAAACTCCATTATTTCCAAATTAATCTACGTAGAAGCAAAGCGACGTCGGTTTCGTTCATTATAACTATTAGGCCGATTCGGAGGGTTTTCCAATTCTAACGGACCCTAAGGGCCTTAATCTGGGGAAAAGTCCCCGAAATCGCCGATGTTGGCGCTCATAACGTCATCCATGACCGTTAGAATCTCGTTGGCCTTTGAAAAGGCCAATTAGAGGCTCTGGTGTCCGTAAGGAAAGGAGAGCATCGCCGCACAAACTTGCGCAAGAGTGAGCAATTAAAACGTAACCGTAAACTCAACCACAAACTCAACCGCATCAGCAACCGAATAGGCAACCGCAAACTCAACGGCAAACTCAACCGCAATCCCAACCACAAACTCAACCGCATAAGCAACCGAATAGGCAACCGCAAACTCAACCGCAATCCCAACCACAAACTCAACCGCATCAGCAACCTAATAGGCAAACGCATCAGCAACCGAATAGACAACCGCAACCGCATCCGCAACCGCATCCGCATCACATTAAATAAGGTTATCGCAAGGACAAGCGTAACGGTACCAGCAACCTTAATTAAAACGACTGCCGCAATCCCAACCGAACCGTACCCGCGTCCGCATCCTGCAACAGTTGCAGGTTGAAAACTTTTGAAGGGAAGAGACCATTAGAGCTTGATACTCTCTCCATGCGAGAATGAATGGAATGAATTTCTGGGATGAGTGGCTGTGAACAACTAATTATTAGATGGGAAAGCCTTCGAATTCTCTGAGTTTTGCAGCCGACGCGCCAACTCACCGAGTTGCTTAATAAAAGCATCTTTGATAAAGGAAGGGTGGACATCGAGGAGGGCTGTTCCGAACCCGTGAAGATTTTGCAGCAAATACGCCGTCTCCGAAGGCTCGATCCAACCGATCGCCACGATCCGACTGTTTGCTTCGGAAACGGCCATGCGCGGATCGTTCATGATCTCGGGCGTGTACATGCCTCCCGTCGTAAGCTCGATACTGTAATCGATCGCTTCATCGCTTCGCTTGAGCAGCGAATACCGGTTCGATAAATCGATTTCCTTAAGCGCATCCAGCGGTTCGTCATTGGTTCTGGCGATCGAAGTGATCCTGTCGCAGCGAAAAACCCGATACTCCTGCTTATCGATGTCCATGGACGGGCAGTACCACGTTCCGCGGGCCGCGAAGAGACCGATCGGCTGAATTCGGCGCGTCGTCTCCGCTTTGGCGCTTCGGTACCCGATTTGAAGCACTGACGGGTCCAAAATCGACAGGAGCAAATTTTCGAGATGGGGGCTTTCGGTCGTACGTTTGGCCGTTCCGAACGAAACGCGCGAGCCGATTTGCATCAAGGCCGATCGTATTTTCGGAGAAACGGATTGCAGAAACTTTTGTTGAATCGCGCCGTATTCGGCTTCAAAGGGCATAGCCCCTATCGACTCGATCGTCTTAAGCGCAAAAAACAAGGCATACGTTTCGTGGGGAGTAAACGTAATTGGAGGAACGCCGTACGTGTCCAAGATTTTGTAGCCCCCGTACCGCCCCGGCACGGAGTACAAAGGAACGCCGATATCCTCCAGCGACTTGACGTAACGAAGCGCGGTGCTCTTCGATAGGCTGAACTCCGTCATCAGCTCTCGGAGAGTAAAGCCGTCATGCCGGTATACGTAGTTCATAATCTTAAACAGGGATTCGTATTTTTTCATGTTCGCCCTCTAATGGTGTCCGTTTTTGATACCTATGGATATTATACTGTACCTTGTACGAGATGAACATAACCCTATGAATGAGGAGGACGAAAACATGAGCTGTGAGGTCGTGACTTTTCTATCGATGAACGGCAAAGGCGCGGAGGCCATCGCATTTTATTCGCGTCATCTGCGAGCAACCCTTTTGTATCAGGTCACATACGAGGAGTTGAAGCGGATGGATCCCGCGGCGACGGTGGAGGCGGGGAAAGAGCAATGGATCTCGCATTCCGTTCTGCAGGTCGGGGCGCACCAAATCATGCTGGCGGAAGAAACGATGGATCCGGAATCCGAATACGTTGTAGGCAACAATACGTCGCTTTGCATCCAATCCGCCGACAAACGGGAGATCGAAAACATGTACGGCTCCTTGACTCAAGATCCAAGGACGAAGGTGATCAGGCCGATTGGTCCTGTCGTGTTTAGCGAGGCGTATGGGATCGTACAGGATCCGTACGGCGTATTTATTCAGCTCACCTACGATAAAAGGCTGGCAGAGAGCGGGAAAGCTTGATGGGAAGGGGCGCCGATGTTTCTATTCAAAGTTGAATCCGACGAAGCCAACCCGGAGCTGGCGAGAGGCTTAATGCGGAGACCTGCAACGGACACGTGAAGCCTTATTGTGCAGATATCGGGCGGCTTGGAGGGGTAACGGACAGGAGATACCTTATTCGAGAGAATCGTCGATGAAATGTGTGGTTTTAAAGCAAATAACGACTTTGGTGTCCGTTAAAAGTTGAAAAGGCTCAATTTTGACGAAATAGAGTCGCTGGTGTCCATTAGCGATATAGATCCGTTCACGCGCCATTGAAACAACGTACGGGCAAGCACTTTAATGACGAAGGAACAAAGTGCGTGTAAGTACATTAAGTAGATAAAGTAAATCAAACAAATTAAGTAAATCAAGTAAATAAAGTAAATAAAGTAAATCAAGTAAATCAAGTAAATCAAGTAAATTAAGTTAATTAATTATACCATCACAGCATAACAGAAGTTTAGCAGGAAGCGTTCGGCCAATGTCCATAAAGCTCGACCAGCGACAAAAGGGGCTGTTCCAAAGTCGATTACGACTTTCGGGACAGCCCCTTGCATGTGCGCCAAGCCAATTGGTTTCGAAAGGTTAAGGCCGATAATCTTGATGTGGCTTGCTCGAGCCGACACGATTCCCAATGCCGTCCGAGCATGCTCGCGTCCCCCGCTCTTAATGGCCGTGCCGGCGCCGTCGAGCCCGCCCCCGCGCTCAGTACCCGTCCGTCGAATGGCCCAGCTCGTCCGCGAACTCCATGCCTTCGTTGGCCGGCTTCGTTCCGACGTGGCCTTCGTTCGCGCCGCCCATCGCCTTGAGGCCTTCGGCGACCCGCCTTCCATAGTCGGCGTCCGCTTGCGTAAAGTGTCCAATCATCGTTTCGCGGATATAGTCGGTGCAGGTGCTCAGCGCGTCGACGAGATTGGAGATGAGATCGTCCTTCTCCCAAGCCTCCAGCTTGCGGTACGTATCGCCGGCTTGCGCGAAATTGTTCTCCCTGTCGATCTTCTGCCGCGTCAGCCTGGCATTGTATGCCGGCTCATGGGGCGCGCCGGGGCGATCCGCCTCGGTTAGCCCTCCCAGCGAAGACGGCTCGTAGTTGATATGCGGGCTTTGCCCCGGAGCGATGTCGACGTAGAAAGCCATTTGACCATCTCGCTGATTGGTGGCGACGCGCTTCTTCGGCGCGTTGATCGGGAGCTGCAGGTAGTTGCTGCCGACGCGATAACGCTGCGTGTCCGAATACGAGAAGGTGCGTCCCTGCAGCATCTTGTCGTCCGAGAAGTCGAGTCCGTCGACTAGGACGCCGGTGCCGAACGCCGCTTGCTCCACTTCCGCGAAATAGTTGGACGGATTGCGGTTCAGCACCATCTTGCCGACCGGCAGCATCGGGAATTGCTCAGGCGGCCACAGCTTCGTATCGTCCAGCGGATCGAAGTCGAGCTCGGGATGCTCGTCGTCGCTCATCCATTGAACCTGCAGCTCCCATTCCGGGTAATCGCCGCGTTCGATCGCCTCGTACAAATCCTGGGTGGCGTGATTGAAGTTTTTGGCCTGCAGCTTCTCGGCGTCCCCTTGCGTCAGATTGCGGATGCCCTGGGAGAGCGGCTCCCAATGGTATTTCACGAGCACGGCCTTGCCCTCGGCATTGACCCACTTGTAGGTATTGACCCCGGAGCCCTGCATCTGCCTGTAGTTGGCCGGAATTCCCCAGGGAGAAAACAGAAACGTGATCATGTGGGTCGCTTCGGGCGTCTGGGAGACAAAGTCGAAGAAACGTTTCATGCTCTGCACGTTCGTGACGGGATCCGGCTTAAACGCGTGCACCATATCCGGGAATTTCATGGCGTCGCGGATAAAGAAAATTTTGAGATTGTTGCCGACCAGATCCCAGTTGCCGTCCTCGGTATAAAATTTGACCGCGAAACCGCGGGGATCCCGCAGCGTCTCCGGCGAATGGCCGCCATGGATGACGGAAGAGAACCTAACGAAGACGGGCGTCCGCTTGCCGGCTTCCTGGAACAGCTTGGCTCGCGTATAGGACGCGATAGGCTCGTTGCCCAGCTTCCCGTACGCTTCGAAATAGCCGTGCGCGCCGGCGCCTCTGCCGTGAACGACGCGCTCGGGCACGCGCTCCCGGTCGAAGTGGGATATTTTCTCGATAAAATGGTAGTTTTCCAGCGTGGACGGCCCTCTATTGCCGATCGTGCGGATGTTCTGATTATCAGTAATGGGATGCCCCTGGCGGTTCGTAAGGCTCAGCTCCGTCTCGCCCGGCGCAAGCGAGCCGCCGAGCGTCTCCGATTGTGGCCGCATGTCGTCCTTGTTCATCTCGTCTCAGCTCCTAATCCAAGTGTGGGAATGTTTCCCGAGTAGTATGTTGCCGGCGCTGCCCGAATATGCGAGGGAACAGGGAAATATCGCCAAAGTATCCGCTACGGATTACCTATATGTGGTATGATGGAACGAGATTAATCTGAATATGAATTTACGATTTCGGAGGTTCGAGTTCATGTTTAAATTCGCTTTTTTATTTATTTGGCTAACCTGGCTGTTAGGCAACCCGATTTTTGCCATCATCGTGCTCCTCGTTATTTTGTATGCCATTGACCGGAGATTCGTGGGTATCTCGCCCAGCTTGTTCGGTTACTTCAAAAGAAATGCCCGAATCCGTAGGCTAAAGGGCATCATAGCCGCTTCCCCGAACGACGTGTCCGCCAAGCAGGAGCTGGCTCGGTTATTCATCGACCGCAAAAAATACGGAGCCGCGCTCCGTCTGCTGGAACCGCTAGGCCGGGTGCTCGAGGATTCGGCGGAATATTGGGACGATCTAGGGCAAGCGCTCGCCGCCGAAGGCCGCAGGCCGGAAGGCGAAGGGGCGATGCGCAGAGCGCTCGAATTGAATCCGAGAGTGAAGTTTGGAGCTCCATACCTCAGACTGGCGGCGCTTAGCGCGAACGACAATCAGGAGCTGGCTTTATCGTATTTGAAGTCATTTCAGGACATCCATTCTTCCTCCTGCGAATCCTATTACCGGCTGTCCGAGGTGTACAAGCGGATGGGAAAGGATGCCGAAGCGAAAAGCGCGGCGGAAGAAGGTCTGCGCGTGTATCGCTCCTTGCCTAAGTACAGGAAACGCGCGGAGCGCGGCTGGGCGCTGAGATTGTTGTTCAAAAAATAAGGCAGAAGGGCAAGATGCATGTCATGCAACGCAATCTTTGGTTGATCGCGATCGGAGTAATCGTAACGCTGGTGCTCGTCAACAATACCGTTTATTATTTCCTGACGAAGTCTACATTGGAAGAAGGGCATCGGAACGAGCTGCTTACGCTGGCGGGCCAGATCGAGATCGCGGTCGAGCAGTCCCGGATGGGCGCCGAGCATTACGAGGAGCAAATCGGCCGGGAGCTTCGCAGCGCGGCCATCGCGGCGCAATACGCCCTCGATCCCGACGTGGAGAAGGTGACGTCCGAGCAGCTCCGGGAGTTAAGCGACAAGCTCGACATCGCCCATATTACGCTGCTGAAGCAAACGGAGGACGACATCGTCCTCTACCGCTCGTCCGACGAATCCCAGCTGGGCAAGAGCACAAAGAGCTGGGATCCGTGGCATCAGGTGTTCCGGCAGCTGTTCGCCAGGGAAGCGGTCAAAGAAGAGTGGCTCGGCCAGTCCATGAAGAACTTCTGGAGCGGACCGTTCGAGGTGTCCTCCACCGAGCTGGATAAAGTATACAAGTGGGGGTATTACTACGACGGCTCGACCAATTACATCGTGGATCCATACGTCAAGTTCGCGAGCTTGGACGAATACAACCGGATTACGGGAGTCGAGAGGCTGATCTCCGAGCTGGAGAAGGAGAGCGAAGCCATCGTCGAGATCGCGGCCATCAATCCGGCCACGTTCCCCGACGGCGTATGGACGACGACCGAAAGCGGCGAAGAGCAGGAGCATCTGGTGCAGCGGCCAGTCATTTACGGCAATTATTCCGTCAAATCGGACGACGATATATCGTTGGTGCGAGAGGCTTACCGCAGCCATGAGGTGCAGACCCTGCATGACAGGGACGGAGGAAGGCATTATTACAAGCTGTTCATACCGGTCTACGTAAAAGATGCCGGAATCAAAATCTCCGATGAATACGGCAAGCAGCTGGACAGCTACGTGCTGACCATCGCATCGGATTACGACGTCATCAAGAACAAGCTTAACGATCAATTTCTTAATCTGGGACTCATTATTCTATTGTTGTCGATCGCAAGCCTCCTCATCGCTTATCTGGCCTTGCGCTACTACAGGTACACGCGCGAGAAAGCGGTCGAGGTCGCTCAGGAAACGTACACGGAAGAAATCAACAGCCTGTTCCACTCCATCAAGGCCCAGCGCCACGATTTCCTGAACCACGTGCAGACGATTCTCGCCCTTGCCGAGCTTAACAAGCAAAAGGAGCTGGTCGCCTACACGAAGGAGCTGACGGGCGAGATCCGTTCCGTCAACGAATACATCAACATCGGCAATCCGGCGATTGCCGCGCTGATTCGCTCCAAAATGTCGCAGGCGGAGAGCTATCGCATCCAGCTGGAATGCGCTTTTAACGGACTGGATATGAAGGGCATGGGAGCGAAGACGCTGGATATGAACCGCGTTCTCGGCAATTTGATCGACAACTCCTTCGACGAGGTATTGAAGTACGACGAGGCCAAACGAGAGGTGGAGCTTTCCGTCTCGCAAGGCGGCCACGCGATCGAGATCATCATTACGAATACTTGCCTGGATGCGGAAGAGACCGCGCGCAAACCGTTGTTCAAAGCGGGCTTCTCCACCAAGGAAGCGGAGCATCAAGGGCTTGGACTGTCCATCGTCAAGACGATCGCCGAGCATTACAAGGGACATGTGGCCGCGTTCGCAGCCGCCCCGGACAAGCTGACGGTTACCGTCTACATCCCGTTGTCCTGAGATTATACTGCGGCAAACCTTATGCAAGCTTTCATCCGATAACGTCATCCGGCGTGCGCGAGTCGCCGGCATGACGTTTTTTTGTGGTATAATGGAAAGAATGTTTATTACGGCATAGGGGCGGGTGAATGGCGGCAATGGTCTTATTCGACAAGGATAGCGGTGCGCTGGAGAAAGAGCTGAAGGCGAATATGGGAAGCGTCGTCATCAAGCGCGGCTGGAGTTATTACAAGGAAGGTCGCGTCCGCAACGCGAAGGATACGACGGATGACATCGTAACGGGCATCGTGCAAGGGAACGACCTGTATGCGGTCGTCATCGATACGGAGCAGATTCGATATAGCACCTGCACTTGCCCGGTTAGCAAATATTGCAAGCACATGGCGGCGGTCTATTTCTATTATATAGCCAATAAACGAAGCCCGGAGAATGCCGAAGCTTCCTATTTCAGACTGTTGGGGCTTGCCCCTGCGAGCAGTCTGGTCAAGCCGGAATCGGAACGCGGCGATAGCGGGCAGGGGCGTTCCGGGGCAGGCGATCCCGGACAGGACGGAAGCGCAACCGAATGGTTGGCGTGGATGGATTCGGAATACGGCGAGACGTTCCTGAAGTGCCGCCATTCGCTGCATGCGCTGCAGCCCGTTTTGTCCGCGCTCAAGGGATTATCGAAGGACTGGGAGAAGCCGCATCAGAGGCTGCATTGGCTGGCGTCGATCATCTTCGCGCTGGAGCAGGCGGAGCGCGCGATCATGACGGTAGACAGCTTCAGCCGGTATTATCACGAGATGTCGTTCCTGCGCATGGCTGAGCCTTGGCTCGAGCACGGCTACGAGCTGTTGTCGGAGCTGGCACCGGGCAGCATGGGCGAGCAAGAATGGGCATTTGCCAACGAGCTGGCCGTAAGGTCGAAAAAAAGGGCAACGATGACGGAGCGTCAGCTATTCGAGTGGCCAATGCTCTATCTCGCGTTTTGCGAGGTTCTCACCCAGCGCAGGGAGTGGTTCGACAGCGAGCTCTCTGCCTTGCTGGAAGCGGCGGATCGGCAGGAGCCGGAGCAAGACCATTCGTTTCTTCACGCGGCGGCAGGCATGTTTTATTTTTTGGACGGAGACGATTTCGCTTCCATTGAGAGATTCAAGCTCAGCGCGTTCGAAAAAACGCAGAAGCTTGTTTATCCGTGCGTCGCGCAGCGGATGGAGACGGGGCAGTGGGAGGCGGCGGAAGCATGGATGTCCTACCTGTTCGAGAAGGTGCATGCCGCCCGCAACGCCCGCAACATCGGACCTTTTATGACCCTGTGCCGCCGAGCTGACGAGGATAGGCCGGAGTCGCCGGTCTGGACGGCTTATATGACGGAGCTGCTGCCCTACTCGTACGCGGATTTGTCCGAGCACTGGCTTAACGTCAAGCGATACGAGGAATGGGCGGATCTGCAGATGCTGGTAGGCGCGAAGTCCGAGGATCTGGACGCCGCGGGGCTTCGCGAAGTCGCCAAGCTGGCTCCGGAATCGTTATTGCCGCTGTACCATCAGTCGATCGAAGCCAACATCGCCACTCGGAACAGGCAAGGCTACCGGATCGCGGTCAAGACGATCAAGAAGCTGGAGAAGCTGTACAAATCGATCAAGCAAACGGATAAATGGGAAGCGTATCTAGAAGGCCTGAATTTGAAATACCAGCGGCTGCGGGCGCTGCAGGAAGAGCTGTGGAAAGGGAAAGTCGGCCTATGAGAACTTCATTGAATTTACGCCAATTGACGGTTGACGGCATGTGGGGCGAGGAAGACGGACAACGCGGTGTGCTGCTCAGCGCCGTTGACCGCAAGGATTTGTCGGAGGGCCGGCTGCGTTCCCTTCTGTTCGCATGGCACAAGCCTTCGTGGTACGGCGCGGATATCGAGGAGCAGCGGGTAGGCGGTCAAAGCCTTCTGCGCCTGGAGCCGCATCTGGCCGTGGATTATCTCACGTTGCCGAGGCATGTGCGGCTGCTGGAGGTGACATGGTCGGAGCGGCTTTCCGTGCTGGCCCGGTTGGCTGGCATGATCCGAACGATGCTTCTGGAGGGCTGGTACGTACCCGACTGGCAAGCGTGGACGGATACGAGGCGTAGCTGGAAGCCTTCTCTGCCGGAGAGCGAAGGGCAGCTCGCCGATGAATGGACGAGGACGCTCCGTGAGGCCGAAGCGAACGGAGACGTCGGCGCGGCCGGCTGGCTGGGAGCCGCCATCGAAAAGATTATCGATTCGGACGGGGATTCGGCAAGAGCGTGGCATGCAATCGGCGGCGCGATGGGAGAGGGAGTGCTCAGGCATAAGGGCACGGACGAAGAAGAATGGCTGATCGCGATCGGCTTGCATCGCGACATGCTTCCGTTCCGCGTAGCGCTGCAGCTGCTTGAGCCGAACGAGACGGCGAGCTGGAGACTGCGTCCCGCCTTACAGGCGCAGGAGGGCGGCGAATGGAAGACGATCGAGCGCCGCCTTGACGGGAGCTGGATCGCGGTGAAGCTCGACGCATCTAGCTCTGGGAGCGGAGCAGACGCGAAGGAGTACGAAGAGCTCCCCGGGCACTGGCTCGAGCCGCTTGATGCCAAAATGGACAAGGAAGAGGCGAAGTGGGCTCTCGTCCTGCCGCATCTGACTCGGTCTGTTCAACCGGCGGATGATCGGCCGGGCGAAGGAGAGTCGTCAGGAGACGAGAACAAGCTCCGCATGGAATTGACGGAGCAGGAGGCATGGAGCTTCTTGGAGCATGACAGTCTTCATCTGTTGGAATCGGGCACGCCCGTGCTGCTGCCCGCCTGGTGGGAAGCCGTTCGAAGCCGCAGGCTGAGAGTTCGGGCGAAGCTCAAGTCGTCCGTCGGCTCCGCCACCCAGCCGATGTTCGGGCTGGACCAGATCGTCCAGTTCGACTGGAAGCTGGCGCTCGGCGACGTGGATCTGACGGAAGCCCAGTTTATGCAGATGGCTGAAGAGAACCGGCGGCTCGTGAGGATCGGGAACCAGTGGGTGCATCTGGATCCGCAGGATGCGGCGGAAATTCGTTCTTGGCTGAAGCGGGTAGGCAAACGCAAAGGGCTGTCGTTCCGGGACGTGCTGGAGATGCATCTCCGCGGCGGAACGGAGCTTGCGCTGGACGAAGAACGCGAGGACGGCCTTCGGGCCGAGGTCGAGCTGAACGAGCATCTCGGGGCATGGCTGGCGCAGCTGCAGCAGGTGTCCCGGATACCGGAGGCGGTGCTGCCGCCGGCGTTTCTTGGAGAATTGCGCCCATATCAGCTGCAAGGCGTATCCTGGCTTCTGTTTCTGCGCCGGTTCGGGCTCGGAGGCGTGCTCGCCGACGACATGGGCCTCGGCAAGACGATACAGTTTATCGCTTATTTATGCTGCGTAAGGGAAGCGGCCCGCGGCGAAGCGGGACCGTCCCTGCTTATTTGTCCGACGTCCGTGATCGGGAACTGGGAGAAGGAGCTGCGCAAATTCGCCCCTTCGCTTAAGGTTCACTTGCATTATGGAGGGAAACGGGAGCACGGCGAGGCGTTGGCCGAGGCAGCGGGGCGGTCGGATCTCGTCATTACCTCGTATTCGCTCGCGCAGCTAGACGAAGACGATCTCGGCGCAATCGACTGGAATTCGTTGTGCCTGGACGAGGCGCAAAACATCAAAAACGTCTATACCAAACAATCCGGAGCGATCCGGCGTCTTAACGCCGGACACAAAATCGCGTTAACCGGCACGCCGATGGAGAATCGGCTGACCGAGCTATGGTCCATCTACGACTTCATTAATCCGGGCTATTTGGGCAGCATGACGGATTTCCGCAAAGCCGTCGTCACCCCGATCGAACGAACCCGGGACGAGAAGCTGATTCAAGGCCTGCAGCGCTGGGTGAAGCCTTTTATGCTTCGCAGGGTGAAGAAGGATCCCGCCATCCAGCTGTCGCTACCGGACAAGATCGAGACCAAAAGCTTTATGACGTTGACCGCCGAACAGGGCACGTTGTACGAGAATCTGGTATCCGAGCTGATGGAGAAGCTGGATACGCTAGACGCGATGCAGCGGCGCGGATTGATATTGGCTACGCTGACGAAGCTCAAGCAGCTATGCGACCATCCTGCTCTATTGCTGCACGAGACGGAAGCCGATAAGTGGGACGCCGAACGTTCGGGCAAGATGGCGAGGCTGATCGAGATGTGCGAGGAAATTGCGGCCGAGGGGGAACGCTGCCTCATCTTTACGCAATTCGTGGAGATGGGCCAAAGAATCAAGGAAGCGCTGGAGCAGTCGCTTGGCGTCAAGGTTCCATACCTGCACGGCGGCGTGCCCAAGGCGAAGCGGGATGATATGATTACCGCCTTCCAGTCGGAGGAAAGCGTCGGGGGGGCGTTCGTTCTATCGCTTAAGGCGGGAGGGACGGGGCTTAACCTGACGGCGGCGAACCATGTGTTCCACTTCGACCGCTGGTGGAATCCCGCCGTCGAGAACCAGGCTACGGACCGGGCGTTCAGGATCGGGCAGACGAGGCAGGTGCAGGTGCACAAGTTCATCACGCTCGGAACGCTGGAGGAGAAAATCGACGAGATGATCGAGAGCAAGCAGTCGCTCAACGACCAGGTCGTCGGCGTTTCGGAGCAATGGATTACGGAGATGAGCACGGACGAGCTGAAGGAGCTGTTCGCGCTGAGAGACGTATGGCTGAAAGGATGATGAGCGTTGTCGAAGGAAAGCATGGCGAGCGGACCGGACCGGCCGGACCGGCTAGATCGGCTTAAAGGACCGAGACCTTCCTTGTCGGAAGCGGCGGGAGGATCGTCCGATGGCAAGGAGCCGCAAGGCGGTTCGCGGGCCCATCTGTCTCATGCGCTTGGGCCGGAGCAGGCGAACGAGGAGTGGCGGAGCTTGTACGCGTCCATACGAAGAGCGACGGAACGGCTGAGAGACTAGGCTTCATTCTGGCGATGCGGGCGATGTCCCCATAAAATAATAGAATTGTATCCCCGCGTTATCGTTTTTTGGACCTCCTATCCTCTGCCGCGGTCGGGATATAATAAGAGTCAGGGAGAATGCGCCATAGAAGCGGGGAGGGTTAAAGCTTGCGCAACGGTTATGTACGGATTGCCGCGCTTCTGGTTATCGCGACGGGGATGTCCGCTTGCGCGGGGAACGAAGGCGATCAAGCGGATAAGCAGACATTCAAGCAAGTGACGCTATCGCTTAGACATACCCAGATCAAGGAGACGAGCCAGGCCCGCCTTCGCGTGCTGGAGGACGTGGTCGCCAAGACGGAAGCCGAGAACGAAGGCGTCTCGTTCCAGCTTGAGGGCATCGACGAAATCGTGAACCGCGATACGAAGCTTAAGCAGGAGATGGCCGTAGGCAATCCTCCTGATATATTCGAGGTGTTCGGCGGCGCGGATCTGAAGCTGTACGTCAAAGCGGGCCGCATGCTGGATCTGACTCCGCTCCTGGAGGAGCTGGACTTGACAGATAGCTTCGAGAGCTTGTCCGAATTCACGATCGATGGCAGAGTCTACGGGGTTCCCTATGGGGGTTACAGCGAAGGCGTGTTCTACAACAAACGAATTTTCGACGAGCTGGGATTGTCCATTCCGCATACGTGGGATGAATTGCTGGACGTTGCGGAGAGCATCAAGCAGGCCGGATACATACCGTTTGGGCTAGCGGCCAAAGACGCCTGGGCGACGGGCATGATGTGGAATACGATCATGGTTCGTTACGTGGGCATCGAGGCGTTCGGCGGCTTGCTGACAGGCGAGACGAAATGGACGGACCCCGGCTTTATCCAAGGCTTCGAGGCTTATGCCGAGCTGATCAAGCGCGATTATTTCCCGAAGGGAGCGCTCGGCTTCGAATACGCGGAGCAAGGCTCCCAGCTTCTTGATGGCAAAGCGGCGATGGTATTTACCGGCACGTGGGACATGAGCCATTTCACTAGCGTGGAGGCTGGAAATCTGCGCGGCCAGATCGGTTTTTTTTCTTTCCCGTCCATCCCGGGCGGGCTTGGGGATCAAGGGTCGATCAACGCCTCCTACTCCAACGGCTTCGGCTTCTCTTCCAATCTGACCGAGGCTCAGATCGAAATCGTCAAGTCGTTCATCGCGAATTTTTTCAACGAAGAAGTGCAGAAGCGGGCGATGAACGAGGACAAATTGCTCCCCTCCATGAAGTTTGCCGATCTGACGGACACGGATCCCATCGTAAGCGAGGTGCTGACGGTGATGGGGCAGGCCTCGAGCACATGGCCGGCTTTCGACGCCATCGTGCAGCCGGTCGTAACCTCCGAGATCGGCGTCGGACTGCAGAAGCTGATCGGCAGGCTGAGCACGCCCGAGAAGGTGGCGCAGTCGATTCAGGAAGCGCAGGATAAAGCGAATCTGGCCCAGGTGAACGAGACGGGGCTTGGCCATACCGGCAGCCCATCCGGCTCGGAGAGGCAATAGGAGGAGCATCATGAATCTAAGACCCAAGCTGATGCTTGCCTTCATTTCGCTTATCATTATTCCGATGATCGGCCTCGGCATCTTCTCTTTCATCAATTCCGAGACGCTGCTCGAGAAGAAGTACAGCGAGCAGTCCGAAATTACGATGAAAGCGATCGGAGGCAACATCTCCTACTTCTTTCGGGAGCTGGATCAGCTGTCGAACGGCAACGTGATCAGCAAGGAAGTTCAGGATATATTAAACCAAAGCGATCTGCCGATGGACGATCCCGGCACGCTTATTCGGATCAACCAGAACGAGAAGCAGATCAGCAGCATCCTGTTCCAGCATCCCGCGGTCAGCTATGTCGTCATGTACTCCAGCGACGGAACGATGTACAGATCCAACCGCAACGATCCTACGACGTTCAGGCCGATTACGTTCGAGCAGCTGCGGCAGCAGCCGCTTTACGATCGAGTCATACGTTTGGGCGGCATTCCGCTCTGGATCGGACCGCACGAGCAGAAGGAGCTGACTGGCGTCGATCCGCCGCTCTTTACGATGCTCCGCGTCGTCAAGGATATCCAGTCTTTTAACGACATCGGCATCATGGTGACGCAATATAAGACCGAGGACGTCAGCAGCATGCTGAAGGGATTCCAGAACCCGGCTCCCGATTCGCAGGGCTCCCGTTATTTCATCATGAACGGCAACGGCCTAATCATGCTTGACAGCAACAGGGAGTACGACGGAGGCAGCATAGACAGCTACACGAGCTCCATGCCGCAGCTGACGGAGGATTACAAAAGCGCCAGGATGAAATTCGACGGAGTCGACAGTCTCGTATCCTCTTACAAGCTTGGATTAAACGACTGGGTGCTGCTGTCCGTTCAGCCCTGGAATTCCTTGACGAACGAGAATGTAAGGTTCGTGCAATGGATCGGCATGATCACGGTCATCGGTCTGCTTTCCGCGGTATTGTTTAACGTATTCTTCGTCAACCGCGTCGCCAAATCGATTATTAAAGTCGTGCGCAAGATGAAGCTCGTCGAGCAAGGCTTGCTCGATATCCGGGTGACGGCGCAGGGCAAGGACGAAACCGTGCTGCTCGCGAGCAGCTTCAACAGCATGGTGGAGCGGATCGGCAATCTCCTCAGCGAGGTTCGCAGGGAGCAGGAGCGCAAGCAGCACGCGGAGATGATGCTGATGCAGGCGCAAATTAAACCGCATTTCCTGTTTAATACGCTGGAGTCGATCAATGCGCTGGCCGCGCAGAACGAAGGCGCGAAGATCATGCTTATGGTACGCCGGTTAAGCAATCTGCTTCGCACCAGCATGCATCATTCCGAGGAGATATCCGTCAAACAAGAGGTCGAGCACGTGCGAAGCTATCTCGAAATACAAAAATACCGGTTCGAGGAATTATTTGCGTACGAGCTGCGCGTGCCGGAAGACGCCTTCCAGTATACGATCCTGAAGCTGACGCTGCAGCCTCTTGTGGAGAACAGCATCCAGCATGGATTCGACGGCTACGAGGACGGACACGGCGTCATTGCGATCGAAGTAACGGTACAGCCGCATGCGCTAACGATCATGGTTAGCGACAACGGCAAAGGGATGAGCAGCGACGTCTTGCAGAAGCTGGCCGAAGGTTATAATCCTTCCCGGAAGACGCAAGATGAAGCGGAGCTAGGAGAACGAAGGGGACTGGGCATACGCAACGTGGCCGACAGGCTGCGCATCCATTACGGTCCCGGCTTTGGAATGATGATCTGCAGCACAGAAGGGGAAGGCACGATGATCAGATGCATAATTCCGAAAAGCAGAGGTGAAGGCGGATGACCGATAAAGTGCTGCTTGTAGACGACGAAGCTCACATTACCCGGAATTTGGAAAAGGTTATTCCCTGGGAAATGCTAGGCCTTCAGGTTGCCGGTTCTGCCAAAAACGGCGCGGAAGCGCTCCAGATCTTGGACGAACAATCCATCCAACTGCTGCTATGCGACATCCGGATGCCGGTTATGGACGGCCTGGAATTGGTTCGCCAAATACGCGAGAAGGAGCTTTCCTGCGACATTATCATGTTGTCCGGCTATCAGGATTTCGCGTATACGAGGGCGGCCATCCAATACGGCGTCAACGATTACGTGCTGAAGCCGATCCCCTACGACGAGTTGACCGGCGTCATCGCGAGGGTTATGTCGAATCAGCGCAACAAGCAGAAGCAGCTGTTCGAGGAGCAGCAGAAGCTCGGGCGCATGATCGATCTGGCCAGCGAAAAGATTCTCTACGACATTATTATGGACTATACGGACTTCTCGGGCAGCCACTGGCTGTTCTCCGGCGATGAGCAGCAGCTTAAGCTGCAGCAATTCGTCATGATTATTCTGGATCTCGACGTCAGCTCGGAGACGACCAAGGATTGGCGGGATTGGACGGATAAAGAACGCAAGCTATGGAACTTCGCCGTGTGCAACGTGCTGCGTGAGAAGCTGCAAGTGAACGGCCTGCATCATGCGGTCATCCAAATGCGCGACGGCGAGTGGTGCGTCTTGATCGAGACGGCCGAAACCGAATGCTTCGACGATACGAAGGTCAAGGAATGGGCGTCGATGCTTATGTCGGCCGTCAGGAATCATGTCAAGCTTTCGCTTAACGCAGGCATCTATCGAGGCTGCGCCACGGTTGGAGAGCTATCCGGCGCCTACAAACAAGTGCAGCTGGGCATGCAGCTGGCGCCGGTGCATGACGCCATCGCGTTGTACCCTGGCGACGGAGAGCGGAATCCGGGGGAAGACAAGGCATTCTGGGTGACCGCGGAGCGGCTGATCGGCGCCGTCAAGCGAGGCGACGCGGCGGCCGTTGGCATCGAGGTGGACCATATCTCCGCGCAGCTCCAGCATCTCAACGAACATAACGGCGCGAGGGTGAAGCCGCTTCTTCATTTCTTCGTGCTGCATTTGATGCGCGAAATGAAGGAAATGGCCGTCTTCTCGAAGGAGCAGGAGGAGCAGCTGTGGCGAAGGCTGGATCGCCGCTTCAACATCAAGGATTTGCTCAGCTTTATCCGCCAAGTGACGGAAGCGGTAACGGAGAGGTCGGTCGATAAGAAGAAACAATCGGAGCTCTCCATGCTGGAAGCAAGGACGTTCCTCGACCGCAATCTGAACCGCGATCTAAGCGTGGAAGAAGCGGCGACCTACGTCGGACTGAGCACGTCTTACTTTAGCTTGCTGTTCAAGCAAACCTTCGGCGAGACGTTTATCGAATACGTGACGCGAGAGCGCATGGAACGGGCCAAAACGATGCTGGCGGATTCCCAGAAGAGCGTGGCCCAGATCGCCAAAGAGGTCGGATACGCGGAGCGGAGATATTTTACGAAGGTGTTCATGAAATATACCGGCGACAATCCGACGGAATTCCGTTCGAAATACCAGAATGTCGAAACGTACGGAACGACCGGGTTGTCCGGGTCGTCTGCGTCGCTCGGGTTATTCGGGTCGCCAGGAAAGCCGGGAAAGCCGGAATCGGAATAATCGACAACAAGAGGAGAGGATGAGCAGGATGGTAGAGCAGCATTGGAGCGGCTGGAGCCTTAAGGAAAAGATCGGTCAGCTGTTCGTATTCGGATTTCACGGGTATGAGCCGACGGAGGATATAAACGACTTGATCGGGGAGTACGGCATCGGAGGGACGATTTATTTCACCCGCAATGTGAAGGACGCCGAGCAAGTACACGGCTTGTCCGTCAAGCTGCAGGCAAAGGCGGCGGAAGCGGGACGTCCACCGCTCTTCATCGCGATCGATCAAGAGGGCGGCATGGTGGCAAGACTGGTCGACGGCGTGACTTTAATGCCCGGCAACATGGCGCTTGGCGCCACGGGTTCCGCGGAAGCGGCCCGCCAGACGGCCAACGTATGCGGCAAGGAGCTCCGGAAGCTCGGCATTACGCTTAATTACGCGCCTTGCATCGACGTAAACAACAACCCCGACAATCCCGTCATCAACGTGCGCTCGTACAGCGATCGGCCGGATCTCGTATCCGAGCTGGGGGTGGCAGCCGTGCAAGGGTATCAGGATGCTCGCGTGGCGGCGACGGTCAAACATTTCCCGGGGCACGGCGACACGTCCGTCGATTCCCATCATGCGCTGCCCGTGCTGACGCATGACCGCGCGCGGCTAGACGCGATTGAGCTTAAGCCGTTCCGCGCGGCCATCGCGGCGGGCACGGATTGCATCATGACGGCGCATGTCGTGCTTCCGGCGCTGGAGCCGAGCGGCGTACCGTCCACATTGTCGGAGAACGTGCTGACGGGCTTGCTGCGCGGCGAGCTGGGGTACGACGGCGTGGTCGTCACCGATTGCCTCGAGATGAGCGCGATCGACGAGTTCTACGGACCGGCCCAAGGCGCCGTCAAGGCGATTAAAGCCGGAGCCGATATGGTGCTGATCAGCCATACGATCGGCAAGCAGCGCGCGGCGCTGGAGGCCGTTGCCGCGGCGGTGGAAAGCGGGGAGCTGCCGGAGTCGCGAATCGACGAGGCGCTTAACCGCATCATGCGGCTTAAGGGCAAGCTGGAGCTGTCGGAGCCGATCGACTCTTGGGAGCAAGCATCGGCTTCGATCGGCACGGAGGCCAACAAGGAAGTCGCTCGTCGCTGGAGCGAAGCTTCCGTGACGCTGGTGAAGAACGAAGGCGGTCTGCTGCCGCTGAGTCGCGAAGCAAAGACGCTGGTGCTCTGGCCGAGCATCGTGCCCGTATCCGTCGCGGACGAGATGCTGTCCGGCGACGGCACGCTTGGCGGCTACTTGTCCCATTACGGAGCGAACGTGGCGGAGCGACGCATGGACGGCGACGAGCCGCTTGCCGGTCTGGACGAATTTCATCGGATCGTCGTCGTGACCTACGACGCGTCCAAACATCCGCTGGAGCGGGATATCGCAAGGCAGGCGGTCGAACAGGCCGGCGAGAAGGTCGTGGCGGTATCCGTCCGCAACCCGCTCGACCTGCTGCTATATCCGGAAGCCAAAGCCTACTTGGCGGTATACGAGTGCAGACCGCTCGCGTTGTCTTCGGCGGCCAAAGCCTTGCTCGGCGATATGAAGCCGCAGGGCAAGCTGCCGCTCGAGATCTCGCCGGCTTATCCGTTCGGCTGGAGCGCGGAGTAACGGCAGCAGGGCCGACTGTCAACCACAAGGCGGGCGAAAGTAGCACATTATTATGCTATATTCGCTCGCGCCTCATCCGCCAAATGTAGCTTAAAAATCAGCTACAATCGGCAAACGCGTGTCTCATCCGCTAAATGTAGCTTAAAAATCAGCTACAATCGGTAAACGAGTGTCTCATCCGCCAAATGTAGCTTAAAAATCAGCTACAATCGGCACATGCGAGTCTCATCCGCCAAATGTAGCTTAAAAATCAGCTACAATCGGCAAACGCGTGTCTCATCCGCCAAATGTAGCTTAAAAACCAGCTACAATCGGCAAACGCGTGTCTCATCCGCCAAATGTAGCTTAAAAACCAGCTACAATCGGCACATGCGAGTCTCATCCGCCAAATGTAGCTTAAAAACCAGCTACAATCGGTAAACGAGGGTAGCGTCAAGAAGTTTGTGTAACCAAAAGTAGTGTCTGTTCAGACGAATACCGTGCCTCGAACATCTCAGCTAATTCTGTTTTGACAGCAGGGATACGAAAACCGGTTGTGACCCGGCTTCCAAAGCGTTCATTGTAAGTCATGACCTCTAGGTAAACAATTTTTTCAGCAGCGTCCATATTAGTTAGGCTGTTCATTGGTTTCAGACGCTTGCGGATCTCCTTGTTCATCCGCTCGATTAGATTAGAGGTGTAAATCGCCTTCTTAATCTCGGACGGATACTTGTAGAAGGCCAGAAGCGTTGGCAACTGGTCCTCCCATGACTGGACCTCTTTTGGATATAGTTTACTCCACTTCGATTTAACCGTATCGAAAGCGGCCATTGCCAAGTCGTGGTCATCCGCGTTGTAGATCGTCTTAAAGTCCTCAATAACGTCCGCCTTGTGTTTCACGCGGATTTTTGGAAGCATAGCACGGACCTTGTGAACGATGCAGTGCTGTACATCCGCTTTGGGATATGTTTCACGAAAGGCGTCTTCCAGCCCGGAGAGGCCGTCAAATACGCCAAGCAGCACGTCTGTCGCTCCACGGTTATACAAGTCCTTGAGTACTTCACGCCAGCCATTTGAACTCTCTTGCCCGCCAACGTAGAAACCGAGAACATCGCGCCGACCGTCTTCTTCCATGCCAAGTGCAAAGTATACGGCTTCGCCATCCACCGTACCGCGTTTCAGCTTGACGTAGAGGCCGTCCAGATAGATGACTGCGTAACGTTTCTTTAAGGGGCGCTGTTGCCAATGCTGAATGTCCTCCAGCACTGTAGCCGTGATGTTGCTGATCGTTGCGGGGGAATACTGACTACCAAACATACTCTCGATAAAACGAGCGACGTCTCGCGTTCCCATACCACACTTGTACATCTGGATGACGGCCTCTTCCAGCCAGCCATCCCGCCGCTGGTAGGGCTCGAAAACGTGAGTTTGGAACTGACCGTTTCGATCGCGTGGCACTTCTAGATCTTCAATATGACCGAATTTCGTATGCAGACTGCGTTTGTAATAGCCGTTTCGACTATTATGCCGGCTTTCTTCCTTGTCCTCCATAAAGTGTTTGATTTCAGCCCTCATGATGGACTCTAGGTTGTCCTTAACAAACTGGGTGACAACATTTTCAAATAGATCAGCAAGCATGTTTTCGGGTATAGTAGTCATTGAGTAGGGTCCTTTCTCGGTGGTTTCGCGATCTCGAGAATTCCCTACTTTTTTTGTGCCTGACTAGGCTCCAAATCATGGTACACAAACTATTGTACGTCATCCAAACGAGTGTCTCATCCGCCAAATGTAGCTTAAAAACCAGCTACATCCCGCGCCTCGTTGTGCGGGGCAAATGTAGCACAAATTTGATCTAAAATCGGCTGCTCGTCACCATCACCATGCGGGGCAATCGTAACTGGAAGCTGCCAAACTGACAGCCATAGAAATGACAAGTTTCTCTTCAATATGCAAACATCCTTCTTCGGCAACCGGAAGGATGTTTTTTCATTATATGGATCGTCCGGCTAATGACACCCACAGCCCAGATGCATAAGCTATGGAGCACTCTCAATACGTCGAGCTCAATCATGCTACCGTCTCGGCTACTGGCACCGCAAGGTATATTTGGAGAGAGTTACCGAACGAAATGATCGTAAGTGAGATCGTGCAAAATATACGCAAGGAAAAAAATGACGCAGGGCTGCTCGTAATGATGCTGGATATGGACGAGCTGGCCGTAATACTTTTCCCCGTAGTGGGGGTTGTTGCGCATCTCGAGATTGCTTTTGATCAGCGCGTCCAGCTTGTCGGCCACGTCGACGAGCTCTCCTTCGTACGTGGCGTCCTTCGCGTTGACGAGGAAATCCATCATTTCATCGTGGAAGAAGGCGGGGAGCTGCGCCACCATCTTGCGCGCGACCTCCTGCTCGTACCGTTCGAACGCATCGCGAACGACGGCGGAAGACTTCTTGATCGGAGACGCGACGTCGCCGCTTACCCCCTCGACGATGTCGTGCATGATGGATTTGCCCAGCAGCCGGTACAGATCGACGCCTTCCCGCCCGAAGCGCTCCTTCTCCAGCAATCCGTTCCACAGCGACATCGCGGCAACGCGGAAGGAATGGGTGGCGTCGTTGTCCGGAATGAGATTAAAGCTGCCGCCCCAGCGTTCGATCAGATCCAGATTGAGAATGTGATCGAGGAACTGGCGCACGCCCTTGTCCGACTCCAGCGCTTGCAGCAGCCACACGATGGAGGGGCAATCGGAAGCGGCCAGCTCGCCGCGAAGCTGTTCGAATTTGGACTTGAAATAGGAATTGGCGTCCAGCTCGTACTCCCTCATGCAGAATAACATGGCGTCGAACGAGTCGATAGCCTGCACGAGCCTGCCGACGTAGGTGTCGTCCTCGGCTTCGACGATATAGTCGTAGAAGTGCGGCTGGAGGGAGCGGGAGAGATGCGAGACGATCTCCTTGCTGACCTCCGTCTCCAGCTTGCGGATGTGGCTTGCTACATGCGCGTCCTTCTTGGTCACGTATTTGATCGACCCGGTAACCGTCTCGTTAAGATCGTGCAGGAGCGCCCTGGCGACGAGTTGGATCTTATTGAGCGGATTGCCGAATACGTTCTCTTCGATAATGCCGGCCATAACCGCGATGGAGGCGCAGCGGAAGCTATGGCTAGCCGCGTTGTCCTTGAAGCGGGGAGAGAACTCCTTCCACCTGGACACGTATTGCATCTGAATGATGGCGTTGGTAAATCGGCTGTTCTTCATGCTCGATTCCCCTCCTACTCTTCGTGAACTTCATTACGCGCTGGGCGGGGATGTCGTTCCTGGACGGCTGGACGACGCCTGCCAGCGAGCGAGCTTAACCGAATCATCTCCCGTACCATCCGTACTCGTACTCCAAAGATATATCACGAGCAGCACGAATACAACGAATTGTCCCTGGTTCGAGAAAAAAAAGAAAATGAGGCAGCTTGACTCCGTGCTTGACCCGGTTTGCGTGCCGGGCAAGTAATAGAAGGGTTTGATGTAATCTCCAGGTATGATAGTAAGCGCATACTATCTGTATACTATCGGGTAACTCGATAGTCAAGAGTCGGGAATCGCGATATAATGGATGGCGCATAGTAGAAAAAATCATCATGCTTCATCGACGGGAGAACTCAAATGGCAATACGCAAGCTGGGATTAACCTTCAACGCGCTGTTCGAAAAATGGATGTTCCTCATCATTCCCGGTTCGCTGATCCTCGGATTCGCTTTCGAGCGGGTGCTGAGTCCATATGTTTCGGCGGTTCCATATTTATTCGCGTTCGTTACGCTTACGATGGCAATGGGCTGCGGGCTTACCCAGCTGCGCGGCGTCATGAAGCGGCCCGGCATCATGGTGCTGACGTTTCTGCTGGCGCATGTACTGTCGGCGGGCATCGCGTATGCGGCCGGCGCGGCCATTTTCGGACCCGATTCGCCTTATGTCGTGGGTCTCGTGCTCTTTACGATTATTCCGCTTGGCGTTTCGTCCGTATTGTGGGTGGGCATGTCGGGGGGCAGCGTGCCTTTGATGCTCGCGATGGTCGTGCTGGATTCGCTGCTAAGCCCGCTTGTCGTGCCGGCGGGGATCCATTTGTTTTTCGGCAAGGCGGTAGAGGTGGAAGCGGGGCCGCTCATGCTGGACTTGACTATCTTGATCGTGCTGCCAACCGTCATCGGCGTCGCGCTGCACGAATGGAGCAAGGGAAGAATCGCGGAGCAAACCAAGCCGGTCGCGGCTCCGATCTCCAAGCTTTGTTTCGTATCCGTCGTCGCGCTTAACGCATCCGCCATTGCTCCTTACGTAGAGGACTTAAAGCATGACATGGCGATGCTCGTTCCGATCGTCGTCGTGCTCGTAGGGATCTGCTACGCGATCGGATTTCTGTTTACGGCGGGACTCCGCGACCGCGAGACGCAGACGACGGTATCGTACGCGACCGGCATGCGCAACATCTCGCTCGGCATCGTTCTGGCGATGGGGTACTTCAGCCCGCTGGCGGCCGTGCCCGTCGTGTTGTCGATTCTGATTCAGCAGCCGCTGGCGACGGTGCATCATTACGTTTTACACAAACTTAACAAAAACAAGGCTGGCGAAAGTATTCCCACGCATGTACGATAAACGTTAGCACAAGATGAAACGGCTGTCGCCGTCCTTCGGCGGCAGATACGTTTCTTTTCAAGTAAGCCGCCTATCGGTGAGGAGTGAACGCACATGAACAGCTTTCGCACGCGATTAACGCTGATCATCATCGCGATGACCGCGTTGTCGGTAACGGCGGCGGGATTCCTGATGATGAAGACGTTTAAGGACAACCATATCAAGGCTCTGGAAGACAACATGGTGCGGGAAATGCATCTGATCGTCAACAAAATGGAGTGGCTGGCCGGCGAGCCGGAGCAGCAATTCGATTATTATACGGAGGAAGCCGTCGAGCTCAAAGGGTACACCGACGCCAGAGTCACGTTTATCCGGGAAGACGGCGTGGTGATCGGCGATTCCGATTACGACGTCCGCAAGATGGACAATCACTCCAATCGCAAAGAAGTGAGGGATGCGCTGGAGAAGGGGAGCGGACAATCCGTTCGGGCTAGCGATACGGCGGGAGAGAGCTTCATCTATGTCGCGATCCCGTATACGCAGGCTAGCGGCGATACGTACGTGGTCCGTCTTGCGATGACGCTGGAGGAGGTCGAAAGCAGCATCGATCAGCTGACCATCGTCCTGATCGCGGGCTTATGGATCTTGTGCGCCGTCGCGGCTCTGATCAGCTACCGTATCGCGCTTAGTCTTACCAAGCCGCTAGAGCAGATTACCAAGGTCGCCAAACGGATCAAAAACATGGACTACCGCGCCCGCGTCAAGACGACGAAGCAAGACGAGATCGGCGAGCTCGGCAACGCCATCAACGCGATGGCCGACAGCCTCCAGGTCCAGATGAGCCGCATTAAGCAAAACGAGAACCAGCTCGAGAGCGTTCTAGCCAACATGATCAACGGAGTCGTCATGATTGACGCGGGCGGCCAGATTTTGTTAATGAATCGCAGGGCGGAAGAGGTGCTTGGTTTCTCCGCGCGCGAGCTGGTAGGCAGACATTTCGCCGAGGCGAAGCAGCAATACGAGCTGGCCCAAATCATTCAGGAAGCGCTCGATACCAAGGAGCATCTGCGGGAGGAGATTACGTTCTACTTCCCCGAAGAGCGGTTGCTGGAGCTAAATCTTGTGCCGATTCGCGAGAACGACAACGGACAATTCAGCGGGGTGCTGCTAGTGCTGCAGGACGTATCGGCCATTCGCAGGCTGGAGCGGATGCGCAGCGAGTTCGTCGCAAACGTATCCCACGAGCTCAAGACGCCTATCGCCGCGGTGAAAGGCTTTGCGGAGACGCTGCTCGGAGGCGCCGTAAAGGACGAGGAGACGGCCCGCGCGTTCCTCCAAATCATTTTTGACGAGAGCGACCGGCTTAATCGCTTGATCGGAGACATACTAGAGCTATCGAAGATCGAATCCAGAAGAGTGCCGCTCATGTTCTCGCCTGTCGAAATCGACGTATTCATGAACAAGACGGTTACGCTGCTGGAATCGGAAGCGAGCCGCAAACGCATCACGATCGAACGCGACGTGGAGTCCGGTCTTTATCTGGAAGCGGATGAAGACCGGCTGCGCCAGATCATGATGAACCTGCTGTCCAACGGCATCAATTACACGCCGGAAGGCGGACGCGTCGCGATCCGCATCTTCGCGTACGGCGACGAGCATGTGCGCATCCAAATTTGCGATTCCGGCATCGGCATACCGAAAAAGGATTTGCCGCGCATTTTCGAACGTTTCTATCGCGTAGATAAAGCCAGATCGCGCAGCTCAGGCGGGACCGGGCTTGGTCTGTCCATCGTCAAGCATCTGGTGGAGCTTCATAAGGGGACGATATCCGTATCCAGCACCGTGGGGGTAGGCACGACGTTTACGATTGACCTTCCTGTCATCCAATAATGGAATAATGGTGTTGGATAGAAAAGGTTAGCTCAAACGCAAACAATCGTGGTAAACTGTTAACAAAACGTTAACGCAACGTTTATGCGGCGCGTCCAGCGCCGCAAAGAAGGTTGGAGGTCGACATGTCTCATAAAGTGCTCGTTATCGAAGACGAACCGACATTAGCAAGGTTATTGTCGTACAACTTGACCCAGGAAGGTTACGAGACGACCGTAATCGACCATGGCAGCGAAGGCTTGCAGACGGCGCTTCAACGCAGCTTCGATCTTATTATATTGGACATCATGCTGCCCGGCATGAACGGCTTCGAGGTGCTAAGCCGGTTGCGCCAGCATGGCGTTCGTACGCCCGTAATTATTCTGACGGCGCGCAATGCGGAAGAAGAGGTCGTCCAGGGGCTTAAACACGGCGCCGACGACTATATAACGAAGCCGTTTGGCGTTGCGGAGCTGCTCGCCCGCGTATCGGCCGTCTTGCGCCGGACGCAGAACGAGGAGCCGACTCCCGTTGCCTCCAACGAGAAGGTGATATCCGTTGGCGAATTGGCGATTTACCCGGAGAAATACGAGGTGGTCGTGAACGGAGAACCGATCCCGCTGCGTCCCAAGGAATTCGAGGTGCTGCTGTATTTGGTTCAACGTCCCGGCATGGTCATTACCCGCGACGATCTGATGAACGTCGTGTGGGGCTTCGATTACATCGGCGGCCAGCGCACGGTCGACGTCCATGTCAGCTCGCTGCGCAAGAAGCTGGAGCTGGGCCAACAATCGGTTCAGATCGAATCCATCCGCGGAGTCGGATATAAGCTCGTAATGCCAAAAAAGCTCGCAAGCCCTAAGCTGTAGGGATGTCGAGCTTTTTTTTGTGCCCGCGGGCGATGTCGTCGATCGGAGCGCGATTGCGTTGAACAAAACGCGATGCGGCAATCGTCATTGGCGCTGCCAAGTCAGCATTTTGCGCTGAAACTGCTTCGGCGAGCAATCATTGTACTTTTTGAACATTTTGTAGAAATGGGCCATGTTCGGCATGCCGATCTTCTCGCCAACCTCCGAGATGCTCAAGTCCTTGGTCAGCAGGATCCTTTCGGCCCACTTGACCTTTCGGTAATTGACGTATTCGGTGAAGGAGAGGCCGATCGTTTTTTTGAAATATTTGACGAAATAATAATAGCTCATGTTTGCGATTTTGCACACTTCCTCCACCTGAATCCGATCGGTCAGATGATTCTCCACGTAATCCAGCACGGGCTTTAGCCGCACCTTGTCGAAATTGTCCTGTTCCACGAGCAGCTTGCGCGTATCGTTCCGGAGCAGCAACAACAATATTTGTTTTATGAGGATGCTGGCAGCGAGCTCGTACCCCGTCGACTTGTCGGTCGCCTCCTGCAGGAGGCGGCTGACGCAGTTCGCGACCTCCTTCTTCACCTCGGCGTTTTCCTCGAAGATGTAGTTGGCTTTGCTAAGCGGCGCGTGCGTCGCGGAGAAATAACGAATGTACGGGATGGAGCTATGGTCGAAAAACTGCTCCAGATCGAATTGGAGCACGATGTAGTCCAGCAGCTTGTCGCTCTTGTCCCGATGCAGCTCGGAATCGCCGATGACCACGACGTCGCCCGGCTCCAGATGATAACTGTCCTGCTCCAAATAAACGTCGAGACGGCCCTGCAGGACGAGCAGCAGCTCCAATTGCTTATGGTAATGCCAGTTCGTGGTATCGGAGTCGTACCGCTGCGTCCGGAAGATGCGAACCGACAGCAACGGATTCTCGTACCGTACCTTCTCGTTAAACGCATCCATCTTCCTTCACCTCCTGACCTCTCAGCGAGCCGTTCGCTTAATAATTTGATTGATGACCTCGGAGAAGATCAGGCCGATCGCGATGGCGCCCGAAATCATGAACGCCTTGACCGCCAATTGCACGGCCGTATCGTATTGATCCTCGACGACATTTCTCATCGCGTCGTACGCAAGGCCTCCGGGGACGAGAGGAATAATTCCCGCTACGCTAAAGATGATGATCGGCGTCTTGTACAGCTTGGCGAACAGCTGGCTGACGACGGTCACGAGGAAAGCGGCGATCAGCGTCGCGGGGATGACGTCTAGCCGCAGCTCGATCCCGATGTAATAGACGATCCAGCCGGACATGCCGACAAAGCCGCAGCGCGCAAGCTGGCGGACCGGCGAGTTGAAAATGAATCCGAACAAGGCGGACGAAACGAAGCTCGTTACGAGCTGATAGATGATTTCCATGCCGAATCAAGGTCTCCTAATAGAAAATGGACAAGATGGCCGCGATGCCGGAGCCGACGGCGAAGGCGGTCAGAAACGCCTCGGCGCCCTTGGAGAGCCCCGATACGAGATGACCGGCCATGAGGTCCCGGACGGCGTTCGTAATATGAAGCCCTGGCACCAGCGGCATGACGGAGCCGATAATGATTTTATCGAGATCGTGGCCGATCCCGGTTTGCGCGAATCCGACCGCAAGCGTGCCGATCAACAACGCCGTCAGAAACTCCGCGAAAAACTTGATCGGCACGATCCGGTGAATGAACAGGAAAAACAGATACCCCAGGCCGCCGGTCGCAAAGACGGGGAGGAAGTCTTGCCAGACGCCACCGAACATAATCAGGAAACAGCCGCTCGCGACCGCCGCGGCGAGAGCCTTCAAACCGGTCGGGTACTCCTTGCGGTCCTTGTCGACTCCCATCAGCAGCATATGGGCTTCCTCCGGCTCCAGATGGCCGCCGCTTATCCGCCTGGAAATGTCGTTGACTTGCGCTACTTTGCTTAGATTCGTATTGCGCTCCGAGATGCGGATCAGTCTGGTGACATGCGAAGCGCCGTCGATGGCGAAGATAAGGCCCGTCGGCGTCACGAAGCTGTGCGAATGCTCGTAACCGTAAGCGGCGGCGATCCGGACCATCGTATCCTCCACGCGGTACGTCTCCCCGCCGTTCTGCAAGATGATCTTGCCGGCTAGGAGGCATGTCTGCGTAATATGCTGCGTTCTCTCCGGCGTCATCATGTCTCCGTGACAGTCCGTTCGGCGAATTCTTGACGAATGGCCGCCAGAAGCTCCGCATCCGCCATCACGTCGTAAGCGGTCGCCGCCAGCAGCTTGGCTCCCACAAGCATCCGATCCAGCGCCTTCTCCGTCATGGCCGCGTCGCGGAACGCTTCCGTATGAAGCGCGAACCTCTCTTCGACGATCTTGACGTAGGGGTGGATGGAGGGGCAGCGCTTGGAAACATTGCCGAGATCCAAGGAGCCGTGATCCTTGCCCTCCTGAACTTCTTCGGAGGCTACGCCGGCGGCCGTTAGATTATCCATGAACACGGACGATAACGTCTCGTTCGTGAGAAGCTCGTCATACGAATATTCGTAATGGCTCGTCCGCAGTCCGCAGCCGGTCGCAAGCGCGGCGCCTTCGGCGCAGCGCCGCACCTTGGCCGTCAGCTCGTTGGTATAGGTCCGCGTCGAAGATCGAACGTAAAACTTGGCGGAGGCGTAGTCGGGGATGATGTTGGGCGCGGCGCCTCCGTTATCTATGATGCCGTGAACGCGCGCATCGCTGCGCGATTGCTGCCGAAGCGCGTTCACGTTATGAAAGAGAGCCAGTACGGCGTCGAGCGCGTTGACGCCTTCGTGCGGGCTTGCTGCTGCGTGAGCGGCTACGCCCGTAAATTCGAAGCGGACCGCGTCGAGCGCAAGCGATTGGCCGGAGCGCTCGAAGCTATGGTAAGGGTGCGCCATCAGCGCGATGTCGCAATCGTCGAAGAGCCCGGCTTCGGCCATCGGCACTTTGGCGCCTTTGGTCTCCTCGGCAGGCGTGCCGTACACGCGGATCTTGCCGCCGAGCCCGTCAGCCGCTGCCTTCAGGCCTATGGCGGCCGCGGCGCTCATCGTCCCGATGAGGTGATGGCCGCATGCGTGTCCCAGTCCTTCCAGCGCGTCGTATTCCGCCAGAAAAGCAACGACGGCACCCGGTCTTCCGGTGTCGAATTCGGCGATAAAGGCGGTCTCAAGCCCGAGGACGCCGCGCTTGACGGCAAAGCCTTCGCTTTCCAGCGCTTCGATCAACAAGCCGGAAGCAAAATATTCCTCATGGCCAAGCTCCGGCCGCCCCCCGATCTCTCGCGAAATACTACGGAAGACTTCCGCCTTGTTATCTATGGTGTTCATCATATTGGTTTTGGCGTTCATGCGTATTCCTCCGTTCCTTGTGTCGCTAACCCTCATTATAGCTGATCTTTCGACATTTAACACTGTGCTTACACTTCCATGAACTACGGATGATGATTTAGGTCTAGAGTAATGGTATCCAGTTAGAATTGGTATGGGAAAGGGAGTGTTCGTATGACTGCAAGCACGGAAGAGAAGTCTGCATTCAACGTAACCAAAAGCGATTCAGCATCGTTGGCTTCCAAGGCCAGCCCCGCTACAAGCAGCTTGAGAATCCAGCACTACATAAGAGAAACGCCAATCGGGGACATAGAGACAAGCTGCAGAGACGTGCTGGAGCTATTCAAAGCAAATCCGGATTCCGAGTGCATCGTTATCGTCGATAGGGAGAGGACGCCTATCGGGCTGACGATGCGAAGTCGCTTCTACGCCAAGCTTGGGCAGAGATTCAGCGCGGATCTATTCTATGGCAAGCCGGCCATGAAGCTTGCCAATGCGGATCCGCTCATCATCGATGTAAGCATGTCGCCTCAAGCGCTCATTGACTTGGCGTTAACTCGCGAAGGCGAGAAGCTATATGACTGCGTCATTGTCACTTCGGGTGGACGAATATCGGGAATCATGACCATGGCGGATATGCTGAAGCTTTCAAGCGACCTGCGTCAAGAGTCCGTGCAAGCACAATTGCGAACGATACATACCGTGGAAGCTCGCGTGAACGAAATCGCCCAAGCGGCTTCAGAAGCCCTGGCCTCATCTCTCGACGGGGAACAAAAATCGCTCGAGATGGTGGATTTGACGTTAAACGGAAAGAATGAGCTGGACAAGGTGAGAGGGGCGTTTAACGACTTCTCCTCCAATTCGGAGCGGCAAGAGCGGCGGATGCTGGAGCTGCAGAAGGAAGCGGGGTCCATCGGGGGCGTGTCCAAGCTTATCAAAGAGCTGGCGGAGCAAAGCAACCTCCTTGCGATTAACGCTTCGATAGAAGCGGCTCGCGCGGGAGAGCATGGCAAAGGATTTGCGGTCGTCGCCGCGGAGGTCATGAATTTGGCGAATCAAACAAAGCAATCGGCCAATCGAATTACTTCTATTACAGGTTCACTTCTGAATGCCATCAATGATGCCGCCGAGCTTGTCCATCAAGGACGAGCGGCTACCGTTAAAAACGAAGCCTTCGTGAAGGAAGCGGAAGGGGTTTTCCATTCCTTGTTCCTTGCCGCGGCCAACAATCGCGACAACGCGAAGCAAATCGGAGCCAAATCCCGCCAGGCGCACGAACTGTCGCTGGAGGTTGCGCAGGAAATCGGCAAGCTGCACCAGAGTTTTATGTAAATGATAGAGCAAAGATAGCCGGATTTTTAACACGTAGTTTACAAAAAAGGAATACCGCATTAACAAACGATTTGTAGTATAGAGCATGTAGACAGTAGCTATGCAGTCAGTAGCTGTTAGAAATTAATTCGAGGAGTGGTAGAGTTGGTAAAGAGCAAGGGAATCAAGGGGATCGCAACTTTGGCAATGGCGGCAATGCTAGTATTCGCGGCAGCATGCGGAAACGGCGCGAACAATGAAACAAACACGGGTTCAAACGGAGGCAATGCAGCTACAAACGCTCCGACCGAAGCGCCAACGGAAGCGCCGGTTAAGCTGTCCGGCGAGATTAAAGTGGATGGTTCCAGCACCGTGTTCCCGCTGACGGAAGCTGCGGCCGAGGAATTCGGCAAAGAGCATCCGGACGTACGCGTTCCTGTAGGCGTATCCGGCACGGGCGGCGGCTTCAAGCAGTTCTGCGCTGGCGAGATCGCCATTGCGGACGCATCCCGTCCGATTAAAGAAGAAGAAGCGGCAGCTTGTACGACAGCCGGTATCGAGTACACGGAATTGTCCGTCGCTTATGACGGCCTGTCCGTTGTCGTCAGCAAAGAGAATGATTTCATCGATCATCTGACGGTCGAGGAATTGCATAAAATTTTCGTAACGGGCAGCACGGTGAAAACGTGGAAGGACGTTCGCGATACTTGGCCTGCAGAGCCGATCGTTTTGTTCTCGCCTGGCGCGGATTCCGGCACGTATGACTACTTTAACGAGGCGATTCTCGAAAAAGAAGGCATTCGCAACGACATGGTTTCGTTCAGCGAAGATGACAACACGCTTGTCGTCGGCGTAGCCGGAAGCAAGTACGGCATCGGTTACTTCGGATTCGCTTATCTGGAGCATAATCTTGATAAATTGAAAGCCGTGCCGATCGACGGCGGAAGCGGCCCGATCGAGCCGACTTACGACACAATCAAAGACGGCACTTACGCGCCATTGTCCCGTCCTCTCTTCATCTATCTGAACAACAAAGAGCTTGAGCGTCCAGAGGTGAAAGAATTCGCGAATTATTACATCAACAACATCGGCTCGATGGCCGGAGAAGTCGGCTACGTAGCGCTTCCGGACGAGAAGTACGCGGAAGAAGCGGCTAAGCTTCAATAAGAACAAGCACATTAGCGCAATTGCACTTGGCGGAGAAAAATGTGGTGTCTCGTGGGACATCACATTTTTCACGCCGAGTATGTTAACGAATTGTAAACGTAAGAGGGAGGCAGCCGCATGTCGCGCAACGCAATAACGACGAACGATAAAGCAACACCTGGACAAGGTCCGCACAATCCGTTCAAAAACGAGCGAGTAAGCATCATGAACAAAGTGATGCCCGTACTCCTGTTTCTGTGCGCCATTGTGTCCGTATTGACAACGATCGGAATCGTAGTAACCCTTGCTACGGAAACCTACCAATTCTTTAAACAAATACCAGTATTCGATTTTCTGTTCGGCACCAAATGGTCGCCGCTTATTCCGCCCAAGAGCTTCGGCATCCTGCCTCTGCTCGGCGGCACGATGTTAATTACCGTTATTGCTTGTTTAGTGGCGGTGCCGATCGGACTCGCCAGCGCCATCTACTTGTCCGAATACGCGCCTAAGGCGGTTCGAAAAATAATAAAGCCTATTCTAGAGGTGCTGGCGGGCGTTCCGACGATCGTATACGGATACTTCGCATTAAGTATCGTAACGCCGATCATTCAAACCGTGTTCCCCGGAACGGGCATCTTCAACGCACTTAGCGCAGGTATCGTGGTAGGCGTCATGATTATCCCTATGGTCAGCTCTCTAAGCGAAGACGCCATGTCCGCCGTTCCCAGATCATTGCGAGACGGTGCGTACGCCTTGGGAGCCACGCGATTCGAGGTCGCCCTCAAGATCGTTGTCCCGGCCGCATTCTCCGGCATCGTGGCTTCCGCCGTATTGGCATTCTCGCGCGCGATCGGCGAGACGATGATCGTGACTTTGGCTGCCGGCTCGACGCCGAACCTGACGGTCAATCCGCTTGACAGCATCCAGACGATGACGGCCTACATTGTGCAAGTCAGCTTGGGAGATACGCCGCACGGTTCCGTAGAGTACGGCTCCATCTTCGCGGTCGGCATGACCCTGTTCGTCATTACCTTCCTGCTGAATATTCTTGCCCAATATATAGCTAGACGATTCAGGGAGGAATATTAATATGAACATCTTCCAAGACGCCAATCGCGCTCAGATCGCGGGACGCAGAAGAATGGACTTCGCGCTTCACATCCTGTTCGTCATCGCGACGTCTATCGGCGTCATTGCGTTATGCGCGCTGATGATCGACATTTTGATTGACGGCATCGCCCGTCTTCAGCCTACGCTATTCACGGAGTTTCCTTCCCGCAAGGCGGAAGGCTCCGGCATGAAGTCCGCATTTGTCGGCACGATTTACATGCTGCTTCTGATGGCGCCGATCTCTTTCGTCTTCGGTGTAGGGGCTGCTATTTATCTTGAAGAATACGCGTCCAAAAACAGATTTACCCGCCTTATTCAATTAAACATCAGTACGCTTGCCGGCGTGCCGTCCATCGTATACGGCATCCTGGGTCTTGCCTTGTTCGTTAGACTTTTCTCGCTGGACAGAAGCTTGATCGCCGGCGTCTTGACGATGACGCTACTGGTACTGCCCATCATTATCGTCTCGGCCCAGGAAGCGATTCGCGCGGTGCCGAAGTCGAGAAGAGACGCTTCATTCGCCCTTGGCGCCACGAAGTGGCAGACCGTATCGAGATCCGTGATGCCATCGGCTATTCCCGGTATCCTGACCGGCGTCATTCTTGCCATGTCCCGGGCCATCGGGGAGACGGCTCCGCTCGTCATGATCGGCGCACTGACTTACGTGGCCTTCTTGCCCGACGGACTTAAGGATTCCTTTACCGTTATTCCGATACAAGTATACAACTGGCTGTCCAAGCCTCAACTGGAATTCAAGGAGCTGGCCGCCAGCGGCATTATCGTCTTGCTTGCGCTTCTGCTGCTTATGAACTTCTCGGCTATCCTGCTTCGCAACAAGTATCAGAAAAATGTGTAATTCAGACGACGGAGGGACTCAGAATGAAAACCCTAATTAACATAGAGAAGCTCAACTTGTATTACGGATCGTTCCATGCGCTCAAGGATGTGTCGCTTACGATTCCCGAGAAGGCGATCACGGCGTTTATCGGTCCTTCGGGCTGCGGCAAATCAACGTTGCTGCGAACGCTCAACCGCATGAACGACATGATTCCGGGAACGCGCATCGAAGGCGGGTTAAGCATCAGCGGGACGGAGATTTATTCCGGCGACGTCGACGTAGAGACGCTTCGCAAGAAAGTCGGCATGGTTTTCCAGCAGCCGAATCCATTCCCGAAATCCATCTACGACAACGTGGCTTACGGTCCAAGGCTGCACGGCATTACGAATCGCAAGCAATTGGACGAGATCGTGGAGACCAGTTTGCGTTCCGCGGCGCTATGGAATGAAGTGAAGGATCATCTCAAGCGTTCTGCTCTAAGCATCTCCGGCGGTCAGCAACAGCGTCTGTGCATCGCGCGCGCGCTTGCCGTCAATCCAGATATTCTTCTCATGGATGAAGCGACTTCGGCGCTGGACCCCATCTCCACGCTGAAGATCGAGGAACTCGCCCAGGAGCTGAAGGATAAATATACCATCGTCATGGTTACCCATAACATGCATCAAGCAGCCCGCGTCTCCAATCAGACCGTGTTTTTCCTGAACGGCGAGGTTGTGGAATATTCCGATACCGAGAAGCTGTTCTCTAATCCTTCGGATCAACGCACGGAGGATTATATCAGCGGTCGTTTCGGTTAATAACCCGATAAGCATTCCTTTAAGATGAACTGGAGGATTAAACGATGATGACGAAACGGAAAGAATTCGATCAAGGCCTGGAGCAGCTTCATAATTTGCTGGTAGAGATGGGCAGTTTCGTGGAGCATGCGCTCGTGGAGTCCATGGAAGCCCTGAAAAGCGTGGATGCGGATCGGGCGCGCACGGTAATCGGAGCGGATCCGAACCTTAACGCCATGGAAGATAAAATCATGGAGATCGGAGCAAAGCTCATCGCGACGCAGCAGCCGGTGGCGAAGGATCTGCGCCGGATCCTGTCGGCATTCCGAATCGCAAGCGATCTTGAACGGATGGGCGATCTGTCCGTAGACATTGCCAAGGTCGTCCTTCGGCTGGAAGGCCAACAATTAATCAAGCCGTTGATCGATCTGCCTCGAATGGCCGAAATCATTCAATTGATGACGTACGAGTCCATTCAATCCTTTATTCAAGAGAATGTGGATCTTGCTTATAAGATGGCAAAGGACGACGATCAGGTGGATGCGCTGTACGGCCAAATCACCCGTGAATTATCTCTCATGATGATGGAGAATCCCCGCAATATTACGCAGGCGTCGCTTCTCAGCTTCGTAGGCCGCTACATGGAACGGTTCGGCGATCATGCCACGAACATCGGGGAAAGCGTCGTGTATTTGGTAACGGGCAGCAGACCGGATCTTAATGCATAATGGACTACAAACTTCGTATAACAAGTTTGACTTGTATATGCGAGGTTTTTTTTAAGCTTTATATAATTGGTTGATTATATTAATCATTGCTTATATAATTGGATTCGAATATAAACAAGTGAATATTCTTAAAGAAATCAGGCGAGGGGGAGGATGATCCTTGGATATCATAGATGAAGTATCGGAATGCATGAAGCTCCTGTCGGACAAAACCAGGCTGATGATTCTGTCAGTACTGAAGGAAGGCGAAATGTGCGTCTGCGACATCGTGGATATCTTGGAGACGACGCAGCCGAACGTTAGTCAGCATCTCAGAAAACTCAAGCTGGGAGGTCTGGTGAACGAAACAAGGCGCAGCCAGTGGATTTATTATTCGTTGAATACGGAATCCCGGCCGTATTTGAAGCAAGTCATGGAGCAGCTTCCTACCATGAAAGACAAGCTTCACATGAGAACCAATTTGAAATGCGAGTAATCAGGAGGGTTTTATGTTAGCGCTGGCTTTAATCATTTTTATCGTGACGTTGATTTTCGTCATATGGCAGCCCAAAGGGCTGAATATAGGCTGGTCGGCATCTACGGGCGCTGTCATCGCTCTTGCATGCGGAGTCGTTAGTTTATCCGACGTATGGGACGTGACGGCCATCGTGTGGAATGCTACGCTTGCGTTCGTGGCCATTATACTCATTTCGTTAATACTCGATGAAATCGGATTTTTTGAATGGTCGGCTCTGCGTATGGCGCGTTTTGCCGGAGGCAACGGCAGGCTGATGTACGTGTATGCCATTCTGCTCGGCGCGGCCGTAGCCGCATTGTTCGCGAATGACGGAGCGGCGCTCATCTTGACGCCGATCGTGCTCGCGATGGTCAGGGCATTGAAATTCGACGACAAGCTTATCCTGCCGTTCATCATGGCTAGCGGGTTTATCTCGGATACGGCGTCTCTGCCGCTTATCGTCAGCAATCTCGTCAACATCGTGTCCGCGGACTTCTTCGACATCTCGTTCGTGGAGTATGCCAGCCGCATGATCGTTCCGACCTTATTCTCCATCGTCGCGAGTTTGCTGGTCTTGTTCCTGTACTTCCGCAAGAACATACCGGCAAGCTATGATCTGCAGCAACTGAAGGAACCGAAAGCGGCCATCAAAGACGTTCGCCTGTTCCGCATCTCGTGGATCATTCTCGGCGTGCTGCTCGTTGCTTACATGCTGAGCGAGTTTATCGCGGTACCGGTTTCTCTTATCGCAGGCGCCGCCGCGATCGTGTTCCTGTTCTTCGCTAGGCGAAGCCAAGCGATCTCGACGTGGAAGCTAGTAAAGGGAGCTCCTTGGGCGGTCGTCGTATTCTCCATCGGGATGTACGTCGTCGTATACGGACTTCGCAATGTGGGGCTAACCGACGAGCTGGGCAAGGTGTTCCAATGGGTCAGCGAACAAGGGTTGTTCGCGGCGACTGTAGGAACGGGCTTTATCGCGGCGATTCTGTCCTCCATCATGAACAACATGCCGACGGTCATGATCGATGCGCTCGCGATACAAGGCACGTCTACGGAAGGCATCGTTCGCGAGGCGCTCATTTACGCCAACGTGATCGGATCGGACCTAGGTCCCAAGATTACGCCGATCGGCTCGTTAGCTACGTTGTTATGGCTACATGTGTTGGCTCAGAAAGGCGTGAAAATCGGGTGGGGCTATTACTTCAAAGTGGGCATCATTCTTACCGTCCCTACTCTTCTGATCACGCTTATCGGCTTGTATTTGTGGCTGCTAGTCATTGAATCCTCCGCTGTGAATATTTGGATTATCGTCGCGGGGATTACGGTTCTTGCCGGCATTGCGTTATGGGCGTTCAATAAGCTTCAATCCAAAAAACAATCGAAACTAAAGGAGAATTGACTTATGGAAAACAAACCGCTTGTTTATTTCTTGTGTACGGGTAATTCTTGCCGGAGTCAGATGGCCGACGGCTTCCTGACGGAGCTTGGCGGGGATCAATACGAAGTGAAAAGCGCCGGGCTGGAGGCGCACGGTTTAAACCCCCGCGCCGTTGCAACGATGAAGGAAGCCGGCATCGATATTTCCGGCAATACGTCCGATGTAATCGACCCCGAGATTCTGAATCGCGCGGATTACGCCATTACGCTGTGCGGACATGCGGATGAGCATTGCCCCGTCATCTCCAATCCGAACGTCGTGAAGTGGCATTGGGGCTTCGAGGATCCGGCCAAGGCGACAGGCACGGAAGAGGAGATCATGGCTACTTTCCGCGAGGTTCGCGATTCCATCAAGAACCGCGTTCAGGAGTTTGTGGAGACTGGAAAATAAGGAGTGTAATGACATGCAAAAAAATTATCATCATCTCGTTGACGAAAAAATCTTCTTCGGCGGCGCTGCCGATGTAGAGGCTATGTTCAAAAATGAGGGGATAGAGGTTGTAGTCGACTTGCGCGCGGAGGCAGCCGAAAGCTCATATCCCAGCGAGACGCTGAAATGGATTGGGGTGCCACTCGGCGATCATGCGGAGGAGCCACAGGATGGGCTTTTGAAACAAGCCGTGGATCATATTGTAGAGGCGTACAAGAGCGGCCAAAAGGTCGGATTCCATTGCGGCGGAGGAAGCGGAAGAACGGGTGCCGCGGCAGTCGGAACGCTAATCGAGTTAGGCATAAGCAGCTCGATCGATGAAGCGGAGGCGCTCGCGAAGTCGATTCGTCCGAAGATCAACATTAAGCCGGCGCAGCGCGAGGCGTTGGAGAAGCTGTATAACAAGTAAAAGCGCAGAATGCAAGCTTCAATTGAATATCAGCATGGACCAAAGCCGTTCTCTCCCATCGAGAGAACGGCTTTGAATTTTGAAGCTTGCGTATGATCTATCTTAGCAAGTAGCCGATCCTGCTTCGCAGCAACTATTAGAGCTTTCTATGGGAATATTCAACATCGATGACTTGGAAGCCGAGCATACCCCGGTCTCCGGAAGTTGGAGCTTGACCTCGCGAGCCGCTTCGTAATCGCCCGCCATATACGCAACCACGCTGCGGACCTGCTCATATCCCGTCGCCAGCAGGAATGTCGGCGCGCGCCCATAGCTCTTGGCCCCTACGATATAGAAGTTTTTCTCCGGTTGGCGCAGCTCGGCTTCGCCATGCGGCCGGACCGTCCCGCAGCTATGGATGTTCGGATCAATCAATTCGGCTAGCATGGGAACGGATTCGACGAAGGGATCGTAGGCATAACGCAGCTCGCGCAGGAAGGCGAAATCCGGCCGAGATCCCGTCGCCACGATAATCCCGTCGATGCGATCCAGCTCGTAAGCTTCGCCTCTAATCGTTCCGATTAACGATAAAGTGCGCGCATTCTCCTGGCTGCGGATCTCTTGGACGAGGAATGGCGTATGGACCCGTATATTTCCATTCTGCACATACTGCCTAGCTCGGGTGCCAAGCGCTCCTCTTGCCGGCAAACCGTCGTTCTCGCCGCCGCCGAACGCATCGGAAACCTTCGGCTTTCTTAATATCCAATGGATGGTTGTGCCCGGCTCCTCAAGCTTCAAAGCGTGGAGCAGCGTCAGAGCTTGGATCGCGGAGTGGCCGCCGCCTGCCACGACGACGTTCTTGCCTGCGTACCTTGCCCTGTCAGCGCCGAGAATATCGGGAATGCCGTAAGCCATACGGTCCTCATGCTGCTTCTCGCCTATCGCGCCGTAGCCGTTAGAACCCAGCGGATTAGGAGCGAGCCAGGTCCCGCTGGCGTCTATGACGGCCGATGCCTCCAATCGCCGATAAGCTCCATGCTGCCGATAGTCGATGACGAACGGCGAGCTCTCCCTGCCTGCCGACTTCATCTTATCGAGCCCCTTGCGAGATATAGCTGTCACCGTGGATTCCAGATTGATGAACGGGTTGATGCCCTCAAGCTTAGACAACGGTTCAAGATATTGTCTAACAAGCTCTTCGCCAGTTGGCATATGCTCCTTGTCGGGCGCTTGCCAGCCGCCGCTCTCCAGCAACAGCTCCTTGGCAGCCGAGTCGATGTTGAATGCCCATGGAGAGAACATGCGTACATGCTTCCAGCTTAGGACGGAAGACCCGACCTCCGTACCTTTCTCGAACAGGATAAAAGGCATGTTCCGTTTGGCGAGCTGCGCGGCCGCGGCCATCGCAACGGGGCCTCCACCGATGATTGCGGTAGGTAATTGCAGTTGATTCATTGAATCTCCTCCTCGAATTAGTTTCTATTGTTTGATTTAAATTGCAAAATGCAAGTAATGAACAGAGAGAAAACCCCCTTTATTTTGGGGGCACGCAACATGAAGGGGATTGTTGAATCGTTTCGTTAAACAATTGGATCGAACGAAGAACGGTTTCCCTTTCGAATGGGGTCATTGCGGACAATACGCTGTTCAGTTGAGCGTTTACGGTGAGATTGATGCTGTTCTCGATGGCGAGTCCTTCCGGCGTAAGAGCAAGGATGTTAATCCGATTGTCCTCCGGATGGGGGGTTTTCTTGACGAAGCCTTTTTCCACCAACGTTTTGACTTGTCTGCTGAAGGTGGTGATATCCATACCAAGCTTGCTTGAGATTTCTTGCATGGAAGGCTTATGCTGTCGATTGATTTCATATAGAATATGGCTTTGCACAAGCGATACCTCTTGCCCGCAGCAGCTTTCGCAGCATTGTTCGTGGAGCAGCCCGAAGTTTCGGGACAGGATCTGAAACAGATTACGTACATTTTCCATGGTCATGACCTCCTGATTCAGTTTTATCATATATACTTGCATTATGCAAGTTATTGAGTAACGTAATCAATCGAAAAAATTTTTTATCCTTTGGAATGAGCAGAAATGCCCACGGATGACGTGCGGCTATCGAAAAATGTCGAATTTTACCTCGAATTAACGATTCTCTGCAACGCAGTTCACAAACCTTTTGTAAAGTGTAAACAAATGGCATGTTCGCAATGGTCCGATGTTGCTTGCAAGTGCCTGTCCTGAGGTGATTCGTATGGCTGATATAGGCTTGGGTCTCCTGAATCGGGAGCTGGTCAAAAAAATAAAGGAACGATGGCGCCACGGAGACGTCGCCGTGCTGTTCTTGAGGCTCTCGCTCCCCGAGACGGACGCCCGCATACCGTTGGCGCGGTGGGAGAAGGAGCAGAAGCTGCTCTTCTGGAGGCAGAAGCTGGGGCCGGACTACGTCTACTTCCTGAGCGGCTCCTCCAAAAAAACGGATATTCAGGACCTCGTCAAGCAAGCGGCTCAATCGCTTAGAGGGTATGTCGCTGCGGCATGCTGGCAATCGGATCGACAGGAAGCATCTCATCAAGAAGGCTCGGATTGCCTGAGGATCGGCGTCTCGATTGCAAGACGCCATTCGAGCGAATCGTCGGAGGCCGTCGTGTTCCGGGCGTTGCTGGAGGCGATGGAGCACGATGAGACGGGCGTTCTGCCAGGAATGACGAAACCGGAGAACGGTCTTGCCAAGGCCTATGAAGCGAATCATCCAGCTGCGGCCACGCACGAGATCGATTACCCTCGAACCGTCTTCGGCGCGTTCCCGATCGGCAAGCTGGCTGCGCCGATTCGACAATTGGACGACCAGTCCCGCGTCTCGGAGGCTTCGGAGCTGTTCGATGCCGAACCCGATGTATACGGCGTCGTTATCGTCAAGGACCGCGTGCCGGTGGGATTGCTGATGAGAGAAAAGCTGTATCAGCTGCTGGCCGGACAATACGGATTGTCCTTGTACTGGAATCGTTCCGTCGCCAAAATCATGGATGCCGAGCCTCTGATCGTAGACGAGCGCATGCCGGTGGAGCAAGTATCGCAGTTGGCGATGACGCGCAACTTCTCCAGAATGTACGACATCGTCATCATTACGAGCGGCGGAGAGATGATCGGGGCAACCTCGATCCGGGACTTGCTGGAATGTATGACGACGCTGCGGACGGAGGAGGCGCGAACGGCGAATCCGCTGACGGGCCTGCCGGGCAACGAGGGGATCCAATTCGAGCTGCAGCGGCGAATTAGCACCGGTCAACCCATGGCGATCGTATATGCGGATCTGGATTACTTCAAATGGTTTAATGATTGCTTCGGTTTCGGTCTAGGCGACGAATTAATACGATTCTTGGCGGAGCTGATGGGAGCCGCATTCAAGGGAGGCGCGGATCCCGGCGCGTTCGTCGGACATATCGGCGGAGACGATTTTATCGCGATCCTGGACCCTGGTTTGGCGGAAGAAGCTTGCGCGGGATTAATCGAGCGATATGATCGGGAAGTACAGGCATTCTATGGAGACGGCGAAGTTAGAACGGTCGAGGATCGGCACGGCAATGCCGTCCAGCAGCAAGGCGTCACGCTGTCGCTGTCGCTGATGGTATGGAACGCCACGGCGCCGTTATCGCCTTCGGGCATATCCAAGGCGGCAGCCAAGCTGAAGAAAAAAGCAAAAGCGGTGCGGGGCAGCTCCTACGTGAAGGAGCTGTTGGACGACTCGCAGCCGCAGAGGAACGAGGGACATACGTGATCGAGCTGCGCATGATGGAAGATTGGACTCACCAGAGAGGAATATCGATCGAACGGAGCTGTCTGGGCATTATTTATCTATCCTGGGATGCATGGAACGGTCACGGTTATGACGGACTGTTCCAGACGCACCCGGAACTTGCGGCTAGTTGGAAGGAATTCGCGGAAGCGGAAGGAGCGAAGGTATTCCAAGGCATTCGCGTACAGGCGGTCCTGCACTGGCGGGAAAACGATCTCTTTGTATCCGTCAAGCTTCGATCGGGCAATCGAAGCTCGCTCGACAACAGTTTGAAGGAGCTTGCGCTGGACATCAAGCGTCTCTGGGAGACGGCCTTCCTGGAAAGAAGCGGCATGAGGCAGGGGTGCCTCCGGGTAGGGGCATCCGTCTCGGAGCTGGAGGGAGCCGGCGATGACGAGCGGCGCTGGTACGAGGCGGTCAAGAATGCTGTCGTGCAGGGTCAGTCGGATATCGATCTGGAGCGGAGCTTCAAGCGGAGAGCGTTCGGCAAACTATTGGAGAACAGAGAGGTGTATCCCGTCTATCAGCCCATCGTATCGCTGGAAGGCGGGCAAGTATTCGGCTACGAGGCGTTGACGAGACTGAAGGATCGGAGGCTGTTCGACGGCCCCCAGGAGCTGTTCGAATTTGCCGAGAAGGAAGGGCAGGTTTACGCGCTGGACCGCGTCGCGCGGGAGCTCGCCATCGATGGATGCACGGAGCTTAAGGCCGGGCAGAAGCTGTTCATCAACGTGATGGCCCAGATTATGGAGGACCCCGACTTCTCACCGGGCCAGACCATCAGCTTGCTGGAGCAGCATCGCTTGTCGCCGCATCATGTCGTCTTTGAAATTACGGAGAGAAGCGCGATCGCCGACTACCCTGCGGTGAAGAAGGCGCTGCAGCACTATCGGAATCAAGGATATCAAATCGCCATCGACGACGTGGGAGCCGGTTATTCGTCGCTGCAATCCATCGTCGAGCTTCATCCCGACTTTATTAAAGTAGACCGTTCTATCGTCCAGGACATTCATCGAAACGAGATGAAGGAGCATGTCATGGGAACGCTTCTGGATATCGGCGGCAAGATGGGCGTTTCCCTGATCGCCGAGGGTATCGAAGTCGAGGGCGAGCTCAAGAAATTGGCTCAGATGGGCGTTCATTACGCCCAAGGGTACTGGATCGGACGCCCGGCGCCGTTCCCGGTCTGACAACACGTTTTTGACAGCATGGGCTTTTGCCAAGGTTTCGTCGAATGCATGGCGGCGATGCTTGGGAAAAGCCCATTTTGTGGTATGATAGGAGGAAGAATCAATCCAGCCAGAATGGAAGAAGGTGCAGACGTACATATGGACAAATGGATGCTGATCGATGGCAACAGTATCGCCTATCGGGCCTTTTTTGCATTGCCGCCGCTTACGAATTCGGCCGGCCAGCATACGAACGCGGTGTTCGGCTTTACGACGATGCTGCTCAAGATGCTGGAGGAGCAGAAGCCGACGCACGTGCTGGTGGCTTTCGACGCGGGCAAGGTAACGTTTCGGCACGAAGGGTACAGCGAATATAAAGGCGGACGGCAAAAGACGCCGCCGGAGCTTTCGGAGCAATTTCCCGTGCTCAAGGAGCTTATCTCGGCGTTTAATATCGCGCAGTTCGAGCTGTCCGGCTACGAGGCCGACGATATTATCGGCACGCTGACGAAGCTGGCCGACGAGGGCGGCGTGCAAACCGTCGTCGTAACGGGCGATAAAGACATGCTTCAATTGGCTTCGCCGGGCGTGACGGTGGCGGTGACGCGCAAGGGCGTCAGCGAAGTGGACTGGTACACGCCGGAAGCCATCGGAGAACGCTACGGGCTGGAGCCGCTGCAGATTATCGACCTTAAGGGTCTGATGGGCGATACGTCCGATAACATTCCCGGCGTGCCGGGAGTCGGCGAGAAGACGGCACTAAAGCTGCTGCACGAATTCGGCAGCGTAGAAAACGTGCTGGACAATCTGTCCTCGCTTAAGGGAAAGCTGAAGGAAAACATCGAGGCGCATAAGGACGATGCCGTCATGAGCAAGAAGCTTGCGACGATCTTCCGCGAGGTACCGCTGGATCGGGATACGGAGGAGATCCGCTGGAGCGGGTACGACAACGCGAAGCTGGGAGAATCCCTGCGCAAGCTGGAGTTCAAGTCGCTGCTCGAGCGTCTGGATCTGGCTTCCGAGAGCGGTGCGAGCGAATCCGCTGCGTTAGCAGCCGCGGCGGAGCTAAAGGTTAGCCCCATCGAGAATGAAGCGGATGCCGGCACGATCGACCGGCTGTTGGAGCGGCTGGAAGCGTCGGACAAACACGGGCTGTACATAGAAGCGATCGGAGAGAACCCGCACCACGCCGAGCTGCTGGGATTGTCGGTCTCCTTGGAGGACGAAGTGTTTGTCGTGCCGCAAGACGCGCTCGGCAAGCCGTTCGCATCCAAGCTGAGAGATTGGCTGGCGTCGGAGGAGCGGCCCAAATACGGCTTCGATCTGCACAAGTGCGAGTTGACGCTAAGCTGGAAGGGGATCGGGCTTGGCGGAGCGGCATTCGATATTCAGCTTGCCGCGTACCTGCTTAATCCGACGGATACGCAGTTGTCGCTCAGCGCGATCAACGAGCGGTTCGGCCAGACCGGCGTCCCTTCGGACGAAGCCGTGTACGGCAAAGGCGCGAAGTTCAAGGTGCCGGACAAGGAGACGCTGTACCGCCACCTTGCGCTGAAGGCGGACGCCGTCCGAAGGCTCGTCCCCGTCGTGACCGAGGAGCTGTCCCGTTCGGGCATGAACGATCTTTACTTCGATTTGGAGCAGCCGCTCGCAAGGGTGCTAGCCGGCATGGAGCATCAGGGGATCAAGGTGGAGCGAGACGAGCTGGAGAAGCTGGGAAGCAGCCTGGAAACCCAGCTGACCTCGATCATGGCCGACGTCTACGCGAAGGCCGGGGCGGAATTCAATATCAATTCGCCTAAGCAGCTTGGAGAGATTCTGTTCGAGAAGCTGGGCTTGCCCGCCAAGAAAAAAACGAAGACCGGCTATTCCACCGACGCCGAGGTGCTGGAGGAGCTTGCTCCGTATCACGAAATCATCCCCCCGATCCTGCACTTCCGGCAGCTGTCCAAGCTTCAATCGACGTACGTCGAAGGATTGCTTAAGGAGATTAGGGAAGAGACCGGCAAGGTTCATACGTACTACCGCCAGACGATCGCGGCGACCGGCCGCCTCAGCAGCCAGTTTCCCAACCTGCAGAACATCCCTATCAGGCTGGAGGAGGGAAGGCAGATTCGCAAAGCCTTCGTTCCCGCGGAGCCGGGCTGGCATATTCTCGCGGCCGACTATTCGCAGATCGAGCTGCGCGTGCTTGCCCATATTTCCGGAGACGACAATCTCAAGGAAGCGTTCATCAACGACATGGACATCCATACCAAGACGGCGATGGACGTCTTCGGCGTCTCGGCCGATCAGGTGGACGGCAACATGCGGCGCTCGGCCAAGGCGGTCAACTTCGGCATCGTATACGGCATCAGCGATTTCGGATTGTCGCAGAACCTTGGCATTACGCGGAAGGACGCGGGCCAATTTATCGAGCAGTATTTTAACGTGTTCAAGGGCGTGCGGAGGTTCATGGACGATATCGTCGCCAGCGCCAAGCGGGACGGCTACGTGACGACGCTGCTGGATCGCCGCCGGTTCTTGCCGGAGATCAACGCTTCGAACTTCAACCTGCGTTCGTTCGCCGAAAGGACCGCGATGAACTCGCCCATTCAAGGCACGGCGGCGGACATTATCAAGCTTGCGATGGTGCAGATGGACGCGGCGATGCGTGAGCGCGGCCTGAAGAGCCGCATGCTGCTGCAGGTGCATGACGAGCTTGTATTCGAAGTGCCGGACGACGAGCTGGAATTGATGAAGAAGCTGCTCCCGGAAGTGATGGAAGGGGCATTGAAGCTGGACGTACCGCTTAAGGCCGACGTCAGCTTCGGGTCGAATTGGTACGAGGCGAAATAGGCATGCAACATTTGGCAAGCGGCGCGCGCGGCATCCATAAGGACGGCAGCCCTCCGCATGCCGTATAATGGTTCCAGAGGTGAAGAGACATGCCCGAATTGCCGGAAGTCGAAACGGTAAGACGAACGTTAATCCAATTGGTAGCGGGAAGGCGGATACAATCCGTCACCGTCAAGCTGCCAAGAATCATACAGAGACCGGCGGAGCCCGAGCAGTTCGCGGACGCGCTGGCGGGACGCACGATTCAGACGGTGGAGCGCAGAGGGAAGTTTCTGCGGATCATACTGGACGGTCTCGTGCTTGTCTCGCACTTGCGAATGGAAGGCCGATATGGCGTATTTCCATCGGAGGAGCAGCCGGAGCTGCATACGCACGTCCTGTTCCATCTGGACGACGGAACGGACCTCAGGTACAAGGATGTGCGGCAATTCGGCACGATGCATCTGTTCTTGCCCGGCGAGGAACTGCTCTTGCCCCCGCTCGCCAAGCTTGGACTGGAGCCGCTCGAAGACGGGTTTACGCTCGGGGCGCTTCGGGAAAGGCTGGAGCGGAGAACGACCCGCATCAAGCCGTTGCTGCTCAATCAGGAGCATATCGTCGGCTTGGGCAATATCTACGTGGACGAGGCGCTGCATCAAGCGGGCATTCATCCCGAGCGCAGTCCCGGCAGCTTGAGCGCGAAGGAATGGCAGAAGCTTCACTCGTCCATCAAGGCTACGCTGGAGCGGGCGGTCGAAGCCGGGGGATCCTCTATCAAATCCTATGTCAACGGACAAGGCGAGATGGGGATGTTCCAGCATCAGTTGCTTGTGTACGGACGAGGGGGAGAAGCTTGCTCCTCCTGCGGAGCCGCGATTCGCAAGTTCGTTGTAGGGGGCAGAGGCACCCATATTTGCGACCGTTGTCAGCCGCTTTCTGGAAAGCGGACATATTCAAAATCGACGAAGCAGGCAGCAACCAAGGCTTAAGCAGACGCGCCTCGAGATGGCGTATATGCACCCCGTACCGTTCGCCGCATATGATGATGTGGATAGAACGATAGGCGAATGCCCCGTATCCGTGTATCGGCAGGCGGGCTTTCGTCCTTGCGGGGAGGCGCTTCAAGTTGGTTGCACACGTATTATCTATGCTTGCGCTGGCCTTCGCCGTCAGTCTGGACGGCTTCGGAGTCGGCGTCACGTATGGGCTTAGGAAGATCCGTATACCGTTTATGTCGGTTATTATCATCGCTTGCTGCTCGGGCATAATCATTTGGTTGTCGATGCAGGCGGGAGGCTGGCTCGGCGGCTTCGTATCGGAGACGGCAGCCAAGCTGATCGGCGCAGGGATATTGATCGCGGTCGGTTGCTGGGCGCTTATCCAATTGAGAAGCGGCAAGCGGAACAAGGACGCGGAGGAGCCCGCGGTCCAATCGGAGCCGGAGCAAGCCGTTGCCGGTCCGATGACGATCTTGAAGCTGGAATTAAAGCGGTTAGGGCTCGTGATTCAAATATTAAGAAAGCCGCAATCGGCCGACGTGGACCGCTCCGGCATCATCTCGGCATCCGAAGCGGTCATGCTCGGCGTAGCGTTGTCGCTGGATGCGTTCGGCGCGGGGATCGGCGCAGCGTTGCTTGAATTGCCCGCGCTGCCGACGGCGCTGGTGATCGCGGTGTCCAGCGCGGTCTTCCTGGTTAGCGGCACGCGCATCGGCCTGCGGTTCGCCGCCAATCGAAGGATGCATGCCCTTACGGTGCTGCCGGGGATTCTATTGATAATGTTAGGCGTCATGAAATTATTATGATCCGAGGTGAAACGGATGATCATTGGATTAACGGGCGGAATTGCCAGCGGCAAAAGCACCGTCGGTCGCATGTTGACGGAACGGGGCGCCAAGCTGGTCGACGCCGACGAGGTCGCGCGGGAGATCGTCCGTCCGGGCGAACCCGCGCTTGAGGCGATCGCCTCTCTGTTCGGACAAGCCGTGCTGCAGCCTGACGGAACGCTTAACCGGCAAGCGTTGGGCGATATCGTTTTTCGCGACAAAGAGCAGCTGATCGAGCTTGAAGCCATTACCCATCCCGCCATCCGGCAGCGAATGCAATCGCTCATACATAGCTTCGAGTCTTCGAATCCGAACGGTCTGACGGTTGCCGACGTACCGCTATTATACGAGACGAAGCAGGAAAAGCTGTATGAGGGCATTATGGTCGTATACGTGCCGGCAGAGCTGCAGCTCGAACGTCTGATGGAACGCAGCGGTATGTCGCGCGAAGAAGCATCCCGAAGGATTTCGCTCCAGATGGGCATGGAGGAGAAGAGGGAGCGGGCGGACTGGCTGATCGACAATAGCGGGACTTTGGAGGAGACGGAGCAGCAAGTCGACCGTTTCTGGAACAGCCGGAGGTTCGAATGAGCCGGATGAGAAAAGGTAGGCTTCGAAGAAGACTGCTTCTGGCGACGCTGATCGTCCTAATAGCTATATTGTTTGTCCGATCGGAATGGCTGGCCAAGTGGATGTATCCCATTCATTATAAGAACGATATTCGCGCCAGCGCCTCGAATTACGACCTGGAGCCTCATCTTGTCGCGGCGATCATACGCGCGGAGTCCAATTACGAGACGGGCAAGGAATCGAAAAAAGGCGCGCTTGGTTTGATGCAATTGATGCCGACGACAGCGGAGTGGGTCGTGGAAAAGGCTGGCTTTAAGGCGGTTAATCAAGATATGCTCATGCATAGGGCGGATGTCAGCATCGAGATCGGTTCTTGGTACCTAGGGACGCTAAGGGATCAATTTGATCATAATATGGTGGCTTCCATTGCCGCCTACAACGCAGGTCCGGGCAACGTTCGCAAGTGGCTGGACGAAGGAAGCTGGGACGGAGAACTGAATTCCTCGGACCGAATCCCATTCGGCGAGACGAGACACTATGTACAACGGGTATTTTATTATTATAATAAGTACAAGGATTTGTATCCGGAATTCCGATAAAGCCGACTATGACAATTGACAAGAAGCCCTGAAGGGCTCGTCGCTTCTGGACAAGCACCTCCAAGACCTCTGTTATCCATACTAGCTTAATGAATCAACATTATTTGTGGCCGGACAGGGATTGTTCGGCAATTTGGACCAGGCGCTTCGTGATGTAACCCCCGATGGAGCCTGTGTCTTTCGTAGCCATGTTGCCGTAATATCCGTCTTGCGGAATCGCGATGCCCAGCTCTTGAGCGACCTCGTATTTCATTTGGTCCAGAGCGGCTGTCGCTTGCGGTACAACCAGGTTGTTGGACGATGCCATTGATGTTCACCTCCTTGCGGTTGGTAACTGTATTATGTGTCTTAATCTAAAATTCATTACAGGAAACGTATGGCAACGATCTAGGTTTGCCGATTGCGAGAGGAGGTCCATTCTACAATGAAATGTCCATATTGCGATTATGCCGGCACGAAAGTGCTGGACTCCAGACCCGCCAACGAGAATAAATCGATCAGACGACGCCGCGAATGCGAGAAGTGCAGCCGACGATTTACGACGTTCGAGATGATCGAGGAAACTCCGCTTATCGTAATCAAGAAGGATGGCAGCCGGGAAGAATTCAGTCGGGACAAAATTTTGCGCGGTCTGATCCGGGCTTGCGAGAAACGTCCCGTCCCCGTCGAACGTCTGGAGGTCATCGTGTCGGAGGTCGAGAAGGAGCTGCGAACGACGGCGCATGCGGAAGTCGACAGCAGCGAAATCGGAAGCATTGTCATGAACGAGCTATACCCCGTAGACGAAGTAGCATACGTGCGTTTCGCATCCGTGTATCGACAGTTCAAGGATATCGACATGTTCATGAAAGAACTGAACAGCCTGTTGTCCAAGCATCCGTTAAACGGCGGCGAGCGAAGCACATAACGGGTCGATTGTTCCGGAAATCCGTTTCCCTCAAGGGAGACGGATTTTGTTTTGGCTTGATGTCGTTGACTGTTCGTGTTTGTAATGGACACGGATGACCTTATTATTGGTGGAAACCAACTTTGGACATACTAAAGAACTCCAACGACTTTATTTGTTACTGTTGCGGCTGCAGGTAGTTGTTTGTTTTATGCAGAACGTCATCTCAGAGACTGTCGATTCATTATGAGTAACTGAGCGGAGTTCGTTCTACTCTCGCTAACGGACGGAGCGGGAACGTCCGCTCTTGCTAACGGACGGAGCGGGAACGTCCTGCTTTTGCTAACGGACTGAGCGGAAACGTCCTACCCTCGCTAACGGACCGCAGAGACTCTAATTGCAGCCTTTTCGCGATATTGAATTTCTAACGGACTCAGATGACACTGATATGAACGAAACCTGTCAAGCGTCTGTGTTGCTCCTACGTTTTTGACGCACTTGAATAAGGGTCTGTCAATTTATTTTTTGACAGACTTTTTTCTCTGCTAAT
>JAESFX010000195.1_pt1 | contig 50410 bp, 49 predicted proteins | sample 9269501 | NCBI WGS metagenome assembly JAESFX01 (sample SAMN14515570, study PRJNA621655) | algae metagenome | isolation source: Desmonostoc geniculatum HA4340-LM1 and co-occurring heterotrophs from cave... | place: USA: Maniniholo cave, Kauai, Hawaii | collected 2009-07-28
GGGGCGCCAGACCAAGGTCAACCTGTGCTATGATACGGCCGATCGGCAGTTCTGTAACGACATAACCCGTGGTCCGCGGCCGGAGATCACCGGCAACTTCGCGCTGACCGCGATCAACGACCAATTGCTGAACGTCAGTACGTTCAAGGTGAAGGGTTTCGATATCGAGGCACGCTATTCGTTCGATCCGGGCTTGGCGTTATTCGACGGTACCAGTAACCTGACGATCCAAGCGCTCTCGACGATCTATGACAAAGCCGAACAGACGCAGCCTACAGGCGAAGTCACGAAGCTCGACGGTTACGCCGGAGGTGACACGTCGAACCAGGGCTTCTTGCGCTGGCAGGCGACTGGAAACATCATGTACAGTTCCGGTCCGTTTGATCTCACCTATAGCGTCCGCTACATTCCGCGGACAAAGGCGAGCCCTTTCCTCACCGGTTTCCCCAAGATACCGGCCGCAGACTATCATAACGTGCGGCTCAACTTCGACATCGGCGAGAAAGCGGAGTTCTACTTCGGCGTCAACAACATGTTCGACCGCAAACCACCGATCGTGCCCGACAATAGCTCCGGATCGCAGGCGCAGAATACGATTTCGGGCTTCTATGATGTATTCGGCCGGTCCTATTTCGTCGGATCAAGGCTCACATTCTGAAATACGGTGCAGCCGGCGCATTTGCGTCGGCTGCACGCATCACGACTACAAATGATGTCATGGCGGGCTCTGCCACCCATCCACCGGGTGATCGCGAAATGCGGCACCCCGACAAGGTGCCAGCCAGCTCCGCCATACTCCAAGTTGACCTGCAGCGGGATAGACATGTCGAGAGTCGGGCCTGCAAAATTGAAGAACCGCTACGCTTACTGTTGCATTATCCATCGATTTTCGTTCTTGGAAAGCTTGCCAACATCATAGACACCGCAGCAAACTCACGGCATAGATTCACCTCCCATCTCCATACAGACAGTAGGGCGCTGTCTCAACCGGATTGAGCAGTAGCAGTTGTTATGCCGCAAGGCCTCGCAGCCATTTTTGTCGACCACAGGAACGCATTGGTTCGCTTCCTGCGCGCGCGCGGGGCGGGCGACCAGGCGGAGGATCTGGTTCAGGAAGTCTGGTTGCGCGCGTCGGCGCATGCAAGCGGACCGATTGCCAATCCGCGATCATATCTGTTCCGCGTCGCGCATAACCTGATGATCGATATCCATCGCGCCGACACCCAGAGACATGTGCGCGAGCAGAGTTGGAGCGATGCGAACAGCAGCGCCGATACGGGAATTTCGGACGAGCCCTCGCCCGAGCGCCGCGTTATCGCGCAGGCCATTTTGGATCGCGCCAATCATGTCCTCGAAGAGTTGGGAGAGCCGACCGTCACGATCTTCCGCCGGTTCCGCATCGATGGCATCGCGCAGAAGGTGATAGCCCGCGATCTCGCCGTCAGCCTGCCTACGGTGGAGAAGCATTTGCAAAAGGCCTATCGCACGATGGCTGCCCTGAAAAAGGAGCTGGATACGGAATGACGACCATGACTCCGTCTTTGCTGCTGAAGGGCAGATAATGGCGACAGACAGGAATTTGATCGAGGAGCAGGCCATCGCGTGGACCATCGCCGCGCGCGACGTCGATTTCGATGACTGGGACGCGCTGACGGCATGGCTGGAGGCAGATGCAACGCATGCCGAAGCGTTCGAGCGCATGACGATGCTCGACGATATGCTACCCGAATTGCTGCCGTCACGGCCTGTGATTGTGCGGCACGAGGTGCAGCCCCGGCGGTGGTCGTTCGCCCGTCTCGGAGCTGTCGCAGCTGCCATCGTGGCAGTGATCGGACTGTCATTCCTGTCGCTGCGATATTTGCCCTATTCGATCGAAACCGGCGCTGGCGAGCGGCAAACCATCGCGCTTGCCGATGGCAGCACGATCGAACTCAATGGCGATACGAAAATCACCTTGAGCAAAAGCTACCCGCGCCATGCCGAACTCGAAAGGGGTGAGGCGCTTTTTACCGTGGTTCATAACGACCGCGATCCGTTTGTGGTCGAGGTTGGTGGCGCGGTGGTCGAGGATGCCGGGACGGTCTTCAACGTCATTCGCAGTGGCGACAGCACCGAGGTCGGAGTGTCTGAAGGACTGGTGATCTACAATCCGCAAAAGGAGCGAGTCGCGCTGAAGCCCGGGCAGGCGTTGCGCGCCTTTGATGGTAAAATGCGCGCGGAGACCTTTGCGGTACCGCTTTCCGCAGTGGGCGGTTGGAAACGCAACCAGTTGACCTATAATGCAGCTTCGATGGATCGCATTGCAGCCGACCTCAGCCGGTCGCTTGGCAGACGCATCATAGCATCGGCAGAAGTCCGGAGCATGCGCTTCACCGGCACGATCAATGTGCAAAAGGACGCCGACCGCTTCGTTGCGGAAACCGCTCCCGTGCTGGGCGTCGGCGTCAGGCGCACGGAAGATGGCTGGATGTTGGTGGAGGGAGATGAGGCAATACGCTAATCTTGTCTGCACCATTGCCGCCCTTTCCTTTGCGCAAAGCGCGCAGGCCGGCGATCGGAGCTCCGTCGATATCAAGGCTGGGCGGCTTGGCGACGCAGTTGTTCAACTGGGTCAGCAGACCGGCAGCTCCATTGGCATATCCGATCAAAGCGTGGCGCGCGTGGCGGTCAAGGGCGTGCGCGGGCGCATGTCGGTCGATGAGGCTCTGCGGCGCTTGCTCAGAGGGCAGGCTGCGCGCGTTGTGCGCATCAACGAGCGGAGCTGGCGGATCGTCGGCGCGCCGCCACCGCCTGTGCGGATTGCGCGCAGAACACAGGCGAAACCGCCAAAGACCATGCCGCCGCCCGCTCCCGCAATTCAGCCCGAAGCGCCTGTCGAAATCATCGTCACCGCAAGCAAGCGCGAAACACCGTTAAGTCTGCTACCCGCAACGGTGAGCATCATCCAGGGCAACAGCTTTACCGCCGGGCTCGATGGCGGCAGCACTGCGGCCATTCTCGAAAAGCTGCCAAGCGTGTCCTCGACCCATGCCGGTGCCGGACGCAACAAGCTTTTCATCAGGGGGATTGCCGATTCCGGCTTCACCGGCCCGACACAAGCGACCGTCGGCCAATATTTCGGCGAGATGCGGGTAAATTACAACGCGCCCGATCCCGATCTGCGGCTCTACGATATCGGTTCGGTCGAGGTTCTCGAGGGACCGCAGGGAACGCTGTATGGCGCGGGCTCGCTCGGCGGGATCATCCGCGCCAATCCCAATCTGCCCAACCTGTCGCAAACCGAGGCCTATGCGGCCTATGCTGTTTCGGCGACCGCGCATGGCGACGAGAGTGCTGACGGTCATATGGTGATCAATATTCCGGTCGTGCCTGATGCCGTTTCGGTCCGGATGCTGGGCTATGGCGCGCGCGAAGGCGGCTATATCGACGACATCGGTCGTGGCCGCGGGGATGTCAACGGCACCGACATCATTGGCGGCAGGGCAATGCTGAGCGTTGCGCCGCACGATGATTGGCGCGTCGATTTTTCAGGTGTCGGCCAGTCGATACGCGGCAACGACGCCCAATATGCGCAGCGAGGATTGCCCGGCCTGTCGCGGCGCAGCCCGATGGCCCAGCCTTTCGCCAGCGACTATTGGCTCGCCAATATGCAGGTAAAGGGCAGCATCGGCGAGCTGCGCCTGATATCCTCGGCGGGTTTCGTCGAGCATGACCTTACCGAAAATTACGACGCAACCCCGCTGCTCGATACGCCGACGCTTTTCACCCAGCAGAACCGGATTTCGCTATTCTCGACCGAGCACAGGCTGAGCTACGATGCCGACGACGGTGGCGGCTGGCTGATCGGTGCGAGCCATATTCGCAGCACATCGCGACTAAAGCGCTCGCTAAGCCCCGCCGCGATGCCGGTGCCCACGCCCGGTGTCGAGAACCGCCTGTCCGAATGGGCGCTGTTCGGCGAAGCGACTGTCGGGCTTGCGCGAGACATCAACATGACCGTCGGCGGGCGCGTCTCGTCGGCACGGCTTTCGGGTACTGCGCTCGACGTTCCGGCGCTGTTCGATCTGGCGAGCCTGAGGGCGCAGGCGCGGCGGACCGAAACCAGCTTCCTCCCTTCATTTGCAATCGCCGCGACACCGCTCGACAACCTGACGGCGTTCATCCGTTTCCAGCAGGGCTTCAGGCCCGGCGGACTCGCGGTCGACGGCCCCAGCATCCGCCATTTCCGCAACGACCGGACATCGACCATCGAAAGCGGCTTTCGTTTCGGCGATCTTGGCACCGACCGCTTTACGGCCATGGGTACCGTTGCCTATACCGACTGGAAAGATATCCAGGCCGACCTCACCGATGGGCAAGGGTTCCCGACCACAGCCAATATCGGCGACGGGCATATCGTGTCGGTTCAGGGCCAGCTTTCGGTTCGCCCGACCGAAGCGCTCACCTTCGACGGTGCTTTCATATTCAGCCACAGCCGCCTCGACAGCCCTTCGCCCGCCGCGCGGAGCTTTCTCACCTTTGCCGCTCAGAAATCACCGTCGATTTTGTTGACGGTACCCAATGTCGCCAATTTCAGCGGCCGCGCCGCGCTAACCTACCGCTATCCCGTGACCGATAGCAGCGAACTCGTGCTTGCCGCGTCGGCGCGCTATGTCGGCGAATCGCGCCTCGGCATCGGCCCGGTGCTCGGCACGCAGCAGGGCGGTTATCTCGTTTCCAATGTCGGCGTGAAGTGGGAGCGCGCACAAAGCGATTTCTTTCTCAACATCAGCAACCTGTTCGATGCCACCGGCAATCGCTACGCACTGGGTACGCCGTTCGCGTTGCCCGACGGCGATGACTATACCCCATTGCGGCCCCGAACGGTCATGATCGGCTTCAGTTTCAGTCTGTAATCAGGCTGCCTGACCAACGTCAAACCCCTGGTCCGAAAAATATTTGCCGCCGCCGATACGGGTATCGGCGCACGCCCCCGTCTTACTCTCGACGACGGCCTGCCGCTCCCCCCTCCCCTTGCAGGCCGTCGCACCCCTAAATTGTACGAGGACAAAATGCGTCAATTGCTGAATTTCACCTGCCTTACCCCCATCGCGCTGGTTTCCATTACCCCGGCCTTCGCCGAAACCGTCATCAAGGATGCCCGCACCGCGCCGGTTCGCACCGCGACCGCAAACTCGGGCGCCGCCGACAGCGTCACCATCGACACGACCGGCTCGATCAAGCTGACCACCGGAACGGCAATCACCGTGGACAGCAATCATGATGTCAGCAACAAGGGCGCGATCACGATCACCGATGCCAATAACGCGACCGGCATCCTTGCTGCACCCAACACCAGCAGCGCCATTTCCAACAGCGGCACGATAACCATCGACGAGACCTATGCGCCTACCGACACCGACAAGGATGGCGATATCGACGGCACGTTCGCCCAAGGCTCCGGTCGCTACGGCATCCGCGTCGGCACAGGGCATAGCGGAAATATCGTCAATAGCGGCACGATCACGGTCGAGGGCAATAACAGCTTCGGCCTAGCTCTCGACGGACCTTTGACGGGTAACCTGACGAGCAGCGGCAAGATCGACGTGCTCGGTGACAACAGCATCGGTGTTCGTGCAGGCAATGTCTCGGGCAATGTCGTGCTCGAAGGCACGATCGGCGTGCGCGGCGCAAACAGCATCGGCGCATCGCTGACGGGTGATATCGGCGGTGCGCTTCGCGTTCAGGGTGCGATTGCGTCCTCAGGCTACCGCTCGACCACCGCGCCGAGCGACGTTTCCAAGCTCGATGCCGACGACCTGTTGCAGGGCGGCAATGCGCTGCGCGTTGCGGGCAATGTCGCAGGTGGCATCATTCTCGATGCGCCGCCCAAGGACAATGATCCAAAAGACGACGACGAAGACAAGGATGGCGTGAAGGACGCAAGCGAAGGGACCGCAAATGTCACCTCCTATGGTTCTGCTGCCGCGTTCCAGATCGGTGCAAGCGACCGGGCCGTGACCATCGGAGCGGTGTCGGGTAACGCGCAGGGGCATGGGCTGGTCATCAACGGATCTGTTTCCGGACAAGGCGTCTACAAGGCGGTCGATGGCAATGGCCTCGTCATCGGCGGGCTTGGGCAGGCTGTGACGATAGCCGGAGGTATGACGGTAAACGGGCGAATCGAGGCAAGCTCGCTCGACCAGAATGCGACCGCGCTGCGCATCGGAAATCTGGCCCGCGTGAACGAAATCCTCGTGAATGGCGGCATCGGCGCGACCGGTGGTGGCGTGGACGGAACGCGGGTGACGGCGATTCAGGTCGATGCCGGAGCGACGACCGGTTCGCTGACCAACAAGGGCGCAATCCTGGTCAAGGTGAATGGCGACAAGGCGGTCGGCACTGCCGTTCTCGACAGGTCGGGTACGCTTTCGAGCATCGTCAACCAGGGCCGGATCGCGATCGAGGGCGCAGCGGGGACCGACCGCGCCATCGCGCTCGACCTCAGCGCCAACACGGGCGGCGTTACACTTATCCAGTCCCGCCTTTCGGCAACGGCAACCGCGCCGGAGATTACCGGAAACATCCTGCTCGGTAGCGGCAATGACATCGTCGACTCCTCCGCAGGCAAGATCGTCGGCAAGATCGCCTTCGGTGCGGGCAATGACCGGCTCCGGCTGTCGTCGGAGGCATCCTATTCGGGTGCGGCCAGCTTCGGCTCCGGCACCGCAGAACTGTCGTTGGCCGACAAGGCGAGCTTCAGCGGAAGTGCCGATTTCGGCGACTCGGCAGCGACGCTGACGATCGCCGGAACGTCGCGGTTCTCCGGTTCAATCACTGGCGGGGCCAATACAGCCGTAACGGTCAACGGCGGCTCGCTGGCTTTGCTCAACACAGGTGCGGTCAAACTTGCATCGCTTTCGGTGGGCGCGCAGGGGACCATCGGTGTCCTTATCGATGGCGTCCAGAAAACCAACACGCTGATCGACGTCGCAGGCGCGGCGCAATTTGCCAGCGGGTCGAAGGTGCTGGTCAACCTTTCGTCGGTCGGCCAGTCGGAAGGAACCTTTACATTCCTCAAGGCCGGATCGCTCTCCGGCGCGCCCGCACTGCTGACCGACAATATGTCGCTGCCGTTCCTGTTCAAGGGCGCGGTGCAGACCGACCTCGCTGCCAACACGGTCTCGGTGGTGATCGCGCGAAAGGCGGTATCCGAACTTGGCTTGAATGCCTCCGAAGCAAGCGCGTTCGACGCGATCGCGATTGCGGCCGACAAGGATACGCGGGTGGCAGGCAGCCTGCTGACCATCCGCGATGGTGCAACGTTGCAGGACACGCTCCAGCAAATGCTCCCCGATCATGCTGGCGGTTCGTTCGAAACGGTCACGCTGGCGTCGCGAAGTGTGGCGCGGTTCGTTGCGGACCCGAACAGCTATGTTCCCGACCTGGGCGGCTGGGGCTTCTGGCTTCAGCAGAATGTCTGGAGCGGATCCAAGGACCGAGCCAGCACCGCCGCCTATGACGTTTCCGGCTGGGGCTTTACCGGCGGGACGGAAGTTGCAACCGACGTCGGCAAATTCGGTGTTTCGCTGGGCTATATGTTCGGCAAGAACGGCAATGGCGCGAACAGCAACGACATGACCGCCGACCAGCTGGAAGGCAGCATCTACTGGCGCGGCAATTGGGGCGGGCTGCATGCCTTTGCCAAGGCTGGCTATGGCTTTATCGGCTTCGACAGCACGCGCAATTTCATCGGTACCGATCTCCAAGGGGCGGTCCAGAAAACCTCCAAGGGCGAATGGGACGGCAAGCTGATCACCGCGTCGGGCGGGCTGTCCTACGCCATCCCGGCGGGCCGGTTGAGCATCCGCCCCTCGGTCTCGCTCGATTATTACAAGCTCAAGGAAGATGCTTATCAGGAAACCGGGGGCGGCAACGCGCTCGATCTTTCCGTCGGCCGGCGTCGCAGCGACGAGCTGGCGTTGAACGGCGGCCTCGCGCTCGCTTACGACTTCGGCCCGGTCGAAGACGGCATCGGTCGCCCGCGTTTCGAACTCGAGGGCGGTCGGCGCGAGATATTGAGTGGCGACCTCGGGGCCACGATTGCAAAGTTCAAGGACGGCAAGGAATTCACGCTGACGCCGGAAGAACGGACCAGCGGCTGGACCGGCGCCGCCCGCCTCCTCGGCGGTGCGGAGGGCTTCCGGATTGGCGGCGAAGCCAATCTCGAAGAGCGGCAGGATAATGTCGTCGTCGGTGCGCGCGTGTTCCTGACAGCCGCGTTCTGAAGAAGACGATCGACGGGCTGCGGCAGTTCAGCACTCACCGCCATGGTCCATCGATCGTCAGGGTAGGCCGTAGGCATCGTTCTGGATGATGCCTACGGCCTCCATCAGCCCGGGTGAAGCTGCTGATGCCAGGCTGCTCCCCAAGAGGTGCAAATTCAGTCTTCCCCGGGTGCATGAGCGTCGCTTGCCGAAATCCGCGAGCGCACAAGCAAGGCTTGCCTATCGCGCGGCGACGCGCCAAAAGAAGGCGCGCTGCCCGAAAACTGGCATAGGCTGCGTGGAAAATTCCGCCAGGCATCATGCACGCCGGTCCGGCACTGGGGACCGGCGGCCGAACCGGACAAGGGCCTGACAAGGTCTGCACGACGGCACAACACTGGGAATGCGGGCTTCTTCGGTAACGGAGTAGGCCGACGGTGCCAATGCGATATGTAGATGCAGGAATTGCTTGTTGGGCGGCGTCCCACGTCGGCGACATCAGCGGATGAGAATGCCGGCATTGCGGGGCCGGTCCCCCCCGGCGCGGCAGCTTGTGCACTCGAGCTGCTTTTCCGACGCGAACGCGACGGACTTTTGCGGTATCTCAAGCGCCAGATCGACCCGCAGATGGCGGGTGACGTGGCGCAGGACGTGTTCGTCAGAGCCGCTGCAAGTCCGCAGATTCTGAATCTCGAGAACCCTCAGGGCTTCCTTCGCCGCATCGCGCGGAACCTCATCCTCGACGGCCTGCGCCGGACGCGATGCAGGATCGTGACGTTGCCGCTTGCGGAAGCCGCGGATGCAAGCATTGCGGCTCATCAGGAGGCCGAACTCGAGGCCGACGACCTGCGACGATCGCTCGACCATGCGTTGGAAGGACTGCCGGAACGGACGCGTACCATATTCATGATGCACCGTTTCGACGAGCTGGGTTATCGCGAAATCCAACATCGGCTCGGCATTTCGATGCCGGCTGTCGAGTATCATATGATGCGTGCGCTCGCGCATATCCGTGCTGCGCTAAGCTGAGCCTGCCGCCTTGCGTGATTGCGGTGAGACAGAACAGTCGCCCGCAAAAATAGTTTCAAATGTAACTAAGGTGAATGCGATTTCGTGCGTCAAGCTCTGTATCGGCCGAAAAAGGAGTCAGGCCGGTCAACGAACAGGGAGAGATCGATGCCGGAATATCGCAAGTTCATGTCCGCACTGCTGGTGGGCAGCGCAATCATACTCGCCGCGAAGCCGATCGGTGCGCAGGACAGGCGTGAGGAGGAAGAAGCCCGCGCTGACGACAAGCTATCGGAAGGTCAGCCTGACGAAGGTACGCCGATAATCGTCACGGGGTCGCGGATCCGGGGGGCCGCAGTCGCAGGCGATGTCATCACACTGGATCAACAAGCCATCATATCTGCCGGACAGATCGACCTTGGCGAGGCCTTGCGTTCGCTACCCCAGAATTTCGGAGGCGGACAGAATCCGGGGATAGGATCGGGCGGCGGCCTCATCAACAACAACATCAATTCCGCCTCGAGCGCCAACTTGCGCGGGCTCGGTCCCGATGCGACGCTGACGCTGCTCAACGGCCACCGGCTGCCCTATGATTCCGCTTTCGGCGGCGTCGATATCAGCGCTATTCCGCTTGCCGCGCTCGACCGTATCGAGGTGGTCCCGGACGGCGCGTCGGCGCTCTACGGGTCAGATGCGGTTGCGGGCGTCGTCAATGTCATATTGCGCCGCGACTTCGATGGCATCGCGACCTCCGCGCAGCTCGGTGCTGCCACCGATGGCGGCTATTTCCGGCGGCAGGCCGACATCGTCGCCGGCACGACCTGGAAGGATGGCGGCGTCCTGCTCGCCTATGATTATGCGCGCAATTCCGAGATCGCCGCCCGCCAGCGCTCCTATGCCGGCGCGCTCGATCCCGACGCGACATTGTTCCCCAGGATGAACCGCCATGCGGTGACCCTGACCGGGCATCAGCGCCTGGGCGACGGCATCGTCGCGAAGGTCGATGCGCTCTACGCCCGGCGCACGTCGGCGATCCTGAACGAGACACCCACCATTACCCAGCTCAGGCAATCGCAGGTCGAGACGATCACGGTCGCGCCGTCGCTGGAGATCGACCTGGGCTCGGGTTGGCAGGCCCGCTTCGTCGGCGTGTTCGGCAGGGACAAGACGCTATATTCGTCGAGCGTCGCATTCTCGGGCGGCATTCCGACCGTGACCGGCGGCTGCTACTGCAATGTGATCGCAGCCGGAGAGGGCGGAGCGGAAGGCCCGCTGTTCCTGCTCCCCGGAGGAAGCGCGCGGCTGGCCATCGGCGGCGGCTTCAGGAACAACCGGCTCGACTATTATCAGCGGGTGAACGGCGCCGACCAGCAGGCCTTCGACATCACCCGGCGAAGCCGCTACGCCTATGGAGAGCTCTTCCTGCCCTTCGTCTCGCCCGAGCTCGGTATCGAAGGCGTCGACAGGCTTAGCCTGTCGGCTGCGCTGCGCTACGAGGACTATCCGGGGCTCGACCGGCTGGCGACGCCCAGGGTCGGCCTGATCTACGCGCCATCGTCGCAGCTGGTGCTGCGCGCAAGCTGGGCGCGGTCGTTCAAGGCGCCGACGCTGTACCAGCAATATATTCCCTATGAAGCGATCCTTCTGCCCGCTGCGGTGTTCGGCGCGGGTACGGGAACGAGCAGCGTCATGTTCGCGGCCGGCGGCAATCGCGACCTGCAACCCGAGCGCGCCACGAGCTGGACGGCAGGATTCGAGCTGCGGCCGACATTCATCGAAGGCCTGACCATTACTGCGACATGGTTCGATATCGACTATCGCGACCGGGTCGTCAGTCCGATCGCGGGCTCGATCGCCGCAGCGTTCAGGAATCCGGGTTTCGCGACGCTCATCGATTTTGCGCCCGACGCCGCCGAACTGGCCGCGCTGATCGCCGGCGCACAATTCGGGCTCGAGAATCTGACGGGCCTTCCCTATGATCCCGCGCAGGTCGTCGCTTATGTCGACAACCGCAACGTCAATGTCGCGGCACAGGCGATACGCGGCATCGATGCGCGCCTGTCATGGAGCGGGGCGCTGCACGGCGGCACGCTCGGGATCGACATCGATGCAAGCTGGCTCGAGAGCGTACAGCAGCTGACGCCCGCGCTTCCCGATGTGCAACTGGCAGGCACCGTCTTCAACCCGCCGGAATTCCGGCTGCGCGCGGCGGCGAACTACAGCCATGGCGGCCTGCGCGTCACCTCGGCGCTCAATTTCACCGGCGCGCTCGAGGACGAGCGTTTCGCGGTCCGCCGCCTACTGGCGCCGAGCACCACGATCGATCTGGGTGCGAGCTACGACATCATCGCGGGCGAGGGCAGGGATCCCGGCCTTACCGTGTCGATCACCGTCAACAACCTGTTCGACGACCGGCCCGAGCGCATACAGACTTCGGGTCCGACCAGCACGCCGTATGATTCCACCAATTTCTCGCCGATCGGCCGCTTCGTCGCCATCGGCATCAGGCGGCATTGGTGACGGGCGCTGTCCTTGCCGCGCTCCTCTCGGCGACGATCGCGCCCGTCGCCGAGCTGCCGCCGTCCGGGATCGAGCCGTGCGCGATCTTCGATAAGCCGTCTGCCGAGACGGTCGCGACAAGGTCGATTGCCGCAGCCGATCTGGTCGGGCTTGCCGACATCGGCCGCTCGGACCCGTTCGAATCGGAAAGCCCGTTCGGCATCTCGCCCGACGGCAGGAGCATCGCCTTCGTCGTGCGCCGCGCCAATGCGAACGCCGACGCCTATTGCCAGCGCCTGCTCGTGGCACCGCTGGGCGGCGGGCAGGAAGCGCGCGAGGTGGACCGGGGCGGCGACATCATCCTGCGGGACTTCGACCTGCGCAAGTTCGTTTCGATCACATCGGGGATGGCCAAGGTCGTCACTCCGCGCTGGTCGCCCGACGGTCGGCATATCGCCTATCTGAAGAAGGCGGGTTCTACGCACCAGGTCTGGTTGGTCGAAAGCAGCGGCGGCTCGCCTGCGGTTCAGGCCAGCCGTCTTCCCGACAATGTCGACGATTTTGCCTGGAATGCAGACGGAACGGCACTGGTCATCGCCTCACGGCCCGGGATCAGGTTACAGGCCGAAGCGATCGCGCGGGAATCGCTCGCAGGCTTCCTGTTCGACGACCGTTTCGCGCCGCAGATCGCCGACCGCCCGATCCCGATCGATCCTGTTGCAACCGATTATAGCGCCGTCGAACTCGCAGGCGGCGTTATCAGGAAAGCGACGCCGCAAGAGATAGCGCTGCTGCGCCCCGAACGACCGCCAGGCGTTCCTCGCGACGCACGAACTTCCGTCCAGGCTTCGGGCGGTGCGATTGCCTGGCGCGAGCCGAGATTTCCGCAGCGGCTGCTGAGCCCTTCACGGCTCGCGGTCCGCCTGCCCGATGGCCGAGAGCTGGGCTGCGACATGCCGTGCGGCGACGTCAGGCATTTATGGTGGTCGGCCGACGGCGAGCACCTCTATATCCTGGCGAAGACCGGCTGGGCGGACAAGGACAGCGTGCTGCTGCGCTGGCGGCTTTCGGAAGCCCGACCGGTGCAGATAATGACCACTGCGGACGAACTGATCGGTTGCGCATCGGCGGGCGGCGAACTCGTCTGCGCGCGCGAGGGCTCGGTCCGGCCACGGCGGCTGGTTGCGATAGATCCGGAGAGCGGGCGCGAGAGGCTCGTTTTCGATCCGAACCCGGACTTCGCGCTGATCGCGCTCGGCACCGTCCGGCGCCTGCGCTTCCGGACGGCGTTCGGCGTCGAGAGCCATGCCGATCTCGTCCTGCCGCCGGGTCACAGGCCGGGCGAGAAACATCCGCTGGTCGTGGTGCAGTATCACAGCCAGGGATTCCTGAGGGGCGGGACCGGCGATGAGTTTCCGATCCAGCTTCTGGCGGCGAAGGGGTTTGCGGTCCTGAGCTTCGCGCGGCCCGCATCCCCGCCGGCGGTGATGGCGGCGACGAGCGAGCTCGAACTCATGAAGGCCGGGCGGCGTGACTGGATAGACCGTCGCAACGTCCATTCGGCGCTCGAGACCGCGGTGGCGCAGGCGATAGCGACCGGAACGGTCGATGCCGAGCATATGGGCATCAGCGGCTTCAGCGACGGGACGGCGACCGTCCAGTGGGCGCTCGTCAATTCGGCGTTGTTCAAGGCCGCCGCCGTGGGGACCTGCTGCGAGGACATGAGTGCGTTCGCGCTCGCCGCCGGGCCGGTCTTCACGCAGCAAGGTCGCGACATCGGCGCGGCCTTCTTCGAGCCGGGAGCCGAAGCACACTGGAAGCCCCAGTCGCTGCTGCTCAATGTCGACCGGATCGACGTCCCGATCCTCATCCAGAACAATGACAGCGAATATGAGGGAAGCCTCGATGTCGTCGAACTCTACAAGCTGCGCGGCAAGGCGATCGAGATGTTCGTCATGGAAGGCGCCCCGCATATCAAGTACCGGCCGGCGCATCGCCTCGCCATTTACGAGCGCTCGACCGAATGGTTCCAGTTCTGGTTGCAGGGCGTGATGAACTGCGATCCCGCCAGGGTGGCCCAATATGCGCGCTGGCGGGCGATGAAGGGCGCGCCGGACGCGCCGCGCTGCGAGGTGGCGCTTTCAGGCGGTCCATGACCGCGCCCAATTCTCGGCCTCGGCAAGGTCGAGAAGTCGCAGCACGATCTCGCCGCCCGACAGCGGATCGGCCCGAAGCGCAATTTCAATCGCCTGCCGGTCGATCACGTCATGGCGTGCCAGGAGGCCGTCCATCAGCAGTTCGCCGATGCTGCCCCGGTGCTCGGCGAAGCTGCGACGGATGAAGCTGTCGGGGCCGGCCTTGGATGTCCGGCAAAGGATTTCGGCGGGTAGGTCGGCAGCGAATGCGGCGCGCGCCAGCGCGCGGTTGATGCCGCCCGTGCACCAGAGCCATGTGGGGATCCGAAGGCAATATTCGAGGAGCGGCTGGCTTGCGAGCGGCGAGAAGCGCGGCAGGCCGTCGCTGCCGAGGCCGTGGATGTGAAGCTGCGCGCGCATGACGAGCATGAGATGCTCGTGCTTGCCCCAATGGCAGGCGACCGCCGCATCGAGCCATCGGGTCAGCGGCTCGACGTCATCGGTCTGGTCCGCACTAGCGCAAAGCAGGCCGGTGTCCACGGGCCAGGGTCGCAGGCGACCGCGGCGCGACAGGCGGCGCAGCGATGCCCGCGCCATCGCCGGCACGTCGCAGCCGGTGATGCGGCACATGTCGAGAAAGGTCGAAAGCGCGCCCCGGCCCGGCCCCTCGCAGCGCAGCCGGTCGACGAACGGTGCCGAACTGTGCAGGAAGCAGAAGAGATTGTCGCCGCCATTGCCGTCGAAGACGATGGCGGCATCGGCATTCCCGGCGGCTTCGAACAGCGCGGCCTCGAGCGCGGCCATGAAGGGTTTGCGCGAGGGTCGCGCCAGGCCCGCCGACACCGATCGCCGCGGATCCATCGTCGCGGGATCGTAGAGCGCGGGTATCGCCTCGACTCCCAGATGCCCGGCGAGGCGCTGCACGAAGCGCCGTTCGTCGCCGCTCGGGTCGGCGGTCGCGACCGTTGCGCAGGCGAACGGCGCGTCCGCCCGGGCAAGCGCGGCGCAGATGAAGGAGGAATCGACGCCGCCCGATGCGGCGACCGCTACCCGCCCGAACTGCCTCGCCCAGCCGCCGATGACGGGCACGGCAATGCCGCGCAGTTCCTCGGCGGCTTCTCCGAAGGACGGGGCAGCACTATCGGGCATGAAAGCCTCCGGCCGCCATATGCGCCGTCCCTCGTCGCGGCGATCCGATGCGGGGACCAGCTCGCCCGGTGCGAGTTCGGTGACGCCGGCGAGGCAGGTGGTCCGCCGGCGCAGTTCGGAGCGCGCGAGATAGGAACGCAGCGCCGACCAGGACACGGCAAGCTGTGCGCCGGCCTGTGCGAGCAGCACCGGATGCGACGCCAGCAGGATATGCGTCGTCGTCTCGGCACGATATACGGGACACAGGCCCGAGGGGTCGACGAAGATGTCGAGCCCGCCGCGACGGCCCCCGGTGCAGACGGCGACATAGCCGCCCCAGCATTCACGGGCGAGCCAGCGCGCCAGAGCATCGGGCTCGCCGCCGGTCGGCGCTTCGGCCGGCAGGCGCTCGAGGCGCGTTGCCCCGCTGCGGGAGAACAGGACACCCAATATGCATCCCGCTTCGCCAAGGTCGACGACCGGCACGTCCGCGTCGATCCAGATCTGCGGGAAGGGCTGGGACAGGGTGTCGATCGATCCTGCCCGTGCGACGACCGACGGCGTCGAGGCTGCCAAGTGTCGCGGCAGCGACAAGATGAAACGCATGGCCTTCACAGGATGAGGATCGGTGTGTAGCGGGCCGTCTCCTCGACGCTGTCGTTCAGCACTTCGTCTCCTGCCTGCACCCAGCAATGCGCCGCGAACGGAGCGAGGGTGACGCCGATGACGATATGGGTGCGCACCGAGCAGGCAGCGAGGCAGAGCATGAGCGCGACCGAACGCGGCAGGCAGCGGTCGGCAGCCGTCCGCAGCAACCGGGCCTGCTCGAAGGCGCGAATGGTCCTTCGCGCCATCGCCGAAGAGAGGGCGCAGCGGGCAGGGCGGCTTTCGGCAGCCTGGCGGGCTTCGGCCAGGAATGCGGCGAACCCCCGTCGTGCGAGCCGTCTTTCGGCCCGCCGCTGCATCCAGAGGGCGCGGGCCACGTCGGCGATCCGGAACGGACCGCTGTCAATGGCATCCGAGGCGCGCCCCGCGACCGTCCAGTCCGATGGTTTCGGAAAGGTTTGCGGTTGATGCCAGCGTTGCAGGCCGCCGCGATCGATCTCGAGCAGCGCTGCGTCATTCCGGATGTCCGGAAGTCGAAAGTAGCGGTCGTTCGCGATGTCGAGAAAGATCAATGTGCCGTCGATCTCGCAAAAGGCAAGGTCGCGGTAGGCGGCGGCAAGCATGGCCATGGCGGGCGGGAGGGCGCGGGCCGGATGCCCGCGCCCGTCCGCTTCAGTCGTCGGCAACGCCGACGATCGGATTCAGCTTGCCGCCGCTTCCGTCGCTGGCAAAGGCAAGATTGCCCTTGGTTTCGGTCGAAGCCCGGCCGAGATCGATCACGGCTTCTTCGAAAAGTTCCAGTTCTTTCATCGTTCCATTCCTTCCTTCATAAAAGCGACTCGAACAGTCGCACTCGAAGGATGATGGGACGCAGGCCGACAGGCTATTTTATAATAGCTCTATAATCATTTGGGGCGAGACAGAATGCCGACCGGGTGTTGAAAGCACAATTTGGGATGTGCACCGGCAGTTTTAGCTCATGCCTGGACATACATGCCGGCACCCGGTCGTCGGCCCGGGATCGGTTCGCCCGGATCGAGAACCATCGGCGATGTGGGCGCATCCGGTGATGGCAAACGTGAACGGTAAGCGAGCGCCGACCAGCCCGAGTTCATCCAACAGATTTTGCAGGTGGGCCGCTTTTGCGGCAACTACCTTGAAGGTAGGCGAGCGTGACGGCAGTTTGCGATACTGCTCCGCTCCCGATCATCGGGCTGGCTTGGGTTGCGAGGCCTGGCCAAAGGCCAACGGCGTCGAGGGCCGCTCGACCGATAGTCTGTTCGATTACCTTCGAGGTAATCGACTTGCTTATCGATCGTTGCGACAAGCAGGCACCGACCAACAAGGAGGACGTCATGAAGATCCAAACACTGAAAACCATCTTTCTCGCCGATGCAGTCACCTGCGCGGCGGTCTTTCTCGCCACGACGCTGGCTGCCGGACCGCTGGCCGAACTGACCGGCCTCGGTGCCGGTACCATGAGCGTCGGCGGATTCATCTGCCTCGCCACGGCATTGCTGCTCGTCTGGCTCGCGACGCGCGCGATCCCGCCGGTCGCCCTGTGCTGGGCGGTGGTGATCGGCAATCTCGGATGGGTCGCGGCCAGCTTCGCCACCATCGCGATGACGCCGACGATCACGGCGCTCGGAACCGCGATCGTGTCTATACAGGCGGCGGGCGTACTCGGCTTTGCGATCCTGGAAGCGATCGGCACGCGCGCATTGCAACAGCCCCGGACGGCATGAGCCGACGCCGGCGGCCGGGCCGTGAAGCTCGATACTGCACGGCCCAGGCCGAAAGCCCAACAGTCGCCGAAGCAGCACCCAGGAGAATATAGATGCAGAACATGCAGGTGCCGGCAGGCGACCAGCTACGCGAATGGCGGCAGCGGCGGCGCCGGAGCCAGCTCGACCTGGCGCTCGATGCGGAGATTTCGACGCGTCATCTGAGCTTCATCGAGACCGGTCGCTCGAGGCCGAGCCGCGAAATGATCGACCGGCTCGCGCATCAACTGGACATTCCGCCGCGCGCGGCGAATTCGATCATGATTGCCGCAGGCTTCGCGCCCGCTCATGGCGAGCGGTCGCTCTCCGACCCGGAAATGGATGCCGCACGCACCGCGATCGATCACCTGCTCCAAGGCTACGAACCCTTTCCGGCGCTGGCCGTCGACCGGCATTGGAACATCGTCGCATCCAATGCCGCTGCCGCCTTGCTGACCGAACAGGCATCGCCTGCATTGCTGAACGGGCAGGCCAATGCGCTGAGGATCGCACTGCATCCCGACGGCCTCGCACCGCAGATCGTTAACTTCGCCGAATGGCGCGGCCACATATTGGAACGGCTCGACCGACAGATCGCGCAGAGCGCCGACGAGGGACTGATGGCATTGCGCGCCGAACTCACGGGCTATCCGGATGCGGGCGGGTCGAACGACAATCACAGCTACAATCCGGTGGCGGTGCCGCTCGTACTCGACACGATCGGCGGGCGCATGTCCTTCATTTCGACGACGACGGTGTTCGGTACGCCGGTCGACGTCACGCTGTCGGAGATCGCCATCGAAGCCTTCCTTCCGGCGGACGCGCAGACCAGGACCATGCTGGAAACGATGGTGAAGGCGCATTGATGCAAAAGCATGCTGCAGGAGCCGGAGCGGCTCATGGCTATCGAGAAAGAGACATAGGAAGATGACGGCACTTTTCATACATGGCGTTCCCGATACCGGCGCGGTCTGGAACGAGGTCAGGGGGCGGATCGAGGATTTCGAGACGCAGGCACCGAACCTTCCCGGTTTCGGGTCGCCCGTCCCGGCCGGGTTCGGCTGCACCAAGGAAGAATATGCCGAGTGGATCATAAGGCATATCGAGACGATCGGAAGACCGGTGGATCTGGTAGGGCATGATTGGGGCGCGATACTGGTCCAGCGCGTCGCCTCCATCCGGCCAGACCTCGTGCACACATGGGCCGCCGGCGGCGGACCGGTCGACGAGGACTATGAATGGCACAGCAACGCCAGGATCTGGCAAACCGAAGGCGCGGGCGAGCGCTGGTGGAAATCGAAGGGCCCGCTGATCATGGGGATAGCCATGTCTGCGGCGGGTGTTCCGATGCGCAACGCGTTCGCCGCGGGCAAGAAGATCGATGCGCGCATGAAGAAGGCCATTCTCGCTCTCTATCGGTCGGCATGCCAACTGGGAGACGAGTGGTCGCCCGGGCTGGACAATCTGAAAGCCAGGGGTTTGGTATTCTGGGGCGCGAAAGACCCGTTCTGCCCCATCCTTTTCGGGCAGAGGCTATCCGAACGAACGGGCGCAAGTTTCCTGGAGCTCGACTGCGGTCACTGGACACCGCAGCAGAGGCCGGCCGCGCTTGCTACAGCTCTACGACAGCTGTGGACCAAATGAATCCTCAATCTCGGTGCCGGGTCGACAGCGCGTTTTCGGAAAAAGGCTTCTTGGGCACATTTACGGCACTGATGGCTTCCAAAATATCCTAGGGTGCAACCCGCATATCCCCGCCGCCAAACACCATCATATGTCCCTTGCGCGTGTCCATATACTCGCGGACGCGCGAAACGCGGCCGTCCCTGGTCTCGAAGATAAACACATAATCCAGATCGAACTGCTGGCCCTGGGCGAGCGTCGCGCGTTGCTTCTGCTCGAAAACCACTCGGTTCTCTTCTGCGGTGACCGAAATTATGTCGACATTCATCCCATTGCTGAACAGCCTTCGAAAATCCTCTACGACGAACTTGATGATCGCGTCGGGACCGATCATATGGTGCGTAATGCCAAGCGCAACGGCGGTAGCGTTCTCAGGCGGTGCCGTCCATTCGACGTCCGGGGTGACCGCGCTTCTTATGTGCTCCGGATCGCGGCTGAACAAGGCCTTCCAGAATCTGGCGACTATCTCCTTGGAGGAGGTGCCCGTCTCTTGCCGATCTTTCATAATCTGTCCTTGCGTTAGCGTTCGGCCAATCGTGTATATCCTTCAAAATCTGCCGGCTTCCCGTATCTTGCGTTCAAGATGTCATGAGCATAGCGGGCCCAAACCGGCCTCTCGCAACGCCCCGACGAACCAGAATCGGCCTTCGAAGGACCATAAGATGGCGGGAGCCGCTCGATCCCGTCGAGCGGCTCCCGCCATTATTTTTCTGGATCGGTCTGCTCGAGCGGTCAGGCGGTCGCAGGCTCGGTAAGATAGCTGCCGAGCGCATCGAGCATGCATTGCCAGCCTTCCGCATGTCCTTCGCGATCGTCCTGGCCGATATGGATGCCCGCTTCGGTGAAATGAAGACGGCATCCGCCTTCGCTCGGCTCGAAGGTCACGCTGACCGCGCCGGCGAACTTGAGTTCACCCTGATAGGCCAGCGTCGTCGTGTAGACGATCCGCCGTCCCGGTTCGATCGCGGTATATTCGTTCCTGTTGATATAGGGTTCGCCGCCGACCGGCCCGAACAGCCACTCGTCGGTATGCCCTACTTCCAGTTTGAAATCGTCGCAGCTCATTTCCCAGCCTGCTGGCGGCGCGCTCCATATGAGCATCGCTTCGGCTGAAGCCCATGCGGCGAAGACCTTCTCCGGGCTGACCGGATAGAGATTCTCGATTTCGACGGTACCGGTAATGGATGACATGACTGTGTTCCTTTCTTCTGCTGTTGATGGGACAGAGCATAGCGCATGATCGATTTCCCATAAGAGCGAGTATGGACATGAACGAGGCATTCGTGCCAAATGCATTGATGAAGCAGCATCGTCGATGAAGCAGCATCTTCGCGCCCGTCCCATAAGGATCGCCATCCTCGCATTGCCGGATTCGGCTCCCCTGGCGATCATCGGCCTGTTCGAAGTCCTGGCGTCGGCGTGCCGGCTGTGGACGACATTGACCGGACAGGCGGGTGGCACGCAGCGGCTCGAGCCCATGATCGTCGCCCGTACGGCCGAACTCTATAGAAGCGTCGTTGGGGTTCCGATCCAGCCCGACGTCGCGCTCGAGAGTGTGCCATCCGTCGACGTCGTCATCGTCGCCGATGTCGAACTGCCGCTCGGCGGCGACCCATCGGCGCTTTGGATGCCCGAGATCGACTGGCTGAGGCAGCGCAGCGGCGATACGAAGCTGATCTGTTCGACGTGCAGCGGTTCGCTCGTGCTGGCCGAAGCAGGATTGCTGGACGGGTGCGATGCCGCCTCCCACTGGAGCGCGGAAGCGCTGTTTCGCGATCGCTATCCCAAGGTGCGGTATCGCGCCGACCGCATCCTGTGCGACAGCGGCAAGGACGGCAGCCTCATCACGACGGGGGGCGCTTCGTCATGGCAGGATCTGGCGCTCTATCTCATCGGCCGCTTCTGCGGCCCCGAAGAGGCTTCGCGCGTCGCCCGCATATTCCTGATCGGGGACCGGTCCGAAGGACAGCTGCCCTACGCCGCGATGGCCCGGCCGAGGACCCATGACGATGCGGACATATATGAATGCCAGAGCTGGATCGGCCAACATTACGATGTCGAGAATCCGGTAAGCGCGATGGCGGATCGCTCGGGCTTGACGCTTCGCACCTTCAAGCGGCGTTTCAAGCTCGCGACCGGTTATGCTCCTCTCGAATATGTGCAGTCGCTACGCATCGAAGAAGCCAAGCAGATGCTCGAAACGGGCGACGAACAGATAGACGCCATTGCCGCGGAAGTCGGCTATGCGGACCCCGCCTTCTTCCGGCAGTTGTTCCGCCGGCGCGTCGGCATCTCACCGGCGCATTATCGCCGTAAGGTTCGCTCCTTCGCCAGCGTGACGGATTAGCGGTCATTTGCAGCGCAATGCCGCGATACAGTCAACTTTGGCGGACCGCCAACCAATGCCTCTCCTTCGAGAGTTTGCAACCGCGTTCCTTAGGAAGAGCTCTTGCCCGATGCCCCCGCGTAAGCCGCTGAAAGCAGGCGATATGATCGCGAACCGAGCGCAAGAAGCGTCAGTATGACGCCGAGCATACCGGTTACCGTGAAAACCAAGGCCATGCCGCGTTCGGGGCCGGTTCCATACCAATCGCCGATCGCCTCGGCGCCTGCCCCATTCGTCATGAACGGGATCGCCAGAAACTGGGTGAGCGGGCCGATCAGGAATGCGGTCAACGGCGCGGCGGACTGTTCGACCGATTGCGCGAAACCGAACACCCGTCCCTGCCGTTCGTAGGGTACCACCTTTTGAAGCGTGGTTTGTTCGGCCGCTTCGGCGTAGGGTCCGAAGAACATCCAGATCACGGAACCGATGACCAGGAGCAGGATCGAAGACTGAATCGTGAATATGCATGCTACGGCCCAAGTGATGAGGTTGACCATGAGCAGCGTGCGAACCGGGTTCTTTCCGAGTCCGAGCCTTGCGATCGCCAGTCCGCTTAGGATGAACGCGCTCGAGGCGAGCGCCCAGAGCAGACCCCATTCCTGAACCTCCATGAGTGACAACCCATAGGCGTCCATCAGCGCCATGAACACGCCGCCCAGCAGATTGTTGAACGCCGAGAAGAGGATCAGTGCGACCAGTCCCGGCACCGATCTGACTACGCGGACGGTACCCTTCAGGTCCACCTCCTTGCGCTCGCCCGACAAGGATGAGGCCGGCTCCGGATCATCGATGTGAACCGTCAGCAGATGGAGAAAGGCAAGCGCGGTGAAAACGATCGCCAGCAACAGCGTACCGCGAATTCCGTCCCATGCGACCAGAAAGCCGCTGATGCCCGAGGTGAGCAGGAACCCGATCCCGGACACCATGCCGACCAACCCATTGGCTTTATCACGCCTGTCTTCCTCTATCAGGACCGAAACCAGCGTCGGCATAGCAATCATGCGGATGTTGCCACAGATCACCGCCAGCATCACAAGCAGGATGAAGGCCCATAAGGTGACACCGTCAAGCCGCGTCAGTTCTTTCTCCGGCGCCAACGCATAAACCACCAGCGCGAGCGCATAGAGCAGGAAGGAACCCGCGCTCGATGCGAGCATGATCCGCTTCTTGCGGTGATGATCCACCAGGCTGCCGAACCAGATTGCGAACCCCGCGGTCAAGACGAGATAGATGCCGCCGATCATCCCTGTGACGAACACCGATCGCGTTTCCAGAAAGGCCCAGAAGGTTACCGCGAACCAGACTGTGAAATTGATGATATTCTGCAACAGATTGTTGGCGAGAATCAAATGGAACGGCTCGATCCGGGGCATGGGCTAGCTATGATTCACACGAAGCTCGGGCGCAAGCTATCGCAGTGCAGCGTGTGGCTTCTTGAAACCGTAATTATACTGAAGAGCAGCGTACAAGCAGAGTCGAGGACAGCGCGATAGCGGTGCGCCGGTCAATTCTGGTTCCTGTAGACGACAATTTTTCGGACATTCGTGCCTGTGAGGCGCAACACTCAATGCGGACGCAGTTTCGCATGGATTAGATCGCACGTGCCGGTTAGACAAAATCATGCGCGTTCTGCTTACAGGGTCCTCCGGGTGGCTTGGTCGATTCCTTGCACCTCAATTGCAGGTTGCAGGACATGAGGTCATCGGCATCGATGTAGCGTCCGGAGATCACACACAAGTAATCGGCTCGGTGGCGGACTTCCAATTAGTCAAACGGGTGTTTTCGGATTTTGGCATTGAAGCCGTGATTCACGCCGGAGCCTTGCATAAGCCGGATATTGCCCGGCAGCCCGCACAAGCGTTCATCGACGTGAACTTGACGGGGACACTGAACCTCCTGACCTGCGCAGTCGATCATGGTATCGACCGCTTCGTCTTGACCTCGACCACCTCGCTCATGATCTCTCAAGCGATCCGGGCCGAGCAAGGGACGGCCGCAGTTTGGCTCGACGAACAAAGCGGCCCCCTCGAGCCTCGCAACATATATGGCGTCACGAAGCTTGCTGCTGAGGGCCTGTGCCGCGATGCTTTCGTAAAACATGGCCTGCCTTGCGTCATATTGCGCACCTCACGCTTCTTCCCGGAAGATGACGATACGCACAGCGTGCCGAGCGGCGAGAATCTGAAGGCGAACGAGCTACTCTACCGACGCGCAACGGTCGAGGACATGGCCCGTGCCCATGTGCTTGCGCTGGACAGAGCGCCGCAGATTGGCTTCGACGTCTTGATCATCTCCGCACCGACGCCATTCTCCCGGGAGGACGTAACCGATCTCAAGCGCGATGCAGCTTCGGTGGTGAAGAATTATTTCCCGGATGCTTCGGCTCTTTACGCGTTGAGAGGGTGGACTTTACCGGAAACGATAGGTCGGATTTACGACGCTTCTCGCGCCCGGGAAGTTCTCGGCTTTAGGGCACATACGGACTTTGCGGTATTGCTTGGAGCATTGAAAGATGGTCGTGATCTGCCCTTTGCGCATGACCCCAGCTATCTTCCGCCACATGCCGATCTAAATTTGGCGATGACAGGTTAGGCTGGTTGTCCCTCGATAGCAGGCGCTCCTGCCTCCCGATATTCTTGATGTTCATCTCGTAACGCTTTCATCGCTCGGCTGCGTTCGCGACGAGGACGGCCCTTGGTTCAGCTTTCTAGACTGTGACCGTCGATTTCCCGTCTCTTGAGGTAGTCATAAATCCTTGCTGAAGTGAAATGCAATCGCCGCATAGCCTTCCCTGAAGTAGAAGCGATGTGCGCGAGTTCGATGCGTAGCCGAGTTGAGGGCAAGCGTAGGGCATCCAAGTTTGCGCCCTATTTCCTCCAGATGCTGCAGCAGCACAGCGCCATACCCCTTCGACCGATGGCCTTCATCCGTCACGAGATCGTCGATTTCCAGGCAGCGCCCGCAATATGTGGTGTGGAACACGCGCCACAGCGCCAATGCTCGGATTTCGCCCTCATCGATCACTTGGGTGAGACGCGTCCCTTCCCCAAAGAGAAGATGCAGGGTCTGCACATAGTCCGCGCCAAGTTTCGGACGAAACGCTCGATGCAGTGCTTCGCCCTTTAGCAAGGCTTCCAATCTGGAACCTTCTGATGATGGCACAGCCACTGGTTGGCCCTGTCCATCAATGCGTTGAAAATGTTCGATATCCATGAGCATCCTTATCCAAGCTGTAACGCCCGGGCGCGCGACGACTAGGCTGCTTTGCTTGATCTGTCCTTTCGACAAGCCGGTCGACTACCTACTAGGTCGTTGCCCGACGAGCCGAGTTACCGGACGTAACGACTATGCCGCAACCTTCCGCACAGCCCTTTGATCCGAAACTTGCATGCCTTCACTCAGGCTTCTTTCAGCTTTTCAAACTTTGCGCGGTCGGCGCGTATCTCGCGCGGCCAAGCATCGACAAGCCGCATGTCGATGCGCTTTTCCTGAGTTCGTAGGAGGCCGAGAATGTGCATATACGGCGGATTGAAGGCGCAGATGAGTAGCACGCAATGGTAAAGTCGCCTTCCGCCGCCCAATCGCGGCCTTGTCGATGGATATCGCTCACGGAATCCGACAAGTTTGCGGTCGTTAGCTGCCCCGAACTCGGTCGCCAAAACCGGTCATTCAGTTCAATTGCGGAGCCCTTGAACAACTGGTTTGAGGGCTGCCCACCGCCAGCCTGTTCGACCGCCATGTTGGGGAGTTCTGCCCGCGCTCCGGCTTCATTGCGACATTTCGCCGCAACATGCGCCGGAGCGGGATATTGGTTTTTCCCTGTTCAGCCGATCGATGTCATTTGGCCTTTGATTTTTGATTCTTCACCTGAGCCGCATCGGCGATTACGTCGGCGATTGCTTGCGGCTGGGTAAGGAAGACGACGTGGCTGCCCTTGACCTCACTGGTCTTGGCGCCAATCCGGCGGGCGGTACTGCGCAGCAGCTTGGGATCGATCGCGCCATCTTCAGTGGCAACAACATACCAGCTTGGCTTCGATTTCCATGCGGCAACCGTGACCTTCGCCTTTAATGCCGCCATTGCAATCGGCACCTGCGAGTCGCGCAGGAAGGCTGCGTCGGCGTCGGTTGTGTCTGCAGCGAACCCTGCTTTGAACTTGTCTCCGTTCAGGAAAGCGAAGCCGTCAGCCTGTTCTTCCGGCACGAAATTCGGCGGCGGGGGCACCTCGGTATATTGGTCCAAGGTGGACTGACCGATCTCAGGGGCGAAGGCGGCGACATATACGAGTCCAGCAACCTTCGGATGAACCCCGGCCTGCGTGATGACGCTGCCGCCATAGGAATGGCCGACAAGGATGGCGGGGCCATCCTGGCGCTCCAGCACACGATTGGTCGCGGCGACATCTTCTTCGAGACTGGTCAGCGGGTTCTGGACAATGCTGACCTTGAAGCCGCGTGCAGTCAGCCGGTCATAGACGCCGCGCCAGCCCGATCCATCGGCAAAGGCACCATGGACCAGGACGACGTTGCGAACGGGGGCGGGGGACTCCGCGACGGCGCTTGAACCAGCGAGGGCGGCTGCCGCGAGCAATGGGGTAAGTTTTGACATGACATTCTCCTTTCATTGGTGAGACCTGCGAATGATTTTCGATCTCGGGAACAAATTAGTCCAAGCCTGTTGCGATAATAATTGGCCGTTGAGGCCTTCTGTCGACTTTGACGGACAAATAGCGACCGGGTCAGCGACGAGTTGCAGTGACTTTCAAATATTCAGTGTACACCTCCGTTCGGCCCGAGTCTGGTGGAGCTCGGTTCTCCTTGGTAAAGAAATGGGTGAAATCGGCCATCAGCGCGGAACGATCCTGCGAACCCATTCGGGCGAGCAGCATACGCAGCGGGCCAGCATTTTCAGCGAAGAAGACGGCAGCTTTGGCTGGCTCAAACGGCATGGACCAGCGGGTAGGGACTACCTCAGTGACTATTTCGCGGAAATGCGCATCGAGCAGCGACTGCATAGCGTCAGGTTCGCCCCAGGCGAACGGTGGCTCGACGTCGGAAGGGCTCGGCGGGAGGTAGGGCTTGGCAAGCATCTGTGAACGGCCGCTGAAACTGTCGGGTGTCCAGTTCGCCAGTGCGATGCGGCCATCTGGGGCCAATACTCTATGCAGCTCGACCGCTATGCGTTCCGGAAACGGGGAGAAGATCACGCCAAACATTGAAGTCGCCAGATCGAAGCTGCCATCCGAATAGGGTAGCTGCTCCGCAAACCCTTCGTCGAACGGGATGCGAAGACGCTCGGCTGCTGCGGCGGCTCTCGCCTCGGCCAACAGGTTCGGCGCAAGATCCAATCCGGTCGCGAAAGCCCCCCGGCGCGCTAACGGAAGCGTTGCCGCGCCCGTTCCGCAGGCGACGTCGAGGACGCGCCTGCCTGCCACGTCTTCCAGACCGGCAACGAATTCATCCGCAACAGGCTGGCCGAAAGCGCGCGACATCGCGCCGAAATCGCCGGTTGTCCAGGGAGCGCGCATGGCGTCGATGTGCGTGTGAAGATTTTCCATGTCCAATTCTCCTGACGTTTGCGCTCGAGGTCGGAGCGCTAAGCATGTGCTGGACTGCGAGACGGGCTTCAGCCTGCGGCCGGGATGCGCGCAATCACTTTGATTTCGAAATCGAAGCCCGCCAGCCAGGTCACGCCAACAGCAGTCCAGTTCGGATAGGGCGGTTCGCCAAGCTCGCTCAGCCTGACCGCCATCACCGTCGCCATCTGCGCCTCAGGGTCAGTGTGGAAGGTCGTAACGTCGATAACGTCTTGCAGGTCGCATCCCGCAGCACCCAGCACCGCGCGGAGGTTGGCGAAGGCAAGTCGCACCTGTGCTTCGAAATCCGGCTCCGGCGACCCATCTTCGCGGCTGCCTACCTGCCCGGATACAAACAGGAGGTCCCCCGAGCGAATGGCGGCCGAATAGGCGTGCTGATCGTAAAGGGTCTGGCGGCCCTCGGGAAAGACTGGGATTGGCTTGGTCAATTTTTCATCCTTTCGTTTCATCTGCCCGTCGTCGCACTGCTTCGAGCGTTTCGACGAGTTGGGAAGGGGCCGAGAAGAAGGGTGAATGATCGCTGTCGAGGTGTGCAGTGATGGCGACGGGCGTCGCCTCTTGCATCGCGCGCTGCGTCGACAGCGGAACGGCATTGTCATGCGCGCATTCAATATAGGCCCGCATAACCGAACCGAAGCGCTGGTCCGTCACATGAATCGGCGTCACAAATGCCGCAGCGGGCTCGGCGACGGTACGCTCGCGCGCGACTTGCACGAAGTGCTCAGGCGTCTTGTTGTAGAAAAATCTCTCGATGCCTTCTGGGGTTAGTACGGACGTGCCATCGTCGCGAAAAGTTACGCTCTGGCTCAGCGCTGCGTTATTGGTCGCTGCGCGCGCGATTTCATCGAGTGTCTCTCCATCCTTCAGCAGAAATGCGCTAAGATAGACCAGAAGACCGATCTTTTCCGGCACACGCTCGGCCACTTCGCTAATAACGAGGCCGGCACGGCTGTGCCCAACGAGAATGACCGGATCGCGCTCCGCCCGTAAAATATCGGAGATCTGATCCGCCCACGCAGAAATTGGCCTTGCGGGCGTTTCCAATACACCTGGCTCCATGCCGATCAGATCGGGCGTCAGAACGCGATGTCCTGCATCCTCAAGCATTGGCTTGACTTCCGACCAGCACCAACTGCCGTGCCACGCACCGGCGATAAAAACATAAGTAGCCATGTGAACACCTTTTGTCTGCTAATTCGGCTGGGCCGCGGTCACCACCAGACGGCCGATCCCAGACCGGAATAGATCACCCGGATCTAAGTGCTTCTTGATTGCGATAAGCCGGTTTGCATTGTCGCCGTAGAACTCCACGACGCGCCGGGCGTCCGAGGGCGGCAGCAGACCTGCATATCCTCCCGGCAGGGCAATCTGCGCCAAGTCGCGGTCAAGCTTCTCCGCCCATTCGCGACGCGTCGAACCATCCACACTGGTTGTTGGCCAATTGGCGATAACCTCGACAACGAAATGATCGTCGCGCAGCGCGAAAGCGGTCGCATCGCGCCTGACGCCCGCCGCAGCGCCGTGGAAGTCGTGAAGGATAATCGCGTCGGTTCCCTCGATCTGCCTTGCGCCGTCGACAAGCAGCTGAATCGCCGCATCGTCGAGCCGCCGCAGGGTTCGGGTCAGCAGGTGATAATGCGCACCCTTCGGAAAGGCCTTTTCGCTTTCGGGATCGAAGCTGTCCCGGTAAGTCGTCCAGCGGTGGCCGACGGGTATCGCTCCATCCAGCGATCCCAAGCGACGTATCAGGGCTTCGCCTGTTTGTTCTTCACCGGTCCAGAGCGGGGCGAGGAACAATGCAGGCCCGCCGCCGGGACCCATCATGAAGCCCATAAAGAGCCCGACGTCGAATGGATGTTCGTCTATCAGCTCCTGCGCTGCCCTCATCGCCGCAGGCGCGTGGTCGAGCGCCACGAAGACCATGCCGCTCAGAACCTGCGGCAGAGAGTGTAGTCTCAAGGTCATTTCGGTAACGACCCCAAACCCGCTGCCTCCGCCCCGAAGCGCCCAGAGCAGATCGGCATTCTCGCTTTCGCTGGCAATGACCAAGGTCCCGTCCGCAAGCACGACACGCGCGCGAAGCAGATTGTCCGAGGCAAGCCCAAAGCGCCCGTTGAGAACGCCATAGCCGCCCGCGAGTGTCAGTCCCGTCATCCCGACGCCGAGGATCGTGCCAGTAACAGCGGCCCGACCGGCGGGTAGCGCTGCTATGAGATCGCCAGCGAGAGCGCCGCCCCCCAGCGTTGCCTCGCCCGCATCGGCATCGATATGGATCTTTGACATCGCGCCAAGGTCGAGCAAGGCGTTACCCGGGACGAACCCGCGCCCCCACATGTCATGACCGCCGCCGACCACCGCGATTGGCGTACCTTCGTTGGCTGCGGTGCGAACCGCGCGTTGTACGTCGGCTTCATCTACACACGCAGTCAGACTGAGCGCCTGCGGCTTAACCGCGCCATTGAACAACATGTCGGCCAACCGCTCGGGTGGCACAGGCTCTTTAGCGTCCGACATAGACGGATTTGGTGAATCATTCATGGTGAAACATTGTCCTTCGTTGCGTTAGCGGCCCGCTATTCATGCAGTCCGGTTTGGCCCGACTTAATCAGGATGGGGCCGGGCGCGGCTCTATATTGACACGTCGTCGCCGACCCTAACCAGCATCTTGCCGAAGTTCCCGCCCTTGAGCTGCGTGATGAGCGCCTGGGGAGCATTCTCGAGACCTTCCACGATATGCTCGCGGTGCCGCAGCCGTCCGTCTGCAAGCCACTTACCCGCCTCGCGCAGGAAATCGTCTAGCTGCTCGTCGGCAAATTCGGTCTGGATGAAGCCCCGCACCGTCAGGCTCTTGCCCATGATTTGCCCCATGGTGTGAGCGAGGCGATCTGTGCCCCTCCGTTCGCCGGAGCGCGCCTCATAGTCGGCGATGAGGCCGACCACCGGGACACGAGCGTAGGTGTTGAGCAACGGCAGCACCGCGTCCCAGATCGGGCCGCCGACCAGCTCGAAATAGACGTCGATCCCGTCGGGAACCGCCTCGGCGAGCCGGGCCGCGAAATCATGCGCCTTATAATCGATAACCGCATCGAAGCCGAGCTCGTCCTTTACATATGCCAGCTTGTGTGCGCCTGTCGTAATGCCGACCGCACGGGCACCGTGGATTCGGGCGATCTGACCGACGGCGGAACCGACCGCGCCGCTCGCTGCGGCCACCACGACCGTCTCGCCCGGTTCCGGTCGGCCCACGTTGCGCAGGCCGGCATAGGCAGTAAAGCCCGTCATGCCGAGCACGCCGACCGCAGTCGAGGGCGGTGCGATAGCCGGATCGATCCTGCGCAGTCCCGTGCCATCCGAAATGGCGAAATGCTGCCAACCCGAGAAAGCCAGCACCCATTCACCCTCGCGCCAGTCCGGATGCCGCGACTGGCAGACGCGCGAGACGGTGGCACCGACGATCAGGTCGCCGGGCTTGATGGGCTCATTGTACGATTTCTCTGATCGCATCCAGAACCGCATGTACGGATCGATCGACAGGAAGATCGTTTCCAAGAGAAGCTCGCCCTCGCTGGGTATAGGCACTACGGCTGTCTCCAGGCGGAAGTGGGAGGGCTTCAACTCGCCGTCGGGCGAGGTGGCGAGAACAATTCGCTGGTTCTGGTATGTGCTCATGAAAACGTTCTTTCGTATTGTGCTGCGGAACAAACGCCACAGGTTGTGAGGCGTGAGTCCCAGACCAGCGCCGACTTTTGCGGCATTCTGGAAACGCGTCGGATCGGAGCGCGCAGCCCGCGCTGGATTTCAAGACGGTCGTCAGTCAGCGATCGGGATTCTCGCGAAGACCTTGATCTCGAAATTGAAGCCCGCCAGCCGGGTCACTCCAACCGCTCAATCCTTCTCGTAAGCGCGCATCGCAGCCGGGTTCCAATATTCCGAATAGCTGACGATCATACCGTCCTTGACCCGCAGCTTGCAGACATAGTCCTGCTCATAAGCCTTGCCGGTCGATGGGACGTTGGCTGAACCGTGGACCTCGAACCAGATCAGTTCGGGATCATTGGTCGGATATTTGCGGAGGTTCGAGAATTTGAGGTCGGGCATGTTTACCAGAGCATTGGCGACATGGTCGTACATCGCCTGTCTCCCTATTACCTGACCGGGCCAGCCCAGACCAGGCGCATAAGGGAAGTCGACCACGACGTCCTCCGCCAGCATTTCGGACCAGGCCTTTGTGTCAGCCACCATAAGCCGGAAGGCTTCGTCGACAATGTCCTCTATCTTCGTTTGCATCAGTTCTTACTCCATCCGTGCCGCCGCTACGCGCCCCAGAACGGGCAACATGTTGCCGGCTGTCAAAACGAATCGATCAATAGATCGTTTTCGTTGCAACGGAACGGTTCCGTATCGACCTAGATATGTGTCGACTTGTCGGGAGTCAATGACCTCGCGAATTTTTTTTTTAAACTCGGTGGCAGGGCTTCAGATTGCCATCGACCGTTTTGTCAGTTGCGCATCAGCAGTTGTCTGAGGTCGTCGTTGACGATTTTCCTTACTTTGTCGTCATTTACGAACAACGCATGGCCGCTATCCACACAGCGGAGGGTGACGCGGCGGCGCATGTCTTTGTCGAGATCTTCGAGTTGCGACTCCGCACTTGAGCAGCTCGATGGAAGCGCATCATAGCGGCCGTGCACCACCAGCATGCGCATGTCGGGGTCGAGTCGCATTGCCTGCTCGGCAAGCGGCTGCTCTTGACCGCCCGGCGGATAGCCTTTGTCCTCTGCTTCACGGTTGAGTCGCTCGCGCGCGTCGCGTGAAAGCGAGTCGGCATAATATCCGTCCAGATAGTTCCATTCGGGTGGAGCGGCGCCTGCGGGCAGGTATCCATCGATGCGGACAGCGTCCCACACAAGCGGCAGGTAAGACAGGCTGGTCCGATAGCCAAGCTCCTGACGCAGATAGCGTTCGCCGGGTGAAGCAAAACGGCGCTGGCCGCCGCCGGAGGTCGGTGCGACTTCCCGCATGTCAAACGCTGCGAGCGTTTGGCCCCGGTCTGCGAGCAAGCCATCTGTCATCTCGCGCGGTGTGACCACCAAAGTCCGCCGATCAATCCTGTCGAGCGGCAAGCCGCTGAAAAGCGAGAGCCGTTTCGCTATCTCCTCCCGCTTTTCGCGCGGCAGCGTGTCGATGCGTTCGAGCGAGGGCAGATATTCCTTGATTGCCCAGGCACGCGCGTCGCGTTCGATCCGGTCGATGTTGTCGCCGAGGTCCGTGGAAAGCTTTCCATGCAGCAGCGCGATTCGTGGGTAGTGCACTATCCCGAGCGGCAGCAATCGCTGCTCTGCTCCGGGCCGCGCCAAGCCATTGCGCCCGGCCATCATTGCGCCGCCGCCGACCTTCACACCGCGACTTGCGAGCGCATGCGCAACTGCCGCAACCCGGTATGCGCCCCAGCTCACCCCGGCGAGGAAAACGGGCCGATCCTGTGCGCCGTGCAGCCTCAGCCAGCCGAGAATGCACTCGACGAAAGCATCGTTATCACCCTTGGTTTGATAGAAGGCGGCGGCATCAGCCGGGCTGGTCAACCGGCTGAAACCGGAGCCGACCGCATCGATGTAGAGCAAGTCGGTCTTGTCCAATATGGTGTCGCGGTTGTCGATTACCGCGCCGTCCAAGACGCGCTTCGGTCCTTGTCCGCCCAACAGGATCGACATCATGGCTCCACCCGGCCCACCGTTCCAGATTACGGTCAACGGTCTCTTCTCGCCGGGCGTTGGCGCAACGCGATAGGCGACATAAAACATCCGGACGCGTGGCTCATCGGTGCCAGCGATCCGGATCGGTATGCGCCCGGCCTCGCTGGTATATGCCAATTCGCGACCTTCGAGCATGATCCGGTGATCCCGAACCACAGCTGGTTCATCGAACGGCGTTGCGCTCAAAGGAACTGCCAGCGCCATGGTGGCGGCCAGAAGGACAAGTATGTCCCGCAGCAAAGCGGACGCCCCGCTGTTCAACATGCCTTCAATCCCGCGACGATGGCGCGGGCCAACCGTTCCATTCCCTGCGCATCGATCGGTCGGCGGGCCACGAGCAAACGCCAGTAGAGCGGAGCGCCGATAAGGTCGGCGGCGAGCTCGCGGTCGCAATCGGCTGGCAGCTCGCCGCGCGCGACCGCGCGGTCGACCACTGCTGCACCCCGTTCACGTCGCGCTTTGCCCAGCCGCACGGAATTTTCGCTCGGTTTGGCCGCCCTGGCATTCTCGGCCAACATGTCCGGCAGAAGGCGCCGGACCAGAGGCACCCGCAGCATCCGCCGAAGTTCATGGAGCAGAGCGCGCACATCGCCATCGAGCGACCCAGTATCCGGCGCGCCCGACAGTTCGAGGCCCACTTTATTGACCAGATCGGCGGCCATTTTGCCCTTCGAGCGCCATCGCCGATACAGCGCCGCCTTGCCCACCCCGGCGCGCGCCGCGACCCTTTCCAGCCGGATGCCGGCATAGCCGTGCGTCGCCCACTCCTCAAAGAAAGCGCGGGTCAGCGCGTCGGTGACCCTGGTCTGCATCACCGCAGCGCCAGATGGCTGGCGATTTTTTTGGTCGATACTCTTGCGTTCCATCCATATCCTCCCTATTTGGTCGGAACGTAGTCGTATCGTCGAAAGTAGGAAACTGCAATGACCCAAACATCCAACAACTCCTTGAGCGGACTTCTGCGCCGCACAATCGGCGATCGCCTCGCACCCGATGCCGAGGATTTTCTGGCGATGTGCGCCGACGACATCGTCTGGGAATTCCCGTTCGCGACTCCGGGCGGCGTGCACCGTCTGGAGGGCAAGGCGGCCGTCGCGTCCTACCTGCCAAAGGTCGCCAAGCTTATCAAAGTCGACGGCGGAAAGATGGTGGCCGTTCACCGGTCGGCCGATCCGGACATCGCAATCATCGAGTTCGAAGTCACCGGAACCGGGGCCGCGACCGGCCTGCCCTACAACCAGCGATACATCTGTGTGTTCACGACGCGCGATGGAAAGATCGTGCATTTCAAGGATTATTGGAACCCGTTGACCCTGCTCGAAGCGGTCGGCGGCGACGAGGCGCTTGCGTCGGCCCTGCACGGCGATGCGCAATGAGCACGCTGCTGATCACCGGCGGGACGGGCACAACCGGAAGCCGGGTTGCACACAGGCTTTTTCGCGAAGGACATGATGTCCGGATCGCAACAAGAACACCTGACCGAACCGGCGAAGTGCTTTTCGACTGGTTCAAGCCGGACACGCATCAACCCGCAATGGCGGGCGTGGACGCCATCTACCTTGTCGCTCCGACGGGCGCTCTGGAAGTGCTGGATGCGATGCGAGCAGGTCTGGAAACCGCGCTCGCTGCCGGGATTCGCCGGTTTGTGCTGCTGAGCGCCTCAGCGCTTCCGGAAGACGCGCCGATGATGGGGCAGGTCCATTCCTTCCTGCGTGCACAGGCGCCCGAATGGGTGGTGCTGCGACCCAGCTGGTTCATGCAGAACTTCATCGGCCAGCATGGAGCGAGCATTCGGACCGCCGACGCTATATATTCAGCCACCGGCGAGGGACGCGTGCCGTTTATCGACGCAGACGACATAGCGGCTGTCGCGGCGCGTGCGCTGCTCGACGGACAGATGCCCAGTGGCGAGCTGGTGCTGACCGGTCCCGTGGCGCTGAGTTACGGGGATGTCGCCAGCACATTCTCGGCCGCGCTCGGGCGACCGATTGTGCATCATGCGCTCGGCGTCGAGGCGATGACGGCACGGCTTGTCCAGGGCGGCCTCGGTTCAGCTTATGCACAACTGCTTGCAGGTCTTGATGCGGCGATCGCGGCGGGGACCGAGGATCGCACCACAGACACCGTCGCTCACATAATCGGACGACCGCCGACGAGCCTCGCAACCTTTGCCGAGGCCGCTCGCGATCACTGGCAGCGACCAGCCGCCGCTTGAGCGGCGATGGACGGCGAAAGGAGTTCATGACGATGAATAGTCAGGGAAAAGTGGATCGCACTACTGCGCGATTGGGCTTCGGCCAGGCATTTTTGCGCTGGGCAACTATCCCTATAGTCGCGTCCGCGCTGGTCGTCGGTTCGGCAGCGGCATCCCCCGAACCGCCGGGCGTCACCGAGCAGGTGGCGGGTGTGCATAGCTTCCTCGTCGGCGACGTCCGCGTGACCGCGTTGTCTGACGGGACTCTCCCGATCGATCTACCACAGGTGCTGCGCGGCATCGCCCCCAAACGGATTGAGGCCCTGCTGGCCCAAAACTTCCAACGCAACCCCGTCGAAACTTCGATCAATGCCTTCCTGATCGAACTGGGCGACCGGCGCGTGCTTGTCGATGCCGGTTCAGGTGAGCTGTTCGGGCCAGGCGTCGGCGGCAGACTGCCGCGGGCGCTCGCGGCAATCGGCATGCACCCCGACCAGATTACCGACATTCTCATCACGCACGTCCATTCCGATCATAGCGGCGGGCTCGCGGTCGGCGGCCGCATGATCTTTCCGAATGCCACAGTTCATGTGGGCCTACCGGATATCGACTTCTTCCTTGATTCCGACATTTCCGGTCGAACCGCCGACGACAACCGTCTTTCCGAAGAAGCAGCGCGAACGCTCGGGCTCTATGTCGCAGCCGACCGCGTCAAGCCTTTCGACCGCAGCGGCGAGATTCTTCCCGGCATCGTTGCGGAGCTGAGGCCCGGTCACACGCCAGGGGCCACATTCTACACACTGACAAGTCGCGACCAGCGCATCGTTTTCATCGGCGATACCCTTCACGCCGCAGCCGTGCAGCTACCTGAGCCGGCTGTCACGATCATCTTCGACCAGAACCAGACGCGCGCGCGAGAAGTCCGGCAGCAAGCGTTTGCTCGGTTTGCGGCAGAGGGCACTTTGCTGGCCGCGCCGCATATCTCGTTCCCGGGCGTCGGCCGCATCCGGCAGGAAGGCAAAGGATATCGCTGGATTCCGATCGAATATGGCGACCGGAACGCCGGAGCGAAAGGCCCGTAGGTCGCTCCAAAGCCACCGGCGAATTGAATCGCGACATACCAACATAATTCCTATTTTGCGAAGGAAACCCCCATGAACGGAAAAATTGCTCTCGTCACCGGTGCCAACAAGGGTATCGGCCTCCAGATCGTTAAGGATCTCGCAGCTGAAGGCTTCACGGTTTATCTCGGCGCGCGCAGCGTCGATCGCGGTGAAGCCGCTGCAAGCACTGTCGAGGGCGAGGTCCGTGTCATCGAACTCGATGTCACCGATCAGGCGACGATCGATGCAGCGGCAAAACATATTTCGAGCGAGGCAGGTCGCCTTGATGTCCTGATCAATAATGCAGGCGTGTCTCATGCGGGCGAACCGGGGCGTCCGCTCGCCGAGATCGTACAGACCGGCCGGATAACCGAAGTCTCTATGGAAGAGCTGCGCACCGTCATTGAAATCAACGTGATCGGCGCGTTGGCGGTCACCCAAGCTATGCTGCCGCTACTACGCAAAGCACCCGCCGCCCGCATCGTCAATGTGTCCAGCGGTGCCGGTTCCCTGACCCTTCACGCCGACCCGGCAAATGCGAACCGGTCGATTTTCGGCACTTATTCGGTATCGAAGGCGGCGTTGAATGCAATTACGATCGCGCTTTCCATCGATTTGGAGGGCAGCGGGATCACGGTCCATGCGGTCTGCCCGGGCTTTACCGCGACCGACCTCAACAATAACGAAGGCCCTCAAACGGTGGAGGAAGCGGCGCGAGAACCAGTAAGGCTGGCGCTTCATGGAGCGGGCGGCGCCACCGGCACTTTCACAGCCGCGAGTGGACCGTTGCCTTGGTAAGTCGATAAAAGGCGATGCAGTCCTTGATAACGCAGCTTCACGCGAGGAGCCGCTTCCGACAAGATACTGGTCGTTATCCCGCTCCTCCAACAGCCTTCAAACCTGTCGTTCGTTCACGTTCAGATCGGCGTCGGGACTAAACAGAGATGCTACTGCGCTTGGTATTCTCCGATAAGCCGAGGATACTCGGCTGGTTCCGGGAAGCGTTTGAACAGGTGTTTTGCTGGAGTTGTCACCCAAGGGAGTTTTTCGTCGGTTTGCGTTTCGACAAACGGCACAAACCAGCTGCAATCATCGAGCATCGTAGCCCGGATATTCACTGCACCGAATTCTGCCGGCAGCCGCGTGAAGACCCAGCTCTTGCACCACTCGCAGTGATAGTGGCGCGCGACGTCGCCATGTATGCCGCCCAATACCGGTTCGCCCTCAGTGACGCTGAGAGCATCGGCGGGAACGGTCAGCGTGGTAGCGAAGACGCTGGCCGTCATCAACTGACATCCCCGACAGTGGCAGACACTTGTGAACAGCGGCGCTTGGTCGACCCGAAACCTGATCTTGCCGCAGCGGCAACCGCCGTCCCAAGGTAGCTCTGGAGTAGTCATGTTGTCGTTATGCCGAACCGGATGGCTGGCCGCAACCGACTAGTTTTTTGGACATTCGGCTCCCTTTTTATCGTGTTGGAAAACAGCCATTCCAGCTCGGGCGATTATCTAAATATGACGGGCCACGCTGCGCTATCGGCGACTTATTTTGGTCGGGTCTCCATACGTTTCGTTAAGCGAGATTGCCTTGGTAGTAAGTTTGGTCACAGTCCCAGGGTCGATGGTTGTGTCCTCGCGAAAGACAATTCTTGCCATTTCGTATTTTCCCCCGGGCGTCAGCCGCGGGTCGATCGACACCAGCCGCTGTCCGCGCCAGAAGCCAAGAAGAACCCGGGTCTTTTCGGCGCGGATCAGCGCAACGGGTCCGTTGACGATGTAGACAAGGTGTCCCCATTTTATGACCTCCTCGAGGTCACTCGCGATACGAACAGCCTCGCGTAAGATTTCGACGTGATCACGCTGCCATCCGCTTAGCGCATGCACGTAGGCATCGGCATTTTCGGCGGGAACACCCTTCTGCATTGCTTGGTCTCCAGACAATCTCTCGGACGGCTATCACCGGTCCAGCCGGTTGCCCAACGGACCCCAGTTCTGTTCGGCCAAAGCGCAGTTATCCTCGATATGATGACGATGCTCAACCCCGTATTGTCGGCTTGAAGCTTCTGGCTCGCAGCAAACATCGACCCGCGAACTGGCAATTTAACCCGTCGAACGCGCCGCATTGTGACCACCAATTAAAACAATCGGCAGATATCTATTGAAATATGCGCACTCAGCTATATAGCTATATGTGCATATTAAGGAGTGAGTCGTTGGAAGACCATATGAGCCTAGTATTCGCCGCGCTGTCGGATCCCACGAGAAGGGCCATGCTTGCGCGGCTTGCCGAGGGAGAGGCCACTGTCAACGAATTGGCTGCGCCATTCGGTTGCACCCAGCCAACGATCACCAAGCATCTAAAGGTGCTCGAAAGGGCGGGCCTCATTTCAAGTTCGGTCGATGCCCAGCGCAGACCGCGCCGGATGGAGGGCGAGGCCCTGAAGCCCGCGATCGACTGGCTGAAGCATTACCGCGACACTTGGGCGCAGAATTACGACCGGCTCGATGCCGTTCTCGACGAGCTTCAACGACTGGAGAAACTTGCAAGCAAAGGAGAAGTGAAATGACTTATACAACTGACGTAACCGAGCAGGGTGACAACGAGATCGTTATCACCCGCTCATTCGCGGCACCGCCGCAACTGGTGTTCGATGCTCTTACCAAGCCCGACCTCATGAGGCGCTGGCTCAAGGGTCCGGATGGCTGGTCGATGGACGTCTGCGACGTCGATCTGCGCGAAGGCGGTCGCTACCGTTATGGATGGAGCGGTCCAAACGATCACAGCATGGAAATCGCTGGCGAGTATCGGACGATCAATCGGCCCAGCCGCCTCGTTACCACCGAGGAAATGAGCGGCACCGAGCATACTGCTCTCAGTTCCGCCGTGCTTGCAGCGCACGGTTCCGAAACGCGCATGACGACCACGATGACCTATCCTTCGCAAGAAGCGCGCGACCAGGCCATCGCTTCCAACATGGCAGCCGGGGTCGCCGCGAGTCACAAGTGGCTCGAAACGGTTCTCGAAGAAATCGCCGGGGAGGACGTGCAATGACACAGGCAATCCATGCACCGGCTGGCAGGTTCGCATTAGGACGCAGTGTACTCGCTGTTCTGGCCGGTCTCGTATTCACCGTCGTTGTTTCGACGATCATCGACCACTTGCTCCACATCATCGAAGTTTATCCGCCCTGGGGGCAGGCGATGTGGGAGACTTCGGACAATCTGCTGGCACTGTCGTATCGCATCGCGATTGGCGTCATGAGCGGATACATCGTGGCCAAACTGGCTCCAAAGGCACCGATCGCGCACGCGCTTGTTCTTGGGGCGATCGGGACGGTGCTAACGATCGCTGGGACTATTGCGGCAATGTCGATGAAACTCGGCCCGCTTTGGTATCCTGTGTTGCTGGCCGCCTCGCTCATTCCTACCGTCTATCTCGGTGCAAGGCTGGCGCTGCGCTCCAAACAATGATTACCGTCGCGCTTGCCGCCGACTGTCGTCAAATGACAGTCGGCGGTAACGACTGTCGATAGCGATAACGCGCGATACCAATGTCCGCCTATCGGACCTCCAGCATCGAAAGCTGCCTGTCCGGACTCCCCAACTTTCTTGACGTTCGTCTTCTACGGCCTTTATCGCTCGGCTGCTGCCGCGATGCGAACGGCTTTCGGTGTCGGTTGCAATCGAACCTATTCGGCCAGCCGGTCTTCCAGTTCTGCGATGCGCTCGGAACAGATGCTGTGGACGGCGCGGCCCAGTTCTTCGACACAAGCGCCGAGCCAAGCCAGTTCTTCCTCGCTGATGCGGTAGTGCTTCGAGTAACGAGCCTTCACATAGGCTTCCTTGAGCTTCTCGAATTTCGCTCGATCGGCGCGCAGTTCACGCGGCCAAGCGTCTACCAGTCGCATGTCGATGCGCTCGGCCTGCGTGCGCAAAAAGCCGAGATTATGGACATGCGGGGTGTAGAAGGTGCAGACCAGTAGTACGCAGTGGTAGAGAAATTCTGTGGTTTGATGCAGATCGAACGCGGCGGGTTTGAGAAAGCCCCTTTCGCGACCTAGTTTCGATAACTCGAACCTTTGCATCGCCGTCGGAAACCACTCCTCGAAATACTCCTTGGCCATGCAAAGCGCCTGCTCGGGCGTCTTGGGCTTGGGGACATGGAGTTGGCGGTCGTCGGCTTCGTAGAGCGCGATGCCGTCCTTGGCGACGTCCATGAAGAAGTAGCGGCCATGGGCTAAGCCGTCATTCACCTCCTGGAGCGTGTGGACGATGAAGTTGACAGGCGTCTTGAGCGTCTTGTCGATGGCAAGCTCGCGGATCAGCCTGTTGTCGAGCTTCAGCCAGTAATCGACCTTGTCGGTCAGCCGCTTGTCGTTGACGATGATCAATATGTCGAAGTCCGAGCGATAACCCTTGGCGGTATGTGGTTCATCGACCCAACCGCCGCGCGCGTAGCTGCCGTAGAGGATGATCTTCTCGATCCTCCCCTTCTTCTTCCATTCGTGCTTTGCCAGCACCAGCGCGTCTTCGAACTCCTCGAAGATGATCGCCTTGACGCGCTCGATTTCGCGTTGCTTGGCTGCCGGAAGATGGTCGAGGTCGGTGCGCATGATTTCAATGGCCTAGCAAATGCGGATTCGCGCTGCACTCTCTATTTGCTCCGAGGTGAGTAGCACGATCAACTGTCGACTTCGCGTAGCTGGTTTGCTCAATCTGGCATTTCAATAAGGCGGTCAATTACCTACCGTGTCATTGTCTGACGAGCCGAACTATCGAACGACCATGAACTTTGTAAGCAGATTAGACGTAGTGACCATGCCGCAATCTTATGCAGAACCCTTCGATCTGAAACTTGCGCGCTTTCATATTCGCGATTTCGAGGCTGGCGATCGCGATGCTTTTCTTTCCTATCAAGCAGACCCTCGCTACCTTGCACTATATGGCGTGAACGACAGCAACAGCGCGCATGCGTCTGCCTTGTTCGACCTGTTCCTGCAATGGCAGGGGCAGAAGCCGCGAACGGATTTCCAACTCGGGATATTCGATTTAAAGTCCGGAGCGCTTTACGGCTGTGTCGGTCTGCGCGATGTCCGCCGCGACCATGCCGTTTTCGGTATCGAGCTGTCACCCGATCAATGGGGTCGCTTCGCTTTGGTGCACGACATAACCGAGGCCATGCTTGACTTCGGCTTCGGCCAGTTGGGGTTGACGCGGATTACAGGCAGCACCGCAAGCGGCAACAGCCGCGTGGAGAAGCTGGCCCGCTGGTTCGGGGCGAGCATCATCGCTTCGCGTGAAGGTCCGGCATGGATGACGGCCAGGGGATGGAACGAGATCGACTGGGCTATCGAACCGGACGATCGGGTGCGACGAAATCGAAAGCGCCTGAATCGCACAAACCAGCGATCTTGATGGCCGGCGATCGGTTGTGATGGTTCGCACACAGTCGTACTTTGCCTACTAGCGGGGCACGTCGCCTGATTTCTCCGCGATCGGCCTCAGGCTACGAACGAGGGATACCAGAAATTTACCAGGCTCTTCGGTCATCGGCATGTGGCCAGAATGCTCGAACCAGACTATGCCCTTGGCGGGTGCCGCCACGGTCTCCAGCCACTCGGCACCGACGTCGGAGTTCACATTCGTGTCGTATCGGCCCGAGAACAGGAAAATCGGCACCTCCAGCTTGTTGACGGCCGGATCGTGCTCGAACATCTTCGGCAGCAGGATCGGAGTGACGAAGCCGTTCCCCTCCCATACTCGGCGCTCCTCTTCCTCGGCATAATCGGGCGAGAGTTTGACCAGATCGCTGTCGGCCTTGTTGCCGCTGCGATAGGCCATCGTTCCTCCGTAATGAGCCACCCATTTGCGCACGGTATATAGATCGTCGATGTCTATTGGAGCGCTCGGCTTCGGATAGGGAGCAACACGCTTCAGCTGCTGGACTGCTTCTTCATTCTTGTCGCGACGCGCGGCGTCCATCGCGAATTTCCAGGCTCTCTTCTCGCCTTCCATGATCCGGACGACCTGACCCACTCCGACATAGGCGTGGAGCCACTCGGGGTGGCGCCGGGCCAGGTTGAGACCCACCCAACTGCCGCCCGAATGGCCGACGACAAAAACCTTGTCCTTGCCCAGTTTCTTCCGAACAAGCTGCACCAGCTCCTCTGCATCGCGAATGGCCTGTTCGGCCGTGAGGGTAGGGCGCACCTTTTCGGGATCGGTCAACAGGTGGGTGCGGCCCGACGCGCGCTGGTCCCAATGCACGACGGTGAAATATTCTTCCCATCCCCGCCCGAAATACCAGCTTTGCGGCGTCGCGACATAGCCCGGACCGCCATGCAGATAGATCAGCACCGGATTGCGCCTGTCCATTCCGCGTATGGATACCCATTGTTCGATACCGCCTATCTGGACCTTCTGCGTTTCTTCGATGCCGTTTGGCGTTACGATCCGGCGTGCCTCGGCGATGATGCGCTCCGCCTCATCCGTTGATGCAGCGCGGTCGGCAGCCCGGGCCGGAATCATGGAGCCGGCGACCAGAAGCAGTGCGAGCATCGCTGAGCTAGAATTCAACGCCCTTTTTCCGTAGCGGCGCAAGCGTATCGAGCGGGTTCTACACACAGCCAATCATCTTTCCTTCTTCATATCTGGATCAGGCGCGATGGTAACCCTTTGCAGCCTGTATCCGACGCCATCCTACATCGTTCGGGACTTGTACAGCCAGCTGCGCCAGTCACGTTCCAGATCGGTCAGGTTCCAGCCCTCGGTTGCCAGCGGATCACCGCAAGTATAGGCCTGCATGAAAGCGGCGGGCCCTTTCGTGTCGATCAGCCAGCCGACGAAGGATCCTTCCTGCGCATATGCAAGTCTTCTCTCTTCGCCGGTCGGGCCTTCGAGCCGGACCGCCTCGCTCTGCGCCAACGGGATGCGGAAGGCCAGTTTCTTCTCGATTGCCCGTACGGTGTCGTCCGGAGTCTCGTCGCCGTCCGGGTAGTTCGGATGGCCGATGCGATCCTCGACATGGACGGCGAGTCCTTCGATGAGCAGCCTGGCGCCATGAAGTTTCCCTGGCGCCATCAGATGGGTCAGTTCATGATGCAGGGCCAGCCGGGACCTTTCGGGTTGGTCCGGTAGATACCTCTCCGCAGGCAGGTAGATCTTTCCGCGCCCGAATGTATCCGGTCCTTCCGAATAGGGTGTACGAAATTGATCGGACAGGATGATCAAGGCATCGCGGGTCGAGTTGACCCGAAGATATTGCCAGATTCCCTTTGCAGCCTCATCTGCAAACCGTTGCAAGGCGACCAGATTTTCACGGGGAAAGCGGCCGGTTTCGTCGTAGACGCTTATGCTGGGAGGATGCGGCAATATCTCGAATGCCGATGCGATGCAGTCCTTGTCACCAGCCGGATCGGCCATGGCATGCGTCGCCAGCGCAGGCAAAATAAGCAGAACGGCGATGCAAGCCGATCGCCATATGTTATGCTCTGCAGCTAGAAAGCCATGCACCATAAGGGTCAACTGGCAATGCCCGGGGCGTTGGTCGATTACCTCTTAGGTAGTTGAAGGTGCCTGCGGCAATGGATAACCGCCCCGAAATGTTCAGTCACTCGCAAATTCTCGGTCGACGCCGTCGCTGCTCAAGCGACGATGCCGTCCTGCGCGCGAGAATTTCGAACTAGCATTCATCAGTCTCCGACAGATTTTCATCGTCGCCACCGGCCCTTCGCCGATGGTGGTGAAGGGCATCTTTTGCGGAGTAAATTCATGCCCAAGACCAATTTTTCCTTTACCGACGAAGCTATCGCCGAGATAGCGACGGCCGTCATCGACACCAGCTTTCCCTACGCGGATTGGGGACATGCAGCGCATTTCGCCTTGGCCTTATGGCTGTTGCGAAATCCGGACGTCCTCGAGGCGGAGGGCGGTATCGAAGCCATACTTCGGCGCTACAATGCCGCGGTGGGCATTCCCGACGTGCCGACCCGCGGCTACCACGCAACCATCACCACCGCATCGATGTGTGCGGCACAATGGTTTGTCTCAAATCACGAGCCTGACACCGGCCTCGCAGAGATTCTGGACGAATTGATGCAAGGCGAGCCGGGCGAACCCAAATGGCTGCTGCGCTACTGGAGCAAAGAGAAGCTCGACAGCCTTCCTGCTCGTCGGGCGTGGCTGGAGCCCGACCTTATGCCTCTCCCATACGCAAAGAGCCGCATCGTTACAGAAGGACAATAGCCGCGGTTTAGAACGCATGCGAGGATCGGCAGGAATGCCTTATATTGACGACGGTCGAAGGCGCTATCGCCGCGCTCGAGAGCGAAGGCAACGACGACATGAATTGTGTCGGGCAAATCGCAGGCAGGGATATTGGTCTCCAGGCGCGCACTGCGAGCGAGATAGTCCGGCTTTCGTCAGGTCGCGGACTGCTCGCAGTCGAGCTGCCGCCGTTCAGGCCTTTGGGCCTGCCATTTCTCGCGTTCCCAAGCTTGCTCGCCCGCGCGTTGCCATAATCACGCGTGTCGCATCGTCTGCCGGAAACCACAATTCCGTCCGCAAGGAACTCTGTGTAACGTTCTGGGGTAATCCGAACACCGTCTGAACCATCAAGAACGTCATTCGGCCGAATTCCGTGTCGACGACAAGCTGAAGATATGTGTCGCCCGGCGACCGTGTAGAATGGAAGGCTTCGCCAAAGCGTTCTGCGAGCGACCTTTCCAGATGGTCGACCCGAGGCTTGAGCGACGGCCTGGTCAGTTCCTCCGTTCGCAATTGTCTCAGGAGGACATGTCCGGCTTCGGCTGCATTCACGACCTTGGACAGCAGACCCTCCGGATGTGCCACGCAGGCGATCATATCGATTTCGTCAGCATCCTGATCGATCAGCTTGATAAAGCCCGGCATCATGACCCCACAAAGCCAGAATCCGGCTTCGCTCATGCACCTTATCTTCCAGTCTGCGTCGAATATGATACCGGAGTAAGGCTCATGCGCTTTCAGCATTTCATGAAGCGCCCTGAAAGCCGGCGACTCGCGACTTTCCGACTGCTCGCCTTCGAGAAGGGCCGGCGAATAGCCTGCGCTCAACAATGCAGCGTTGCGCTCGTCGATGCTGCCGCCCGTCTCTCGCGTCCAGCTCAGGATCAGGCTCAAGCTGGGCCGGGCACGCGCCAGTTCGACAAAGCCGATATGGCGTTGCGACATGCCGAGGCGAAGCGCGAGTTCCAGCTGCGAGATTCCCAGCGCGATCCGCATTTGCCGCAGAATGGCTGCGGCGCTGGGCGCCTCGTTAATTCGTACGGCGGCATGACTCAACATTTCTATCCCGGAATAAATTCGAGCGATTGGTCGCCGCTCACCTGTATAGCTCAATGCAACCGATCATCTTAGCCTCGTTCACAGCCAGTGAAAAAAGCCGCGTGTCCGATTGACCAAAACTTCTTTCATGGGTCTACTACCTCTCAGGTAGTTGTCAAAGTCCGCTGTCTTGGAAGGCTGCGGCCAGGCAATAGAATCTGCCTTCCGGAGCAAGCACATGACCGGTCCTAATTCCGACGTTCATCCCGCTACGGAACCGAGCATGTTCCCTCTGGCGATCACAATCAGGTAGATCGTTGCCGACAGACTGGCGCAGACGGTTCGCAGCGTATTCCATCCCGTCCATTCCGCAACAAAGGCGGGCCAGAATGTCAATGCGTCGGCTTCCGGCAAGGACGCCAACTTGTTGTTGAGAGGAACGTTGCAGATCGCCGTGACGCCGACGACGCCTGCCAGGAATAGTAAGCTGCCAGCGAGAACGAGCTGGCTGTCGAGGCTTCTGATGGAGAATAGGGACCAGATGGCGAAAATGCTGCAGAGCATGGCGGTTGCAAGGAACAGCCACATGAAATCCGGAGTGTAGACGCTCACATTGATCTGGTTCATCGCGCCAAGGCCTTCGGATTTTGGCAGACTTGCAAGCGCAGCCATAACGAAGGCCGAAAAGCCGTAGAATAAGCCCGCCACCATGGCGACGGAAATTGCCGTTATCTGCAACAGGATCGATTGGAACTGGACCAAGACGCTTCTCCGATAGTCAAAGGTTGATTTCAACGAACATTCAGCATAGCTCAATGTGAGTAACTCTCATATTTCAAAAGCGATAAAGACTCACGTTTAGAATGTCAACCTGCTGACGCCATGTCTCGATCCGAGAACAAACCTCCACCGGCGGCTGTACCACGCAAACAGCCCGAGCAGCGGCGCAGCAGGCAGCGGCTGGAAGATATCCTTTCGGCTGCGTCCGCACTCATCGCAAGGACCGGCAGCGATCAGGTGAAGATGAGCGACATCGCAGCTTCTGCCGGAATCTCGATCGGCTCATTGTATCAGTACTTCCCTGCAAAAGGAGCGTTGATCCGTGCCTTGGCAGAACGTTACAACGCCGAAAGCCGCCGCTGCGTCGAGGAGGCCCTAGCGGATGTTCGCGACGAGGCAGACCTGGTCGAGGCCTATTCCCGGCTTCTCGACCAGTATCATGAGATAATGTCGAGCGAGCCGGTGATGCGGGACATCTGGTCGGGCATGCAGGCCGATCGCGCGTTGATGGCCTGCCAATTGGCGGAAAGTCGGATTTGCGGCGCGCTTCTGGCCGACGCGGTCTGCAAGGCCCATCCGGATACGGATCCGAAGGAGGCGGAAGATCTGGCGTTCCTGATCTGGGAGTTGGGCGAAGCCACCATGAGGCTCGCGATCTCGGTCGATCCGGCGCAAGGACGATCGCTCGTCGACGCGTTCAAGCGCATGACGATCCGTGAGCTATCCGCCCGGCCCGGTGCAGCACGATAGAGGCAGGCCTTGGGCCGTGGCCGACCAGAAGTGCCTCCAGGCGATATGCTCGCAATGCAGGAGCCAGGCAAGATACCTGCCAGGTAGTCGCTATGGCCCTTGGTAGCTGCCAATGGCCCCCGGGGGCATTCCTTACATCACGGAGAATTGAATTGAGAAAAGCAATAACGGCCGTCGGCCTTCTGCCGCTCGTCATGAGTGCAGTGCCGGCATTCGCGCAGAGCGAGCCTTTCGAAGGCGTGTCGGTGACGGCCATCGGCGGGTACGAAAGCGGACCCGGGGGAGGCGGCGATAAAGGCGCCATATTCGGGGGTCAGATCGGCTATGACCTGCGCTCCAGCGACATCGTATACGGTGCCGAAGTTGAGCTGAGCGGCTCGACGGCTGATCTGTGCATTGCGAGCGTACGCACGTGCATAAGCACAGGTCGCGATATCTATGCAGGCGCCCGGGTCGGTGTGGTCACGGGAGATAGCATGTTGATTTATGCCAAAGGGGGCTACACGAACCGCAGTTATAATTTTTCGTATACCTCGCCACGGCCGCCGGTCGCACCCGAGAGCGCCACCAAAGACGGTTGGCGCCTGGGCCTGGGGGTCGAGTATCTCTTGAGCGAGAACCTCCACCTGAAGGCCGAGTATCGTTACTCCGAATATGGCGATGCCCCGCAGCAGCACCAAGGTGTCGTCGGTCTCGGTTTCCGTTTCTGACTGCCGACCGGGCCGTGCTGCATCGGCGCACGGCCCGGCTGCAACCGGCCATGGCTCCGGAGTCGTCAGGTCATCGTTGCATCATGCACAGGGCAGAACGGTCGGGAAAAGGGGGTATCGGGGACGCGGCCGGTCAGGGCAGGCCCTCGTCCAGGCGCCTACCTGTCAGGTAGTCGTTCCGCACCGCCGCTTCTGCCAAATGGCCATGCACCATATTGGAGGGTCATCGATGAACAGGCGAAATCTCTTTCTGACCGCCGCCGTCGGCGGCGCAGCTCTCGCAGCGGGCATGCCCGTGGTCGGAGCAGCGCAGGCAGCGAAGCCTGCCGCAAAGCCGCAGAACTGGGTGCAGGCGCGCGACGGCACTAAATTGTATGTCAGGTCCTGGGGTTCGGGTCCGCCGATCGTCTTTCTTTCCGGCTGGTGCCTGCCGTCGGATATGTGGGCTTATCAGATGGCAGCGCTCTCGGATCGCGGCTTCCGCTGCATTGCCTATGATCGCCGCGGTCACGGCCGGTCGGACGATCCGGGTAGCGGTTACGATTATGACACGCTGGCCGACGACCTCGATGATGTCCTGAGCGCACTGTCGGTCACCGATGCCACCGTCGTGGCTCATTCGATGAGCGGCGGTGAGGTCGTACGCTACATGAAGCGCGGCGGTGCCGGGAAGCGGGTGGGGAAGATCCTGTTCCTTGCAACGACGCTTCCATGCCTTGCCGCGAAACCGGACAATCCCACGGGGGTGCCGGCGCAGTTCTTCGATCAGCTTCGGCAGCGCTTTTATACCGATTTTCCGAAGTGGATCGAAGAGAACTCGGAACCCTTCGTTGTCCCCTCGACCAGTCCGTTGATGAAAAGCTGGATCAGGAACATGATGGTGAGCACGTCGCTGCGGGCGGTCATCGATCTCAACAAAGCTATGACTTCTGCGGACTTCCGGACCGAACTCGCCGGACTGAAGGTGCCGACTTTGTTCGTCCACGGCGACAAGGACGCCTCGGCGCCGCTTCCGGTCAGCGGCCTGCCTGCCTCTAAGCTGGTTCAAGGTGCCAGGCTGACCGTCTATGAAGGCGCGCCGCACGGGCTGTTCGCAACGCATATGGATAAGCTGAATGCCGAAATCGAAGCGTTCGCAAGGTCCCAGGGCTGAGCAGCAAAGGTAGATCAAGAATGACGGCACAGCTTCTGTTCGGGATTGCAGGCGGCATATCCACTCTATGGTTCTTTTTTCATCTGATCCAGGGCGGAAAGGAAGTCGTCCGACCGTTTCGCGCGACACCCGGCCTCGACCCCGTCGTCCGCGACACGCAGCATCTGTGTTGGCACTATGTCACGGTGACGGTCGCACTGATGGCGGCGCTTTTTGCTGTGGCGGCGACGACCTCCCGCAGCGATTTGGCAATGGCCGGGACGGCTCTCGCGTGGGGCTTCACGCTCGTCGGCATCGGACAGGTCCCGGCGATGGGGGCGCGCTATCGCGATCTGCCCCAAGGCTGGTTGTTTCTGCCGATCGCGGCGCTCGGGACCGCCGGACTCATGCTGTAGGCCAATAGCGGAATGGCGGGCCGCGCTTTACCTCAAAGTGTGGCGTGAGACGCATGGGAAAGAATGAACGGCAGATTTAACGGATGCACAATCGGAGCCATGAAATGATACGCCAGATACTTATTGTGTTATTCCTGTCCTTCGTTTGCCTGCCACAGGCCGCATCCGCCAAGGCGGGATTTCGAGAAGCGCTCGATGCGCATTTTCAGGCGGTCGTGGCGCGCGATATCGATAAGCTCGAACCGACCCTGACCCGCAGCGACGAACTGACGCTGATCCTGCCCAACGGCAAGCGCACCACGACCAAGGCGGCGTTCTTGGAGTTTCATCGAACCTGGTTTGCCGAGACGGGATGGACCATGCGCTTCGACATCCACACGATCGTCGAGAATGGGACAACGGCGATCGCGACGGTCCAGACGCGCTATGACGAGCCGAACGCAACCAAGCCCTATTGGAGCGAAAGCTGGCTTACCCTAACGTTCCGCAAGGAACGAGGCGAATGGCGCCTCTTTCACGACCAGAACACGCGAATTCGTACTTCCGAGAGCGCAGCATCGTGAGATCGGGTGTCCCCACGCGCTTCACGAGCATGCGCTTTAGGCCCTGCAATAGCTGCGGGTTGGTTATTGATATCTCAAGTTTCGTAACATCGGTCACGGATCGGGAAAACCAACAGGACGACATCGGCGTAGCGGCGAGTGTCCGCACAAACCGCTAGCGGCATGTTTCGCTGCACTCCAGCAACACAGAATAAGGAAAATCCATGCTCGATCGACGCAACCTTCTCGCCACGCTTGCCGCGACTTCCGCCATCGCCGGTATCCGTTCTCCTGCGCATGCGTTGCTCGCCGATTCCCCCACAGATGAAGGTGCGCGGCTTACGGCCATTTACGAACGCTTCTACGACATGCTGGTCCAGCACGACCCGGAATTCGCTACAGCGCTCGGGCACGACAAGGGCGAGGGTGCCGCGGCAAAGTCGAAGCTGGCTGATCGCTCGCCTTCCGGCATCAGGCGCGGCCACGATCTCTATCGGGCGGTGCTGAAGGAACTGAAGACCATAGACCCTGCCAAACTGTCGGGGATGGACCTCGTCAACTATGAGACGTTCCGCGGTCCGTGGGAGGTGTATGTCAAGGCATATGACGGTTTCGACTACGGGCTGCACAGCTGGCCCGAACCGCATCCGGTAACCCAGCTGAGCGGCACCTATCGGT
>JAESFX010000196.1_pt1 | contig 50350 bp, 42 predicted proteins | sample 9269501 | NCBI WGS metagenome assembly JAESFX01 (sample SAMN14515570, study PRJNA621655) | algae metagenome | isolation source: Desmonostoc geniculatum HA4340-LM1 and co-occurring heterotrophs from cave... | place: USA: Maniniholo cave, Kauai, Hawaii | collected 2009-07-28
GCGGTGTGGATTCTCAATCGCTGGTAGACGGCTCATCGACAACAAAATAACTACACTCGGTTTAGCCTATAACCTGGGTCAACCCAGATTCACTTCTCTTTAGATTTTCTTTACGAATCAGCTCTAAAGACGTTGCAATGCAAATAATAATAGAGACGTTGCAATGCAACGTCTCTACATTAGATAAATTGTTCGATAATTCCGCCACCTAAGACTTTTTCTCCGTCATACCATACCGCAGCTTGTCCGGGTGTGATGCTGAATTGGGGTTCATCAAACACCAAACGCACACGGGAGTTTTCCAAAGGAATCACCGTCACTGGTGTAGGCGTGGAACGATAGCGAATTTGGACTTCGGCATGAATTGGGGTAGATGGTTCGGCGATAGAAACCCAATTTACTCGCCCTACAGTACATTCTGGCTGAGTTACCTTAGTGCGATCGCCAACAATAACTCGATTATTCACCGCATCTAATTCAATCACATACAACGGCTCAGCAGCAGCAATTCCCAAACCTTTGCGCTGTCCGATTGTGTAGTGATGAACGCCATCATGTTGTCCCAAAATTTTGCCTGTGGTATCCACAATATCGCCTGTTTTGGGAGCTAAATATTTATCCAAAAATGCCCGCATGGAACCGTTACTTTCCACTAAGCACAAGTCTTGGCTTTCTGGCTTATCAGCGGTTTGGAGTCCGTATTCAGCAGCGATGCGACGGGTATCAGTTTTTTCCAATTCGCCCAAAGGAAATACACTCGCCTCTAGCAAATCTTGAGACAAATCATAGAGAAAATAAGACTGGTCTTTGTTGCGGTCAACTGCTCGTAATAATTGGTAACGCCCAGTAGCTTCATCATAGTTAATTCGGGCATAATGACCAGTGGCAATGCGATCGCATCCCAATTTTTCATGGGCATACTGCACCATCGGGCCAAACTTCACCGTTTTATTGCACTGAGAGCAAGGCAAAGGCGTGATTCCAGCGCTGTAACCAGTCACCAAGAAATCGACAATATTTGTTTGGAAGACATCCCGAATATCCACAACCTCGTGGGAAATGCCCAGTTGTTCACAGATACCAGCCGCGTCGATCATACCTTCAGAGCAACATTGACCTTTGCCTTTCATCAGCCAAAGAGTCAAACCAATTACTTCATAACCCTGATGGTGCAGGATAGCAGCGGCGGTGGAACTGTCAACACCACCAGAAAGACCAACGACGACTTTTTTCATACAAACCCAACACGGTAGCTGCGTGGTTGTCCAATTGTAGCACAGACTCTTCAAAGCCTTGCCAGTAAAGCGCTTCAGTTTATTAGCAATCAAATAGATAGTTGTTGCTTACTTGCTCATCTAAGATTAGTTACAGGTGTATTGTTTAGAACTTAAATGAGGTAACTTAACACTAACGCTATGTAGTTGCTACAACAGCAAACTAATTAGTTCCGGATGGAAATTGCCTAAAAATATTTAGATTACTTTATAACTACTATGTCGAGTAGAATACCAAGTCAATTTATTCGATTTCAGATATTCTCCTTGTTAATGGGAGGATGTTTAGCGGTGCTTGCCAACTCTACCCCAGCACAAGCACAAATTTCCAACAGCAACCTGCTACTGGCTCAACAAGAAGGTGAACCTTTACCGCCAGTTCCCTTTCAAGAATCACCACAGTTACCACCGGCGGAACCAGCACAGATTTTTCAACCTGAGCAGAATTTTCAGCCTTCTCAACCACCGCAGATTTTTCAACCTGAGCAGAACTTTCAGCCTTCTCAACCAGAAGAGTTTAGTCAATATAACCAAAACTTTGAACGCTATTTAGTTTTCGTTGATGGTAGTGATTTTCAAACGCTACAACAAATACGTCAGCTTGAACCCAGTGCTTACATTCGAGAATACCAAGGACGTAATGTAATTCAATCAGGAGTTTTTACTAGAGCCTCTAACGCTCAACAACGAGTGAATGAGCTAAACTCACGAGGTATTTATGGTACACGAATCATCGGCTTTGCGAATGGACGGGAAATAGGTTCTTTTGATGGAGATAATAGAGGTTTTAGCGGCGATCGCAATAATATAAATATTCCCAAACAAGTCTCTAGATATTATGTCGCCATTCCCACCACTTCAGAACAGTTACCTGCGATCGCTGCTCAAGTTAGACAGAATTTAGCCCGATTCAACCAAGATTTAGGACGATCTGGCGGAGTTCTCGAAAGGAGGCAACCACGAGGTCCACACGTAGCAGTAGGGCCTTTCGCTGACCGAGTACAAGCACAAGAATGGAACAAATATCTGCGAAATATAGGATACAAGGATGCCAGGGTTTATTACGGGAAATGAAAAAGTCTGCAAGGGAACCGCTGCCCTTCCAGGCTTTGACTGGCTCAAACAATCCTACCCGCCTCGACCAATTACTTGGCTGTCCGGCTACTTTTAATTAAATCATGATGTTTTTTTGTTATGGGTTTTTCACCAACATCATGAGTGAGATTTTACCAGAAATCTAGTAAAACTAAAATGCTTGGATATTTCAGGCGGATAGCTTTCATCCCCCTATCTATTAGCCGGAGGTTCTCAGCATAGGTACGATAGCGGTTCCCATTCAGATGCGGTACAATATTATATCCCCAGGTGTAGGGGCACGGCAGTGCCCAGTGGTGTCAACTTAACGTGAAACCCTTGCGAAGACGTGATATTGAGTTCACTCACTCACCATCACTCAACGCGTTACCCCACCCTAACCCTCCCCTTATAAAGGGGAGGGAACTGCATTTTTTCCCCCCTTTATAAGGGGGGATTAAGGGGGGTAAAACGTCTGTGAGATAAGCATTTGAGTTTAAGTTGACACCAATGGGCAGTGCCGCCCCTACAGGTGTATCTCAGTAGGTCGGGAAACGCTATAAACGATCTCTAAATTTGCGAGTTTGGAGTAACATAAATCATAACTCCCCATTATCTACTCCCTACTCTCCATTCCCCATTCAGCACTCAGCACTGATGTCAGATAGGCAAGAACAAATCTCACAAGTAGTAGTAACTGCTGAGCAAATGCGCGATATTGAAGCGCGGATCTTTGCAGTAGGAATGCCTGTAGTAGCTTTGATGGAAAAGGTAGCGGGCTTAATTGCGCGTCGCATTCAAAATATTTACCCAAACCCAGGAGAAAAGGACGCGGGGACGCTCTTACGCGGGGACACGGAGAGTTCTTTCCCCGCGTCCCCGCGTCCCCCACTCTTTGCGTCTTCTTCTCGCTTCTCCTCAAATCTCCGTGTCGGTATCCTCGTCGGTCCCGGTCACAATGGGGGAGATGCTTTAGTAGTAGCCCGTGAATTACATTTTCGTGGGTATGAAATTTGGATTTATTCTCCTTTCTCTAAACTCAAGGAATTAACTTCCCAGCACTTGCAATATGCTCAAAGTTTGGGTATCCCAACTTATCAAGAAATTGAGCAATTGCCGAATTCGGATTTGTTGATTGATGGATTGTTTGGATTTGGTTTAGAAAGAAATCTCACCGATCCCATTGCTTCTGCAATTAATCAATTAAATGAATTGTCTGTGCCAATTTTGAGTATTGATTTACCTTCGGGGTTGCACACTGACACAGGGGAAGTATTGGGGACTGCCATTCGCGCTACTCACACGTTTTGCTTGGGTTTATGGAAGTTGGCTTTCTTGCAAGATCGGGCGCTAGAATATCTCGGCAAAGTTGAGTTGATAGATTTTGATATTCCTTTGGCTGATGTGCAAGCTGTTCTCTTAAATGCACCCAGAATTAAACGCATTACAACAGCAACCGCACTTTCGACTTTACCTTTACCCCGTCCACCAGTTACCCACAAATATAAGGAAGGACATTTACTGCTGATTTGTGGTTCGTGGCGTTATGCAGGTGGAGCAATTTTAACTGGTTTGGGTGCGCGGGGTAGTGGTGTGGGGATGCTTTCGGTTGCTGTACCGGAATCGCTGAAATCTCTTTTGGTGTCGCATTTGCCAGAAGCGCTGATTGTCGGTTGTCCAGAGACGGAAACCGGAGCGATCGCGCAATTGCAACTACCTGCAAAAACTAATCTGAGTTCCTTTAGTGCGATCGCTTGTGGCCCCGGTTTAACAACAGATGCTTCTTCAGTTGTCCAAGAGGTCATAGAAAGCGATGTTCCTTTGGTTCTCGATGCCGATGGTTTAAATATACTTGCCCAAATGGGAACCATCCCCACCTTACAAAAACGCCAAGCAGTCACCATACTCACACCCCACGCAGGTGAATTCCAGCGATTGTTTCCCCATGTCGCCGATGCCAAACACGATAGGGCGAAAGCAGTACGAGAAGCAGCCGCGCAAAGTGGGGCAGTAGTTTTGTTAAAAGGTGCGAGAACTGCCGTAGCCAACCCCCAAAGTGAAGTTTGGATTGTTCCAGAAAGTACACCCGCCTTAGCGCGTGGCGGTAGCGGTGACGTGTTAACCGGGCTACTCGGTGGATTGTTAGCACAAGGGTTGACTAAACAGATTCCTGTAGAAGATATTGCTGCAACTGCTGCTTGGTGGCATTCCCAAGCGGCTATTTTAGCAACTCAAGAGCGTACGGAGTTGGGTGTAGATGCATTTACTTTGACACAATATTTAATCAAAGCTCTCAGTAATTGTTACTAGTTTTAAATTAGGCGATCGCCTTGTTCCAAGGCACAAGATCCCCGACTTCTTTAACAAGTCGGGGATCTGAGAGTTTTTTTATAACTTTAGTTATATTTCTATTGATTGTCTTTAGTGTTCAATTTGAATTTTGCCGTCATAAAGTATGAGTTATAGACCATGAAATTTCACAATTTAATTCAGTCGCCAGCAGGAGGAGATTCAATACTGTATTTTTTAGACTAGTCAATAAACACTCTAAAGAATTTGGAAACAGCATATGCCTCTTCATAAACTTGAACATTTCGATCCGAATTATCGAGACACTTTTGGTGGAGATGACGTTAAAGCCCTGGATGTCTATACTCAAGGGGGAGAGAAAGTTGGCTCAGTCATCGATGTTTTAGTTGATGACGATGGACGTTTCAGGTATTTAATTATTGACACAAACGTAGATTATGTTAATAAAAAAATATTAGTACCAGTTGGTCTTTCCCGTATCAATTATCCTGCAAGACGTGTCTTTGTCGATGGGTTGAACATACGGCAAATAGAAAGTCTACCTGAGTACCAAGAAATCACAAATGTTGATAATGATTATGAAGAAAAAGTACGTAGTGTATTTCGTTATTCAACCAGTAGCGTGACTTATAATGATACATACAGTTACCAAAAAGAACCAGCTTTATACGAGTTGAATGACCAATATCATCAAACTTTTAGACTCTATGAAGAACGATTAATTGCCAATAAGCATCGTGTCAAAACTGGGGAAGTAGCTGTTGGTAAGCATATTGAAACGGAAACTGCACGTGTCACAGTACCTATTCAAAAAGAACGAGTTTTGATCGAGCGAGTGGTACCAACAGAAATAGCAAGCGTTGATACCAAAGAACTTAAATTTCAAGAAGGAGAAATAGCACGCATAGAAGTCTACGAAGAAACACCGGAAATACGTAAAGAAGCTTTTATCCGTGAAGAAGTCCGAGTTAAGAAGGTAATAGAACGAGACACTGTAGAAGCACAAGATACGATTCGTCGAGAAGAGTTAGATGTTGATACTGCCGGCGAATTGCATCTGCATGAAACTGATACTACTAGACATGAAACCATTTAAAAATCAACAGTTATCAGTTAAAAATAGCGTCTATTAACTGTTAACTATTTATCGAACAGAATTCAGATACGTAGTGGCGTGGCAAGCTTAAAATAGTGCATTAACTTTCCTCTTGTGGGATGGGCGTCTCGCCCGTCCGGTGCGGACAAGATGTCCACACCACAAGAAAATTTATTGCAACATTTTAGTCTTGCCACGCCAGTAGGGTGCGTTAGCGACAGCGTAACGCACCATTCTTAAGGCTTTGGTGCATTACGGCTTACGCCTAACACACCCTGCAAATACTTAGATTTTTCAGAAATCAAATATGATTCCTATACATACAGGACTTACGCAAAAGATAACGAAAGTAGCGTTAATTGATGAATTACCGCTATGCAAGAATAAGGTTTTCGGTCACACTTTGCGTAAGTCCTAATATAGTTACGAATCATAACAGGCAAAGTTAGGTTTTATCTCTGCCTGTGTTTTTATTTTTATAGTTATTTATAATATAAAATAGCTATAACTTTTGATAATTAAACGTTCACAAAGTTACTTCGGTAGAAAGAGGTAAATAAGTAAATAAATATCTACCTTAGTAATAAGCAGATGTAAATAAAATTTTTGGGGTTAAATAGAATGGTACTTTATAAATTAGAAGATTTTGAGCCTAACTACCGCGATAGCTTTGAAGGTCATGATATTAAGGGACTTGGGGTCTATACACAAGGAACTGATGAAAAAATTGGTACTGTCAGCGATGTTTTAGTTGATGACGAAGGTCATTTCCGCTATCTAGTTGTTGACTTAGGTTTCTGGATTTTTGGTAAAAAAGTATTACTACCAATTGGTCGCGCCCGTATCGACTATAATACCGATCGCGTCTACACCATTGGCTTGACTAGAGAGCAAGCAGAAGATTTACCAGAGTTCAATGAACGCCTAGCGCTTGACTACGACTATGAAGAACGGGTGCGTGGAGTATATCGCCGACCGGGAGCGGGAGATTACACCCCTCCTGTAGAAACATCAGCACCTCTAGAAGCATCAGCACCTTTAGACAGAACTTATCCTACTCCTACTTACAACCGTGATAGTTACACATACGAACACGAGCCTTCTTTATACAATTTAAATGAACAAGATCATCAAACTTTGAGATTGTATGAAGAACGACTAATCGCCAGTAAACAACGTCGCAAAACTGGAGAAGTCGCAATTGGTAAACACGTTGAAACTGAAACTGCACGAGTTGCAGTACCAGTGGAAAAAGAGCGAGTTGTGATTGAACGTGTAACTCCTGCTGATGCGGGTAGAGCCGTTTCTGCACGGGAAGCAGACTTTCGTGAAGGTGAAGTTGCTCGCGTAGAACTCCATGAAGAAACTCCTGAAATTCGCAAAGAAGCATTTGTGCGCGAAGAAGTAAGAGTTAAAAAAGTGGTAGATCAAGACACAGTTGAAGCTCAAGAAACTGTACGTCGTGAAGAATTAGACCTGAATGCTCCTAACCTTCCCATTGAAGAACGTTAACGGAGAATGGGGACTAGGGACTGGGGAATAGGGACTGGGAATTGTTTTCCTAATACCCAATACCCAGCACCCAATACCCAATACCCAGTCCCTTTTACTAATAGCTAACTGATGGCAAAAAACATTGGACAGGCCAACTCGAACACTAGCACTAACACCTTACTAGCAAATTTAAAAAACAAGGTGCATAATTTTGTTGTCTTCGATAACCAAGGTGAGCTAGTAGGAAAGGTTCAGGATTTAATTGTGGATGCTAATCATCGGCTAAATTTAGTTATATCTAACCAGGTGAATCAACCAATTCTAGAATCTGGTCAGCATTTAGCCGATAAACATGCTTTTTTATTTCGAGTGCAGAGCCAGAGAATCAAAAAAATCGACAATCCAACTAAATCTGTTTTCATAGACCTAGACAAATCAGAAATAGAGTATATGCCTGAATATTTAGAAACAGAAACACCAGGCGATCGCAAACTCTCAGAAATATCAGAAAACTCAACTAACCAACTAGCTTATAATCAAACCACAAATAACTTTATTGAATCGACAAATTTAGAAGATATTAGTGAAGAAAGAATTATTCGCTTACTAGAAGAACGACTAGTTGTTGAAAGCAAAAAGCGTAGACTTGGTGAAGTAATTGTTCGCAAGGAAATCGAAACCCGGATGGTACAAGTTCCTGTCCGACGTGAGAAACTAATCATCGAACAAGTCAGTCCAGAACACAAACAACTCGCAGAAATTGATTTAAGTCAAGGCGAAATTTCTGGACTGGAGTTGACTGAACTTGAAAGACTTGAAGTTACACGTTTTGACGGCGGTTTAACAGTGAGCGGCGAATTGAGTTCACCTAAAATTGCTAGTTTATTATTGAATGCGATCGCACTTGAGAAAAATCACGGATGTAAGCAGGTGCAAGTTACAATTTCTGTTGAAGATGAATCACATCAAAAAAAATACCAGGAGTGGTTTGACCGCTGTTCCAAAGGTCAGCAACCAAAGCCTGAAAAATAAATAAGTTTCTAGCAGATAAATTAGTAGGGTGTGCAATGCTCACCCTATTTTTTTGTTCAGAATTTAAGACAAACAGACGCGATAAATCGCCATCTCTACAAAAGGTTGTGATTTATGCAACATAGTAGACTTATTGCAAAAGTCCTTATTTTTACCTTATTCTTTGCGCCTACGCTTCTCCTTCTCCTCTCGGAGACGCTGCGCGAACGGAGACGCTACGCGAACGGGAACGGCTTCTCTCCGAGACGCTACGCGAACGCTGAATGCGCCTTTGCGTGAGATAAAAAAAGCGATCGGATAGTTTACCAATCACCGGAGTTGCAAAAAACTGAGCTATGGAATAAATCGAAAATAACAAACTCGTCTGAAAATGACTCAGGCCAAATTGTTTGCCATAAAGATAGATAATAGGAATTAAAACTGTAAAACTGAGGGAATTAATAAAAGCAATTAAAGCGGTAATCCAGAAATTTCGATTGATCGCAACCTGGTTGTTACTTTGCAACTGCACTGTAACTGAAAACAGCGACATTTCAACCCTTGTCATACTACCTACTTGTCGTTCTTTTGGCTACCCCAGATGAAATTTCGAGTGAAGCGACTTTCACGCAAGCAGCAACAGCGCTTGATCCCACATATTCACATTCAAGTTCGAGATGGAAAGTTTGAAATTATGGGTATGGGTGCATGGTATTCCTACTGGCGCGATCCCTACCATTTACTGCTGACAATTTCCTGGACTGGGTTCTTGATCCTAATTTGTGTGTTTTATGTAACTATTAATGCTCTGTTCGCCCTAGCTTACTTGGTAGGAGGAGACTGTATTGCTAACGCGCGACCAGGTTCTTTTTTAGATGTTTTTTTCTTTAGCGTCCAAACTCTGGCATCCATCGGCTACGGTGCAATGTATCCTAAAACCACTTACGCCAATATCATTGTTACCATTGAAGCGATGATCGGTTTGGTGGGAATTGCTGTGATGACCGGACTGGCGTTTGCCCGGTTCTCTCGACCAACCGCCCGCGTCATGTTTAGCCGTGTAGCGGTGATTACAGTTCATGATGCCAAGCCGACTTTGATGTTTCGCACTGCTAATCAGCGCCGCAACACGATTTTGGAAGCGCAGATGCGAGTATATTTGATGCGCGACGAAGTAACGCTAGAAGGACAGTTTATGCGGCGAATCTACGATTTGAAACTGCTGCGGCACCAAACACCTAGCTTTTCCTTAAGCTGGTCAGTGGTACATATCATTGATGAGTTTAGTCCTTTATATGGGATGACGGGAGAATCACTCATCCAGACAAATTCGATGTTGATCGTTTCTTTGAGTGGTATTGATGAAACGGTTTCACAAGTCGTCCATGCTCGTCATAGCTATAGTGCTAAGGAAATTTTGTGGAATAATCGCTTTGTCGATATCTTCCACGAAACAGCCGATGGACATCGCTACATTGACTACAACCGCTTCCACGATGTCTTGCCTTTAGATGAAATGAGCTAAGAATTCAGAATTCAGAATTCAGAATTCAGAATTCAGAAGTCAGAAGTCAGAAGATTATTTTTAAATCTCTTTGCGTCCCCGCGTCCCCGCGTCAGTCCTTTGGTGGTTGTGAAGGCTTAACCACAACCCGACCATTTTCAACGACAGTACAATTCTCACCAGTATTTTTGCTGTGGTTAACTGGCGTATCGTGGCATTGCTTTTGGTGGGAGATATTTTGCTCCTCTTGTTGATTAAGGATGACAACACAAGAGGAACAGGAAGGGAAAGACATATAAAGTATTTTGAACTCTATTATCTATTATCGCTCTATTAAATGCTGTTTGGCTGAAAAATTTACTACTTGCAGCAATTTTAACTGGGTAAAATACAGATCGTTGTAGGGATACACAATTAACTGTGCATACCTACAATAATTATTTGGCAGGGTTAGACAATGGGTTTTTCTGATGAAAAAATTTTGGCGATACCTGGGTTTAAGTTTCGTATCTACCTTTTTGACTGCTACTCCTGGATTGGGAGCGGAGCGCATTAGCTTTTATTACCCTCCCTTCGGGGAATTCTCTTTGTCTGTGGACTCGCTGGAAACTTTTGCGAAAACTGGCAAAATTGATGAAGACTTTTCCTTTTATGCCAGCCGCGCTACTCCCGAACAACTCGCCCAACTGCGAGATCTACTCCGGCAGCGCTTCAATATTACTCCTACTTTGGTATCTCAGGTTACCTACTCACCCATAGGTGAGAAGGTGATGCAACGTATGGGAGAATTACTCCTCACTGAGTCTCGACAAAACGGTTTCTACGCCATACGTGCGGCTTTTATTTTAGCTGCTGCCGATCGCCAAGGCTTGACTGTTTTGAATTTGCTGCGGAGATTTCCTAGTCAGACTATCAGGCTGAATTATTCAGAGGGGCTGAGGATAGTTGACAACTTGTCACAACTGCTGGAAAAAAAGGACGAGGTTGTGGCTTTTCTGCAACAAGAAGCGATCGCCCAAGCTGCCAATTCAACCGTTGATTTCTCACAACAACCAGACTTGCGATCGCCAGGGAAATTCGCTTGGCAGAAAAAAAGCCTGGAACTAAATGACTTTTCTCGCAATCGCCGTCTCCCAGTAGATATTTATTTACCTGAAGGCAATTCTCAAACCGAAGCAAAACCGCCGTATCCCCTAATCGTAATTTCTCATGGTCTGGCTTCCGATCGCTCTACCTTTGCTTACCTAGCTCAACATCTCACATCCTATGGTTTTGCGGTTGCGGTACTGGAACATCCTGGTAGCAATGCTGAACGCTTTCAGCTATATTTTGCAGGTTTAGCGGGACCACCGGAACCAGCAGAATTTATCAACCGACCTTTGGATATCAAGTATTTACTCAATGAACTTGAACGTTTGGACAAATCCGATCCTTCCCTCAAGGGAAAACTTAATTTTCAGCAAATTGGGGCGATCGGTCAGTCTTTTGGTGGTTATACTGTTTTGACTCTCGCAGGAGCAACGATTAACTTTAACCAACTTTACCAAGACTGTAATCCCAACAATTCATACTTTAATTTGTCGCTGTTGTTGCAGTGCCAAGCTGCTGAGTTATCCCCAAAAAATTACGAACTCAAAGACGATCGCATTAAGGTCGTTATGGCGATTAATCCCATTGACAGCTCAGTTTTGGGTCAGGGTGGCATCAGTCAAATTAAAATTCCGGTAATGTTGGTAGCTGGTAGTCAAGATATTTTTGCCCCACCAGTATTTGAGCAGATTCTCCCTTTTACCTGGCTGACTGATTCCAATAAGTACCTTGCTTTGATTGAAAACGCCACCCACTTTTCGGCGATCGCCGAACCCACTCCTGAGAACAGTGTATTACCTGTGCCGCCTGCGTTACTAGGCCCCAAACCTACTCCTGTTTATTCCTATCTCAACGCTTTCAGCGTAGCTTTTTTGTCAACCCATCTCCTCAACCGCCCTGAATATCGCTCCTATTTACAGCCGTCTTACGCCCAGTTCATCAGTCAAGAGTCTCTAAAGCTCAGTCTTTTACAGTCCTTGACACCAGATCAATTTAGTCAACTCTGGAATGGCTCAATTCCTCAGTCATTTCGACCATCAAATCCTCAACCTACGACTTCTCAGGGACAAGAACCAAAACAATAACTTTCAAGAAATATGGGGAGTGGGGAGTCTAGGAAAGTGTTTCTCTCATTCGTAGCAGGTAGTATGCCGTCAGTGCGCCCGCTCCTAAGGGACTAAACGCCCCGCTATCCATGTACAGCACTCCCGAATAATTACGTATATACACTTAAGGTAGCTTTCAAAGAGTATTAGTAATTATGAATTATGTTGACTTAAGGTTTAGATCCCCGACTTCTCTAAGAAGTCGGGGATCTTCTTATTGAGCAATGATTGAAAATTGACATAAACAAGGCAACTCTCAAGTATTCCTTTGATAATCTCAAAGTTAAACCTAAATAAATTACCATTTGGATTAAATCTTTGGTACATAAATATGCTGTCGTAATTTATATTTTAGATAAGCATATAGCCTTGTTTTCTTATAAAAAAAATAACAGCCACAAACCTTTATTTTCAATGAATCAGTAAATATGCTGATAGTACTACCCAAATTTTTAATCAAATATAATTATTACAATCATAAGAAAAATGAAATAGCAATCTTAAATAATGCCTGACAAACAAGGTACTACAATTATTTGGTAAGTTGGCATCTGCGGCTGGAAATTCTTACACATCAAATAGGATTGGTAAATATGTCTTTTTTATATCTAAGGTGTGACTTAGATATAACAATTTCCTAAAACAGAAATTAATTGTCAGGGCTTTAAGATATTTGTACCTACGTATTCATAAAAACTTATTTCATAAAATCTTTTGTATATATATACTTGTGTTAACAAGTATTAAGAAATTCTTATTAAAAAATGTTGCAATGACTTGATTTAATTGCTAACGTGTGTATGTCAACGATGCTGATGAACGCTCAAATCGAGGAGAAATAAAATCTATGAGCTATGTAGATTCAGCCCAGTGTGTTAGTAATTAACGAGTAAAAAACGAGAAATTTCTGCCTCGTATAGACAATTACGAAGGATTGCAGATTAACCAAGAAATATCTCGTTGCTAAAGGGTTTTCAAGTGACTAGGGATTGGGAACTGGGAACTAGGGACTGGGAATTAGCGACTGGTGGGATGAGGGGCAGTCAAGAATAATTAATAACCAATGCCCAATGCCCAACGCCCAATGCCCTTTTTGCCCAATCCCTAATTAGATTTTGGAGGATAAAATCAATGGAGATTCAAGGTAAAGTAGCCCTAATTACAGGGGCTTCCCGTGGTATTGGTAAGGCGATCGCTCTGGAACTAGCCAAACAAGGCATCAAGCGGCTGATATTGGTAGCACGCGATCGCCACAAGTTAGTTGAGGTGGCGAACAAAATTGAGGCGATGGGTGTAGAGACTGCGATCGTTGCCTTAGATTTGACTCAGGTAATTGATGTGAATGTCACCATTGCTCAAGTTTGGCGCAACTATGGCCCGATTCATCTGCTGGTTAATTGTGCAGGAGTCGCATATCAAAGCTCGTTTTTGCAATCTAAACTCCCTCAAGTTCAAGAAGAGCTTTCTGTAAACCTATTGGGAATGTACAACCTCACGAGTCTGATAGCTCGACGTATGGCCAGCCAAAGGCAAGGGACAATCGTCAATGTGTCGAGTCTGATGGGGAAAATTGCAGCACCGACGATGGCGACTTACTCGGCTACCAAATTTGCCATCTTAGGATTTACCCAAGCGTTGCGTCGGGAACTCGCCCAACACAATATCCGAGTGATTGCATTACTGCCTTCCCTCACAGACACAGACATGGTGCGGGACTTAAAATTATTTCGTTGGGTAATCCCCATGACTCCCCAGCAAGTGGCTCAAGCACTCGTCGCTGGAATGCAAAATGATTCAGCAGAAATTTTAGTCGGATGGCAAAGTCATCTAGCTGTGTGGTGCCAACGCCTCGCCCCTTGGTTGCTAGAACTGATTTTACAAATAGCGACTCCGCCAGCGCCAAGAAGACGACAGCCTGAACAAAAATTGAGCTTTTTAACCAAAATCCAGCGTTTTGGCGATTTGCCCTGGTTTAGAAAAAATCAATGTCAGCCCAAGTCCCTGTAACTATTATCCGTATAATGAACACAACCCACAGCCATCAGAACACATGACTAGAGATAAATACAAATTTGCTGCTGCTTGGGAGGGTGAGCCGATTGTATTTGGCGCTTGTAGGCCAGGCCACTCGAATCAACAGGTATCTGATTGGGTTGAGTTCATGAAACAGCAAAATATCAAACGAGTTTGCTGTCTTCTGACGGAAAAGCAACTAGCTCCTTACTCTAATCTTTTAGGCATATATCAACAAGAATTTGGTAGTCAACAAGTTTGCTGGGCACCGATTAGAGATTTTCATTTCTCTAGTTTAGAAACACTCACACAGAAAATACTTCCTTTTTTAGTAGCAGCAGACAAACAAAGTGAAAAAGTAGTTGTACACTGTTCTGGTGGTATTGGTCGCACTGGTCATGTGTTAGCTGCATGGTTAGTTAGTATTCGCAATTTCTCTAATCAAGATGGGATCGCCGCCGTTAAAACCACAGGCAGAAATCCTTATGAAGCTGCGATCGCATCTGTGTTCAGAGGAAAAAATCCCTTTCAAGTTGTAAAGGAACTTGATGTACTTTTAAATAGTTGCCGTCTAGCAATGCGCGATCGGTAGTATCGTCCAAGTGGGATCGCATAATTAGACATACCTTGTTTCGGAGCAACCAGAAATGCAGACACTACCTACCAATCTCTCTTTTTTGCCCGAAATCATTGATGGCTTACCGAATATTTCTGGTTGGGAAACAGAGGTTCTCTCTGTAGTTAACCATGATGCACCTGTATTTTTAGCAACAACGAATATTAAGTTAGAAGATGTAAATGCTGTATTTGCGATCGCCTTACATATGCACCAACCCACGATCCCTGCGGGATCTGGTGGTACACTCATCAGCCATCTGCAATACATGTTTGAACATTCCAACGAAGGAGATAACCATAATGCAGCGCCTTTTGCTTATTGTTACAGCCGCATGGGAGATTTCATTCCCGAACTTGTAAATCAAGGTTGTAATCCCCGCGTGATGTTGGATTACTCAGGTAATCTGTTGTGGGGACTGCGGCAAATGGGACGCGATGATATTCTTGATAACCTGAAACGTATTACTTGCGATCGTACCTATCAACCTTATGTAGAATGGCTGGGTACAATGTGGAGCCATGCTGTTATTCCTTCCACTCCCATAGCAGATATTAAATTACATATAATTGCATGGCAACATAACTTTGCCGCAATTTTTGGTTGGGAAGCATTAGCACGAGTCAAAGGATTTTCACCTCCAGAAATGCATCTACCAAATCACCCTGATGCTCTCTTTGAATTCGTCAAAGCGCTCAAAGAATGTGGATATCGCTGGCTACTCGTTCAAGAACATTCTGTAGAAACAATTAGCGGTGAATCTCTCACCCACAAACATTTACCACATCGTCTAGTTGCCCGCAATTCTCAAGGCGAAACAATTAGTATTACAGCTTTAATTAAAACTCAAGGTTCCGATACTAAATTAGTTGCTCAGATGCAGCCTTATTATGAAGCAAAAACCTTATCCAAACAACAACTAGGAAGCGTATTTGTGCCGCCAATAGTTAGTCAAATTGGAGATGGTGAAAATGGCGGTGTCATGATGAACGAATTTCCTAGTGCTTTCAAACAAGCTTGGTGGGATATGGTAAATCATGGTGGTGGAAAATCGGGTATTGTTGGTGTTTGTGGCACAGAATATCTAGAATTAATAGAAGCTGCTGGATGTAAATCTGAAGATTACCCAACTTGTCAGCCAGTAGGACAACATCAGATTTGGCAGCGAATTTCACCAGAAAATCCCCAACCTGAAGCTGTGGAGAATGCCATTCAAGAATTAAAACAAATCAACCCTAATTTTCACATGGATGGAGCCTCGTGGACAAATCATATTAGCTGGGTAAAAGGCTATGAAAATGTCTTGTCTCCCATGTATGAATTAAGCAGTTTATTTCATCAAAAATTTGATTCATTACAGCAAATTGATTCAGTAGAACCTGTTACCAGACAATCCCAATACCGGAATATTCTTCTACATAACCTTTTACTGCAAACTAGTTGTTTTCGTTATTGGGGACAAGGTGCTTGGACTGATTATGCAGGGGAAATTTATCAACGAGGTAAAAGCTTGTTATAAAAGACATTTTATAGCAGAATTGCGAACTAAAACAGCGTTGATACCTGGTTTTGAAACGAATCGTTGTTTTGAATTTGGAACAAAATCTAAGTATTGTAGTTCTAACGCACCAAACCCTTAAAAATGGTGCGTTCCGCTGTCGCTAACACACCATACATACAGCGAATTGGAACAGGCGTGAGGTACAGTAGGGGCACAACATGTTGTGCCCCTACCCGTGTACTTCATTTACCTGAAATACGCTGTATCTTTTCAAAAATAAAACCGGATTCCTATACTCTCTAATAGTTATCAATCTTACAGGCTCAGGCAAATATAATATACTTAAGATAATACACCTGGAAAAATACACGCACCATAGAATAAGTTATTGACGAAATATATTGAAGTCTGACTGTAAGCGATGTCTGACGACAAGCCGCTTTGCGTCTACGCCATTATAGCTTCTGAACTATTTACTCAATAATCATCCCCGTATCTATTATGACTTCACAAATTTTAGATAAATTTACCACCCTAGAAGAACAGCGGTTTCTCTTACCTGGGCATTACACTTGGGAAGAATTTGAGAAACTTGAGGCTTTAACAGCAAATGCGCCAGGTTTGCGGATAACTTATCTTGATGGGTGTGTAGAATTTATGACTCTTGGTGAACAACACGAAATTATCAAAAGTATTCTGGCTATTTTACTAGAAACATACTTTTTTGAAATAGGTATAAATTTTATACCTGTGGGTAGCGCTACCCGTCGAAGAAAAGAAAAAGGTACTTCTTTTGAACCTGATGAATCTTATTATCTAGGAGAAAAGAAAGAAAATCCTGATTTAGCAATTGAAATAAATATTACTAGTGGGAGTATAGATAAATTAGAAAAGTACAAGCGGTTTAAAATTACTGAAGTTTGGTTTTGGGAGAATAATCAGTTATCTTTATATCACCTCACTAATGATAATTATGAAGAAATTTCCCAAAGTAAATTATTACCAGAGTTAGATATAAATTTGTTAGCACGTTGTGTTTTAATGGCTTCGGTAAATGAAGCTAGGAAAGAATTTATCAAAGGCATTCGACAGTAATATTTTCATGCAAATACTTTACAAATGATTATAGAAGGAAAAAATCAACGCATTCAAATAAATTTAGATTTATCGCCAGAACTTTATGAGACAATAAGTAATTTGGCGCAACATCTTCATGGAAATAATGCTGAGGTGCTGTTAAAGGCGATGCCTACGGCTGGCTACGCCTACGCACTTCTAGAAGTTGCAGTAGAAAGCAAGCAAAAAGGCAAGCATATCTGGATTGTAGATGAAAACCAAAACCTAGAAACTGAAGTTATTGGTATCTAAAGAGCATGACAGATATCAAAGATTTATCAAAAATCATTGCCACCAAAGGTAAAAAGCCGCTGGTTCTATCAATAGGAAGCTTACAATCACAAGAAGATGCAGAACTTGAGCGCAAGCTTCGAGAACTCAAGTTTAAACAAGAACTTAGGAAAGATTGGATTTTATTTCTTGTTAGGGATGTAGTATTTTTTTCTGCCGCCATTCTTTTTATTTTTGCTGTTAGCGGTTATTCGTTATTCACACAGATTACAGCTAGTTTTCGGTAAATGATCCACATCTTTTTGTATCACGCAGAGGCGCAGAGTCGCAGAGAGGAAAATAGAGATAAGTCATCTATTGCAGCAGTTTTGATTTCACTCTTGCGCTCTTCTCTGCGCCTCTGCGCCTCTGCGTGAGCTTTAATCTTTAGACTCTCAGTAAACTTGCGTAATTAATTTTACAGACGACGAAGCCAACTTGTTACAAGTAAACTCATTGTCATATCCAGCTATTTCGATTATTCCATCAAAATAGTTGAAATTCTCTTCTGCAAGTTTTATGGATTTAAATTTATGAGTACCATTGGAGTTTTCATATTTTCTGTGGCTTTAGCTGCCATTGTTGCTCTCATTCTAATTAATGGCTACAACGATTTAGTAAAGTATCGCAACCGCTACAAAAATGCTTACTCTCAAATCGATGTTCAATTACAACGCCGTTATGATTTAATTCCTAATTTGGTGGAAACTGCCAAAGGATACATAAAACATGAGCGGGAAACTTTAGAAGCCGTGATTGCAGCTCGAAATTCGGCGATGAATGCTAACAGTCGCGCCGTCCAAAATCCCGGCGATCCCCAAGCGATGCAGCAGTTGGGTAATGCGGAAGCAGCGCTGACGGGTGCGTTAAGTCGGTTCATGGTACTTTCAGAATCTTATCCAGAATTAAAAGCCGATCGCAGTATCAGTCAAGTGATGGAAGAATTATCTTCCACAGAAAACCGCATTGCTTTTGCCCGTCAAGCTTTTAATGATGCTGTAACACTTTACAACACCAAAAGCGAATCTTTCCCCAGCAACCTTGTAGCAAACACTTTTAATTTTACTGTTGCAGAATTGCTCCCCGAAGCAAATCCGGAAGTGAGAAATGCTCCCCGCGTGTCTTTTTAGGTGTCTATGAATTTCTTTGAACATCAGGATCGGGCACGCCAAAATACGCAAAAATTAATCGGGTTGTTTTCCCTATCCATCGCAGTCATGATTGTGGCGATTTACATTGCCACTTTATTTCTGTTCCGGATGGCTCCTCGTATTTGGTGGCATTCAGGATTATTTCTCTATGTGGCTGGGATTACAATAATTGCGATCGCTCTTGGAAGCTTATACAAAATTGTCTGTCTCCGTGAGGGAGGAAGCGTAATTGCTCAGGAATTGGGCGGAAGACTCCTGCTACCAGAAACCGCCGACGAACAAGGACGACAACTATTAAATATTGTCGAGGAAATGGCGATCGCTTCTGGTATTCCAGTGCCAGAAGTTTATCTCCTCGACAGAGAAACCAGCATAAATGCTTTTGCTGCGGGGTTTACGCCCAATGATGCCGTCATTGGAGTTACCCGTGGGAGTTTGCAACACCTGAACCGAGATGAGTTGCAAGGAGTCATCGGCCATGAATTCAGTCACATTCTCAATGGAGATATGCGGCTGAATTTGCGTTTGGTGGGACTGCTGCACGGAATTTTATTCATTTATTTAACTGGGGAATTGCTGTGGCGCATTCGTAGTGGTTCCCGCGAAAATAAGGGTTTGCCTTTGTGGGCGTTTGGTTTAGCATTAATGGCAATTGGCGGTATCGGCTTATTTTGTGGACGCTTGATTAAAGCCGCCGTCTCTCGCCAACGGGAATTTCTCGCCGATGCTTCCGCTGTACAGTTCACTCGCAACCCCAATGGACTGACTGGAGTCTTCCAAAAACTCCAACATATGGATTCACGTTTGATTTCACCGAGTGCAGAAGCCGCCAGTCATATGTTTTTTGGCAATGCCCTCAACCCTTCTTTTTGGGAAGACATGCTTTCTACCCACCCGCCTTTAGCAGAACGTATCCGCCGCGTTGGGGGTGTGAACGTCAGCAACTTACCTCCTATCCGCCATCGCACCCGTTCCCAGGAATCCCTAGCAATGGGCTTTGCAGGTGGTGCCAACACCACGCCAGAACAAATAGTCAATCAGGTGGGAACCGTTGCACCAGACCATTTTGCCCATGCTCAAACACTGTTGTCGCAGTTGCCAGAATCTTTGCGTTTGGGTGTGCGACAGCAGGAAAGTGCAATGGCGATCGCTTTTGCGCTAGGGTTAGATACGGAAAATATCGAAGTACAAGAACGCCAAATCGCCTGGTTACGCGAAGTGCAGCCCAGAGATTTAGTAGAAAAAACTCTGGAAATGAGTAGCGAAATTAGGCAGTTAGATCCCAGCATTCGTTTGCCACTTGTAGATTTAACAGTACCCGCACTGCGCCAAAATTCCGCCAAAGAATGCCAAAGGCTCTGCAAATGCGTCCACGGTTTAGTTAAAGCCAGCGGCAATTTATCACTTTGGGATTTTGTGTTGCAGTTAATACTATGGCATCGTCTCCAACCTTGTATCAATCCTACGTCGTCAACAACAGTAGAATTCACCACCATCGAACAAATTTGGCCGGATAGCATCTTAATACTATCGGCACTCGCACGCGTGGGACATTCCGAACCCGATGCCATAGCCTATGCTTTTCGTTCTGGAGTTTTTCGACTTCCCAAAGCCGGAGAACAAGAAAAACCAGATACGCCAGTTCCTTGTAATTTTTCTGATATTAAGAAAAGTATCGAACGCCTTCAGCTTGCTAGTCCCAAACTCAAGCAAGCTATTATTGATGCCTGTGCCCATACGGTACTCTTAGATAACAAAGTTACTCCAAAAGAAGCAGATTTATTAAGAGCGATCGCTATGACATTAGACTGTCCCATCCCGCCATTTTTAAATTCTCAACGTGGCGTTTTAAAACAAAAACAATCTTCTCCAAATGTCAGTTAAAGCACAATTAATTTATTTACTTATCCCGTCCGAATAGTATCATATTGTACAAAAAAACCTGAGTTGCATATACAGCAGATTTAAAGGAAAATAAAGTATACTATCTAGGTCTATTCTGAATTCTGAATTCTGTTAGCGCAGCAAGGCATAGCCCATTCTGAATTCTGCTGTAAGTATTAATTTACTTAAAAAGTTTGGACAAAATACCCACTTCCTTAGCAATTTGAGAAATTTGATTGCTATAGTAGATTACAGCGCTTTTCAAGGAATTGAACTACACCACTCCCCATTACCTCTCTCAATCGTGGTCAAATACCTGAAAATTGCTGTAAATAACTATTCTTGCAAGGATTTGAAAGTTGTGCGGGATGATTTACAGGGCTTGGAAATTAGTCAGAATGAACTGCAAAAGCTGACTAGTTTACCTGTCAATGAAGAACTATTAATTATTACAAACATCTTGTTAAACTTCGGAAAAATATATATACAAAAAATCAAAGGTTCCGAAGGAGCAACTGTAGTATTTATTGGATTTTCTACATTTGTTTTTACTTATATTTTATTTGATTTACTTCTGAAAATTTTTGTTTCCTGGATAACAATTCCATCCTGGATATTCTTAATAGTTTTAGGACTTTGGCTTGGTGGACTGACACAAACTGTCTTATACATGTTATGGAAAAGCAGAAATAAGTTTGTCAAAAAAAATATGACTACTTCTCTACAAATTCTCTTAAATGATGTTAGTAGATATAATGCTATTATTAAAGCAATAGATATTAATGACCAAATAGAAGAAGCTGGTAACCCAGAAGTAGTTATCAAAGAAAGGGAGAGTGTGATCGAAGCGCTTAAACTCACAAAAGCTGATTTAGTTCGCGCTTTGAAGACAGAAAGGATTTTGAGGGAGAATAAAAACTTTATTCTTAGTAATACAGAACTATTCATCAACAATTTAGCAACTTTAACAGCCATGCAAGTACACGAACAGGCTACTGAGCATGGAAGGTTACTCAACGAAGCATTACAAATTGCATTAGATGTACAACATGAAATGAAAAAATTACAGAGTCAGCCTTAAAAGGAAGAATGGGGAGCAGGGGGAGCAGGGGAGGCAGGGGGAGAGAAATAAATAAGTGTATTTATGGGTATAACAGTCGTAAAAAATACTAAAATTTTCTCTTCACTCCCCCTGCCTCCCCTGCCTCCCCTACTCTCTTCACCACGATCTTTTCGATAATCCTTCCCAGGACTGCGATCCCCGGTCTAACATAAATATTATTCATGAAGCGATCGCTTATCCACATGGACTGGAAAGAAATTAGAGGTAACTGGGTAGTCATTCCCCGAAATCCCATAGGTATCATCCATTTCTTGGGAGGTGCTTTCGTTGCCACTGCACCCCACCTGACTTATGGCTGGCTACTTGAACAAATGGCAAGTAAAGGTTACGTTGTAATTGCTACACCTTTCGTAAATACCTTGGATCATACTGCGATCGCCAAGTCCGTGCTGCTCAATTTTGACCGCACCCTCGAACGCCTACATGACTCTGGAGTATTACGCAAGCTTTATTTCCCCATTTATGGCGTTGGACACAGTATGGGCTGTAAACTTCACTTATTAATTGGTAGCCTTTTTCAAGTAGAACGCGCAGGCAATATTTTAATATCCTTCAACAACTACGCCGCTAAAGAAGCTATTCCCCTAGTAGAACAATTCAATTCTACTTTGAAAATCGAGTTTACTCCCTCACCATTGGAAACCAACAGACTTGTCCAAGAACGATACAATATTCGGCGCAATTTATTAATAAAATTTAGCAATGACACCATTGACCAATCGGCAGCTTTAACCAAAATCTTGGAACAACGCTTTGGTGAGATGGTGACAGCACAAACCTTAACAGGAACTCACACAACACCTCTAGGTCAAGACATCAAATGGCAAACTGGAACATCTTTCACTCCCTTTGATGCCTTAGGACAATGGTTCAAGCAAGAAGCATACCGCGACTTGAATCAGCTAAAAAGCGCCATTCTCTTGTGGCTAAATCCGCTTGCAGCTCCATAATGTTTTATGACTGTCAAAAAGTCATAAATTCGACGGAAAAAGAAAAATATGTTAGTACTATGAATACAGTAATACTACTAGCATAGTACCGTATTCAGATCGTCATATTACCTCTCTCTTACTTTGCTTTCTTTACGATAGCAATCGTTAATTTTAAAGATAAAAAAGACCGTGCTGCCTCTTTTTTGCAGTTCAGCAGTTAATTAAAAAAATTAAGTATTGTTTGAGCAGGAAGAGAGTAGTCCATATCATATTTTATTTTCCTATGTTTACAGCAAATTATTAATTAGTGGTTCCTGCAAGTTTCTATGTATCAAATACTAATAATTGATGACGACCATTCAATCAAAATACTCCTGAAAAGGATGTTGGAAAAACAGGGTTATGAGGTAATTGCTGCCAGTAGTGGCGAGGAGGGAATAGAAAAGGCACTCGCTTGTCGTCCAGCACTAATTATTTGTGATTGGATTATGCCGGGGTTGAATGGTCTGGAAGTCTGCCACCGCATAAAAACAGACCCGAAATTTTCCACCACATTTTTTATTTTATTAACATCCTTAGATTCCGTTGCCGATTGTGTTAAAGGGCTAGATGCTGGTGCTGATGATTTTATCTCCAAACCGATCGAACATAATGAATTACAAGCACGAGTCAGAGCAGGATTACGCCTGCATCAATTAAGTAGAGATTTGCAGACTCAAAAGTTGCTTTTAGAATCAGAAATGTCAGAAGCCGCAGAATATGTGCGATCGCTCCTGCCTTTTCCCATGACTGAACCCTTCAAAATCAATTTTCGATTCATTCCCTCACGACAACTCGGCGGTGACTGTTTCGATTATTACTGGCTTGATGCCGATTATTTGGCAATTTACTTGTTGGATACTGCTGGACATGGACTTAAAGCAACTCTTCCCTCTGTTTCGGTGATGAATTTGCTTCGTTCTCGTGCCCTTAAAAGTCTGAATTACTATCAACCTAGTGATGTCTTAAAAGCTTTGAATGATACCTTTCAGATGAATTATCAAAACGACAAGTACTTTACAATTTGGTACGGCGTTTACAACCGAATCAATCGCCAGTTAATTTATGCTAGTGCAGGTCATCCACCTGCAATTTTAATCACCGGCACATCTCCCAGGAAAGCCGAAGTTAAATTCTTGAAAACCCCAGGAATGCCAGTTGGGATGTTTCCAGAAGCAAAATATATTGATGGGTTTTGCAATATTGGAAAATTCAGTACCCTTTACATTTTTAGTGATGGTGCTTATGAAATCACTAAATCAGATGGCACACTTTGGAGTTTAGATGCTTTTATTCAGCTACTACTTAGCTTACAAAATTCTGTTGATAGCCAACTCGATCGGGTACTGAGTTATTTAATCGCTCTCAACTCCAAAGATAGTTTTGATGATGATTTATCTATCTTGCAAATTAAATTTGATTAATTAAGTTTTGGACAATAGAACCTGATTAAATGCTTCCTGGTTAGGAAAAATTTCAAATATTTTATCCATATTAGTCAGTTCAAATAATATCCGGACTTGCTCATTAATTGAACAGATAACAAGCTTAATATCCGCTGCTCTCAAGGTTTTGAAAGCTAACACCAAAGCTCCCAAACCTGAACTATCCATAAAAGTTACATCTTGAAAATCAAGTAAGACAAATTTCACACCAACTTCGATAATTTTAGTAATACTTTGTCGAAATTCTTGTGAAGTTGTGGCGTTCAGATTACCACTGAGTTTAATAACTTTGACTTCTTCTCTCATAATTATTTCACGCTGATTTGTGTAAATGTTGTTCTGATTTTGCTATTATATACCGATAGGAGAATTTTTTAAATTATCAAAAAATAATAAATTAAATTCCATCTTGGTAAATTGCTCGTTAGTTGAAATCACTATCTTAGACATTGATAAATATTCACTGCTGGTTCTTCATTGAATTAAAAGCAGCGAGCGCTCTTGTAATGTACCAGAAAAAATATGACTTGCAATTCCTCAAATAATCAGTATTTAACATCAAAAACATCCTTCCAGATAATCAATTTAAATAACTCTTCAATAATTATAATAAACAGCATCTAGATCTATTTATGTTTCATAAATTACATAATTTGAATAATTCCTGTCTGATTTGACAAACTCAAACAAAAAATCTCAATTTGGACTGCCCTAAGCTCGAATCTAGAAATTAAATTGTTTTCCAGCATAAAACTAGTAATTTATTTTTGACGAAGAGGAATAGTAATCACAAATTCAGCCCCACTCCCTGGGCGGGAAATACATTCCAAAGTGCCACCATGCTTTTGTGAAATAATTTGGTAGCTAATAGACAACCCCATGCCAGTGCCTTTACCAATGGGCTTAGTACTAAAGAACGGGTCAAAAAGCCGCTGTTTCACTTCCTTGGGTATTCCCAATCCATTGTCAGCAATACGAATAACTACTTGTTTTTCGCTAGTGAGTTCAGTCTGAATGCAAATCTGGGGAGAAGTCATTTGTCGTTTGTTATTTGTCATTTGTCCTCTTTTACTAAGTTGAGCCACTGCGTTAGACGGGTCTTTGAGCTTAGAGCAAGTGGCGTCTAAGCGGACGTTTCCTCCATTCAGACTTTGCGATTCATTTGATGCCAATGACGAATGACAAATGACAAATGACTCTTCAATCGCATCGATCGCATTTGCCAAAATATTCATAAATACCTGATTGAGTTGTCCTGCATAACATTCAACTAAAGGCAAATTACTGTATTGTTTGATCACCTGAATGGCAGGGCGGTCAGGTGTGGCCTTGATGCGATGTTCGAGAATCATCAGCGTACTATCGATTCCCTCATGGATATCTACCTCTTTCATATCAGCTTCATCCATACGCGAGAAATTGCGTAAGGATAAAACAATCTCTCGAATTCGCTGTGCCCCAACTTTCATTGAGTTGAGGAGTTTGGGCAAGTCCTCTATCAAAAATTCTAGGTCAATCTCTGCTGCTAATTCTTCAATTTCAGAGATGGGATGGGGATGGAGTTGCTGATAGAGTCGAATGAATCCCACTAGGTTTTGAATGTAGTCGTTGGCGTGGGTGAGATTGCCGTAAATGAAATTCACAGGGTTATTGATTTCGTGAGCAACACCTGCCACCAATTGTCCCAAACCTGACATTTTCTCACTTTGGACAAGCTGCATTTGAGTTTGCTGGAGTTCCTCAACGGCTTTTTCTAAATCTTTTGTCCGCTGCTTTAACTGAGTTTCTGCCCGTACACGCTCAGTAATTTGAAATGTTGTTCCTACCAACCTATAGATTCTACCTTCACTGTCTTTGAGGGGATTAATTGTAGTTATTGACCAAATTTCCTCACCTTGGAAAGTCAAGCATTCTTCGTAAGTCATGGGCACACCTGCTTCTACGCAGTTTACATATCTCTGACGGACTGCTGCACCCTCCACAACACCAGACACATCTTCTGGTGTTTTACCAATTACTTCTGTGCTACTGATACCAGAGACACGTTCTGTAGCTGGATTCCAACCCGTGAAGCGAAAGTCCCCATCTTCTAGAACATCCACTGCAAATATCAAATGTTCAGATCCCTCGTAGACAGTCCGAAGGAATTGCTCTTTCTGTTGGAGTTGGACTTGTGCCAGTTTACGCTCCGTGATGTCGGTAACAGCACCAACAAAACCAACGTTCTGGCCTGTGGAATCTTTGAAAGAATAAGACCTGAGGAAAGTCTGCATAATCCGACCACTAGCAGACTGTTGCTCAACCTCACCTACCCAGGACTGACCCGAAATAGTAGCTTGCCATATCTCCTTGGCAAGTGCCGAGTTAGTAAACACAGCAGAAAAGCCTCCAAATTTCATGAAGTCCTGCACAGTTTCGCATTCATAAAACTTGGAAAATGCCGAATTTTGGTAGATGTGATTACCCGCAGCATCCGCTATGCCAATAGCATCACTGGAGCTTTCTACCGCTTGCTTGTAAAGCATTAATTCTGCTTGTGCCTGTTGCCGTTGGGCAATCTCAGCTTGTAGTGCCTCGTTACATTTGATTAATTCTTTAGTCTGTTTTTCTACTTGTCTTTGGAGTTCTGTATAAGCTTGCTGGAGTGCCTCGTGGGTTTGTTGACGCTCCTTCATCTCGTTAACGATTTGCAATAGAAAGGCAATAGAAACATTTTCCTGTTGGTTTATAAGTGGACAAGTACTGACGAGTTCCCGTAGGTGATTGCAGGACTCATTTATTTTGTTGTCCTTTTGCATACTCGAAGTCCTGTTTGTAACTGGAGTTGAAATGCACTTTCGGTCTCAAAGAACTTCTCTGAGGCATTGCTTCTGCTGTTTTAGTATTCCCTGTGTCTGTTATTTCTCAACAGAAAATACTAAAAGTGAGAAGTTATAGCGGTTCCCATTCAGATGCGGTACAAGATTATATCGCTAGGTGTAGGGGCACGGCACTGCCCATAGGTGTCAACTTCAGCTCAAACCTTTGTCCCACATACGCTTTACCCCCCTTAATCCCCCCTTGTAAAAGGGGGGAAAAAAGAATCTAGTTCCCTCCCCTTTATAAGGGGAGGGTTAGGGTGGGGTGACGCGGTGAGTAACGCTAAGTGAATGAACTCAATATCAAGTCTTGATAAGGGTTTCACGTTAAGTTGACACCACTGGGCACTGCCGTGCCCCTACAGGTGTATCTCACGCTTGTCGGGAAACGCTATACTATATGATTTATTACTCCTCAGTGTTAGTTTCTAATTCCTGACTTTCTCAATAGATTCTATGGATTGGAGACTGGGAAGCTTTTTGATCGTCTTCCCAGATTCCCCCATTCCCTATTCCCCATTCCCTTTTACACAGGACTGACTTTAGCTCTATAAAGCAGCTTGTCACCTTGAAGGTAACCAGTGTAGCGCACCTTGACTATTTCTCCAGGTTGTGGAGTTCCCTCCATCAATTGGTGTAGTTGAGGATCGTAGGGTACTTCTGCTCCCACAGATGCGATCGCTTCCACTCCCCATCCTTGTAAAAGTTTTTCTAGGGGTTTCTGCACCAACGGCAATATTTTGACTGCTGCTAGCTGTGGATTTTCCTGGGCTTTTTGTGCTGCTGTTGGCCATTGCAACAACAAAGACTCCAGCAGTTGTAAAGTTGACTGCTGGAGTTCTTGTAGTAATATTTCTCGCTGCTGTTGTAGTTGAAGTTGCAAGCGATCGTACTCTATTTTTAAATTTGCAATTTCTTGTAATAATTCTTGATTATTAGCTGCTGTATTTTGTAATAATTCTACACTTGAAAAAGTTATGACTAATTCACTCAATGACATCTGTAGCACTGGCGACAGCTTCAGCAGCACATCTACCCGCATCTGCTCTAGCCTTCCTTGTCGTAACCGCAAAATTTGACGCTCTGAGACACCAGCAGCACGACTGAGCGCTTTAAAACTAGAAATACCCACTCGTTGCATTAAATTTTGTAACTTTTGGGTGAAATCAATATTGGGCATGGGGCATTGGGCATTGGGAACAAAAGGCAGGGGGGCAGAGGGGCAGAGGGGCAGGGGGGCAGAGGGGAGGGGGGAGGGGGAGCAGGGGAAGAGAAATTAATTCTTTCATCTCCCTCATCTTCTCATGCCCCATGCCCCATGCCCCATGCCCCATTCCCTATTCCTATTCTTCCAGCAAACTTCTCAACATCCAAGCTGTCTTTTCGTGTACTTGCATCCGTTGAGTCAATAAATCGGCCGTAGGTTCGTCGTTAACTTCGTCCACTACGGGGAAAATAGACCGCGCAGTTCTGACTACGGCTTCTTGTCCGTCCACTAGTAAGTGGATCATTTCGACAGCTTTAGGAACTCCAGGAGTTTCTGGAATCGAACTTAATTTGGCATATTCGCTGTAGGTTCCTGGTGCAGGATAGCCAAGCGCTCTAATTCTCTCGGCAATTAAATCAACTGCTAACGCTAATTCTGTATACTGGGTTTCAAACATCAGGTGCAATGTTTGGAACATCGGCCCAGTCACATTCCAATGGAAATTATGAGTTTTCAGATACAGTGTGTAGGTGTCAGCCAACAGCCGAGATAATCCCTCGGCAATTTTAGCCCTACTCGCCTCGTCAATGCCGATATTTACGTTTTTGACTGTTACTTTTGATGACATAATTTTCTCCTAATTAGGTTATATGTAATTGGGGAGTGGGGAGTGGTGAGTAGGCAGTGGGGAGTAGGAATTGGTTATTAATTATTCTCCCCCATCTCCCCCATCTCCCCCACTCCCCATTCCCTATGCCAAGTGCATCTTCAAAACGCTACGGGGTGCTTTACGGACTCTGGCTAAAACGGTTTCTTTGCCTAAACGTTGGCAAGCTTCATACCGATGGCAACCAGAAAAGCCATAATATTGTCCATCTACTTCTAGAACATCTATCGGTTCTTGCTGCCCAATCTGAGCAATCGATTCCATTAAGGTTTGTACTTTATTTGGATCGTTTGTACGGGGCAACGGGCGTTTAATCTGATTTAATGGAATTTCTTGGACTCTAACCATAAGGAGTTTATCAATTAGTTCTGTCTTGTGCCTTTAAATAAATCATAATCGTTATGACTTTGTTTTGCAAGTAGTGTTTATTTGGGGCAAAACTGGTAATGGTATCATTGGAGCACTCATGCGACAAAAAGACCGCGCTACAAAGCAATTGGAAAATCAGCTCCAACGCCGCATTCAGGGGCAAAATAAGGTAGCCATGAAATTTTCCTTTTGGCGTTTTTCTTACACTGTGGTGGCGACATTTAGCCTATTGGGGCTGACTGCGGCATCGGGGCCTGAGAGCAATATCCAGGATGTAGAACTAAAAATTGGGATTGTGCAGCGATTTGGCGCCGAAGCCACAGCGAAACTGCAACTGGAACCGACAAAGGGCGATCGCTTAAAGCTAAAATTTCAAACGGGTAACAAGCAGCAAGTTGTGGTTACCAATAAGCCTGTGAAGCTGGAAACAGTTATGCAAGCTTTACCCCAGCCAGCAGTTGAAGAAGTGGTAATCTTGGGTACGTACCGCACCTTTGAAACTGCGGAAGACAGTGCAAAAAAATGGCGTTCTCAGGGAATGGAAGTGGAAATAGCCCAGCCAGAACGCTGGCAGGTTTGGGCGAAACGCGACGTTTACAGCACTCCTTTACTGCGACGCTTGTTGTTGCAGAACATCCAAGCTACTAACCAAGAAAAAGTATATCTTGATACTAAGATTACCAAACAAGTACCGCGAGTGAGTTGGGTGGTGGATGGTAAGCGCTACAGCCTAAGTCAGTTGGAAGTCAGCACTGATAAAAACTTGATTCGGGTGAATAAAAGCGATAAACCAGAGAATGCTCGTTTGTATGCAGGGCGGCTAAATTTACAGCCAAATGCTTACGGTACATATACTTTAGTTAACGAAGTGCCCTTAGAAACTTATTTGCGTGGAGTTGTGCCTTATGAAATAGGCATTGATGCGCCAACAACGGCGCTAGAAGCCCAAGCAATTCTGGCTCGCACTTATGCTTTGAGAAATTTACGTAGATTTGCCGCAGATAACTATCAGTTGTGTGCTGATACTCACTGCCAAGTTTATTATGGATTGAATGGAGCAGCTCTTAAAACAGATAAAGCGATCGCTGCAACCAGAGGTAAGGTACTAACTTATAAAAACGAACTAGTAGACGCCTTGTATTCTTCCACCACTGGTGGCGTCACCGCCTCCTTCAGCGATGTCTGGAATGGTGAAGATCGTCCTTATCTGCGCCCTGTAATCGATGCTGCTACTAATCTTTGGAACTTGTCGAAGCAAAGTTTAGCTGATGAAAAGAACTTCCAAAAGTTTATTAATATGCAACAAGGTTTTAATGAAAGTAAGTGGAATATGTTTCGTTGGCGCAGGGAAACTCGTTTAGAGGATATTATCAAAGATTTACAGAAATTTTTGCTTTCTAAAAATAGTCCTCATGCCAAATTTAAGACAATCCAGGCTATGGCTGTGGTGAAACGAAGCGACAGTGGACGCATCCTCGAACTCGCTGTCAAAACTGATAAAAGCACATTTCTTCTCCACAAAGACGAAGTTCGCAGTGCTTTTGCCGCTCCCACAAGTACACTTTTTTATATAGAACCCTTGAATAAAGGCAAACCAGAACTCTGGGGATACGCCTTCATTGGTGGTGGATTAGGACATGGAGTCGGCTTGAGTCAAACTGGCGCTCAAAATTTAGCTAAACTTGGTTGGTCGAGCCAGAAAATTCTGCAATTCTACTATCCTGATACTGAGATTAAAATTCTCAGTCAAGAGATTAAGCTTTAAAGCTAATTAGCACGGCAACTTTAGTCATGAAGAAAAACAATCGAGTCATGAGTTCGCTAATTTATATTCATAAAAACACTGACAACGCTAGTTTCAAACGCAGTTTTAGCCAATAACTAAAGTTAGGGACTTCCAACGAAAAAAATATTCAATAGTAGGGTAGCACAGCTGTGCTACCCTACTAATGTGCAAATAATTTGGGATAATTTATTTTCTGGAAGTCCCTTAGGTAATTGGACTTTTTTATACTCTAACTTGATAAATATGTGAATAAAGCAGGAACACAATGAATTTTATGTTCCTGCTTTGTTATAAAATTAGGCTTTTTGTGAAACTATCATCAGAAAGGATACATACCATTAGGAGAATATTTCTCCTAAATTCGTTGCTTCTATTATTTCAACATCATTGACACACTCCCTCGTTTAGAAAACGAGGGATTCTGGGGTCAAACAATGATTGCAGGTACAACCCGTCTTATATCATCTAGCCCAATGGACTTGTGGCCATGCCCACTTAATTGAATCATACCATCACCGAATAAATTCGGTTACTCGCTTATATCCCCTGCATGAATGACAGGGGCTTTACGCATCACAAGTCGTAACTCTTGCAAGAGGTTTATTGTTGAGACGCCTAATTCTTAATAGAGTTCTTCTTCTTTGTGAGTCTCGATTGTTACATCAGAGGTTGGGTAAGCAACACAGGTTAGTACATATCCAGCTTCTATCTGATCGTCATCTAAAAATGACTGATCGCCTTGATCGACAGTACCTGATACCAGTTTACCTGCACAGGTTGAACAAGCACCAGCGCGGCAAGAGTAGGGTAAGTCAAGACCAGCTTCTTCGGCAGCGTCTAAAATATATTCATCATCAGGAACTTCAATTGTTTTGTTCAGTCCTTCGGCTTCGTTGATTAGTGTGACCTTAAAACTTGGCATTGGGTAATCCTCTCTTTTGCAAACGGCAGCATAAGTTATGCTAAAGCAAAATTTACGGCTGCTCTTATGGGATTAGCCGCCCTTTTATATTTGCTTCAATTCTGATACTACGAGAAAAATTAAACGATGTGACTGTAAATTGACCCCGATTAGTAATGAAATTTAGTTAGTTAATACAGATAAGTTTTATTTATGAATTATTTGGGGAATGGGGCATAAGGAGATGAGGGGGACGCGGGGAATAAGCAATAACGAATCCTATTACTACAAGTGTGGGAGGATGAAAAACAGAACTAGTGAGGATCGTGTATAATTCGGAGGCAGCTTTGGAAAAAGCAAAAGTGCGTGTAGGTTTGGTAGGTACTGGATATGCGGCAAAGTTTCGGGCTGAGGCGTTGCTCAATGATGAGCGAATGGGAGAAGGGCAAGCTGCGCGATCGCATTTAGTCGCAGTTGTTGGTCATAATCCAGAGAAAACCCAAACTTTTGCCGAAGAGTACGAAATTGAAGCATTGAGTTCTTGGCAACAGCTAGTAGAACGCCGAGATATAGATTTGGTGGTGATATCCACTGTAAATCGAGATCATGGGGCGATCGCTCGTGCAGCCCTTACCAACGGTAAACATGTGATTGTCGAGTATCCGCTTTCCTTGGATGTGGTAGAAGCTGAGGAACTCATCGCCTTGGCTAAAGCACAACAAAAACTCTTACACGTTGAACATCTAGAACTTTTAGGTGGTCTGCATCAAGCTTTGAAACAAAACTTAGCCAAAATTGGTGAAGTGTTTTATGTCCGCTACAGCACCATCAATCCCCAGAATCCTGCACCCCGCAAATGGACTTACAACCACGAACTGTTCGGTTTTCCGTTAATTGGCGCCCTGTCGCGCCTACATCGTCTCACTGATTTATTTGGTAAAGTATTTACTGTTAACTGTCACCAGCGATATTGGGAAACAGAATCAGAATATTACCAGAGTTGTTTATGCACTAGTCAAATCTGCTTTAACAGTGGACTTTTAGCCCAAGTAGTCTATGGTAAAGGCGAAACTATTTGGCAGTCAGAACGTAAGTTTGAAGTTCATGGTGAAAAGGGCGGTTTAATTTTTGATGGCGATACAGGATTTTTCATCCAGCCAGGGGAAACAACATCTATAGAAATTGGTCCTCGGCGGGGTTTGTTCGCCAAAGACACGATTATGGTGTTAGACCATCTTTTTAACGGCACTCCTTTGTACGTTACCCCAGAGGAGAGTTTGTATACCCTAAAGGTTGCTGATGCTGCCCAAAGAGCTGCACAAACAGGGTTAACTATATTTATGAAAGATATTTAGATAAAAATTGATGAGAACCGAACTAATTGTTATTTTATCCCAACGAGAATTAGACAAAATGCGTCAAGCTGGGCGCTTGGCGGCTAAACTTCTACAGCACCTAGAACCAATGGTAAAGCCAGGGGTTAGTACTCTGGAAATCAATGATGAAGCCGAACGTTGGACACAAGCGCATGGAGCAAAAAGCGCACCCCTTGGTTATAAAGGTTACCCCAAGTCAATTTGCACTAGTGTAAATGAGGTAATCTGTCACGGCATTCCGAATGCCAAGCAAATCCTCAAGGAAGGTGACATTATTAATATTGATGTGACGCCGATTGTTGAAGGTTACCACGGCGATACATCTAAGACATTCATTGTGGGTACTCCATCTCCAAAGACGAAAAAGCTGGTGGAGGTGACAGAGGAGTGTTTGCGCTTGGGTATTGCTGAAGTCAAACCAGGGGCACGCATTGGCGACATTGGTGCAGCCATTCAAGAATATGCTGAAGGACAAGGCTTTTCTGTGGTGCGAGATTTCGTGGGACACGGGATTAGTAACATTTTTCACACCGCGCCGGATATTCCCCACTATGGCACACGCGGTAAAGGTAAGCGCCTTAGACCAGGAATGGTTTTTACCATCGAGCCAATGATTAACGAAGGAACTTACGAAGTTGAGGTTCTGGGCGATAAGTGGACTGCTGTAACGCGCGATCGCAAACTTTCTGCCCAATTTGAGCATACCTTAGCTGTGACTGAAGATGGCGTTGAAATTCTCACCCTAGCTGAAGGCGAGAATTACTGGAGTGTATGACAGCATACAGGAGTGGGCATTGGGCGTTGGGCATTGGGACTGCTGTACATGGATAGTGGGGCGTTGAGCCAGTGCTGAGTGAGGAGTTAAGAGTTCTTCTCCCTCACGGCGTAAATACAGCAACCATTTAAAAACCCTAAAAACTCGATTCCATAATACTTTTCACTTGCTAGTCCCTTAGATGAAAAATTCATGGTTCAAACTCTTGCTGCGGAAAACGTCACACTTGAGCAACTAATATTGCTCTATGGATTAGAGTTAGTTGATTCGGAAGAATTCTTTCGAGAGTGGCAAGATGATCTACCAGAACTGACAAGTTTAGAAAAGCAGCTATTGGATCAAATCAAGGCAGGTTACATAAATTTACGAAACTATCCGCCTTTATTAGAAAATACAGTTAACACAATTGTATTATCGCCACTACTATTCATTGGGAAGTTTTATTTACCTCCTTTTCATCTCAAATTAGAAAAATCTATTGAGATTCAAACACAAGACAACCAAACTATTATTAAAGGAAGAATCGACTTCTTACTTCTCAATCAAAAATTCTGGGTAACAGTCATTGAGTCAAAACAGGTTGCTTATTCTGTAGAAGCTGGACTTGACCAAATTTTGGCATATATGCTGGCTGCTCCCCAGTCACAAGATGTAGTATTTGGCATGATTACTTCTGGTGGCAGTTTTATGTTCGTTAAACTGCTCAAAGGTCATCCTCCTCGATACGCAACTTCAGATATTTTTGATGTCCGAAACCGTGGTAATGAGTTATATGATGTTCTCCGAATTTTGAAAGGTCTTAGCCAATTTACAGGAAATAGTTAATAACTATCGTCCCAACTTATTTGGAATACCTTCACAACCACCAGGAATAGTATTTCTAGTTTTTTCGCCACCCCAAGCACAACAGTAGTAACGTGCAGACTCAGACATCCGTTGCACGTTAGTGAAATCAGCTTTTTCCACTACAGCGCCAGTTTGTTCGCCGGTTTGATAATCTGGTGGTTCGGTGCGACTGCGGGGTGATGCTTTATCCACCACACCGTAGAATAGGCGAACTCCGTTGAAGTCAGCAGCAGTGAGATTGGCATCATATAAAATAGTGCGGGAAAGGTTGGCTTTTACTAAGTCACAGCCGGCCAAATTAGCGCGGACAAGATTAGCTTCGCTGAGGTCAGTCCAACGTAAATCAGTACCAGAAAGGTCTGCTGCTGCCAGTATTACGCCTAAATCGATGACGCGCACACCTTCGAGGCGGTCTTCTGCATATCCACCAGTACCGTCGAGAATGGCTCTACCTAATAGACGATCGCGTTTTAGAGGTGACAGCAACTTAGAACGTGAAAGAAAGCGGAGAATTTTCGCTTTACCACTACCATCGACACTGCTTAAAATTGCCGCAGTGCGTCCTTCAGCGATCGCTCTTTCTTGAGGCCAATCTTCTAATAATCCTTCTTCATCTAATACTAAGTCGGAAACGCCTTGGAAATAAGAATCAATTGTTTGCTGCTGGGTGATAATATTTTGCTGAACTGTTAGCATATTTTGCTGAATTGTCAAGTCTTTGGAAATCACGTATTGCCGCCAAGCTACGTAAACGGCAATGATGGCGATGAGAATTTGTCCCAAAGCGCCAAACCATTCGGCTAGGCTACCAGAAGTTTCCCAGTTAATTTGGCGTCCTAAAAGCAGCAAGCGATCGCCTACGCCTGTAAACCGGATCAAGCCGATGATGGCGATGATTAATCCGAAAAAGCCAACAAACAGCGTCCGTTCTAGGGGTGAAAACCACTCGTCAAAAACTTCTAGGAACCAAGGCAATAATATTGCTAGGGATAACAGCAAAGTGACCAGAGTTCCCATCAGACCGACGATCCAGTTATTTAGGATAATTCCAGTAAGAGTGGTGGCAATGGCAACAAAGATCAGCAGCAATGCCCTGGGCTTGACTGTGAATTGGTTGCTAATGGTTTGTCTAAAGCCAGAACGAGCTTGTTTGAGAGCAGTTGTATTTTGGGAAGATTGCAAAGACGAAATAGCTGCTAGGGCTTGTTGTGTCGCTAGTGCTTCTGAGGTGAGATGATTCTCAGTTGCACCACCGTCAAAGTCATCCGGCTGTAAGTCGTGTTCTGGGATAGGTTCTGGGGTTGGTAGATTTGAGGAATTGGATTCAATCGTCATGTTTTCTATTTTGCCCCAGCAGACTCAGTTCAACATCTGTTTTATCAGAAATTGTCCGGAGTTCTAGTCGGTGGTGTCAAGTTTATATTTGGTCGCAGAGTTAATGGCGATCGCTCCACTCCTCATGTTATCAGTAACCGACAATTTTTTTGTTACAAATATTGATCCAGGTCAAATACCAACGACGAAAAGCAAACTGATACTGACAGAACAACTAAAAAACTATTAAAATCGGGGATTTAAATAATCATAAAACGCTTAAAATAATTACGGGAAGACTCTTTTCACTGGTTATAGGGATTGTTAAAGAAGAATACAGAATTCAGAATACAGAATTCAGCAAGCTTTTAATAACTCCGCCGCAGATTATGATAACTTGCGTCGTATTTTAATACCCTGTTTTGATGATTTTTATAAAACAGCAGTTGAAATTATTCCAAGTAATCGCTTGGCATCACTGAAAATTTTAGATTTAGGTGCTGGTACTGGACTCTACTCAGGTATGGTTCAATCAATCTTTCCTAATGCCGAATTTACCTTACTGGATTTAGCTTTTGAGATGCTGGAGAAAGCTCAGTTTCGATTTAGTAAGATGGGAAAATTTCCCCGAATTTTAATTGGTAACTATGTAGAAGTTGATTTGGGCGATTCCTATGATCTTGTTATATCAGCTTTATCCATTCACCATTTGCCAGATTCTGATAAGCAAAGTCTCTATCAAAAAATTTACAATATTCTCAATCCCGGAGGGATGTTTGTTAACGCCGATCAGGTGTTGGGCAAAACTACTGATTTAGAAAAACTCTATCGTCAACACTGGCTGAATTCTGTACTTGCTTTGGGTATTTCACACGAGGATCTTAAGGCTGCACAAAAACGCATGGAATACGATTGTATGACACCCTTAGATGTTCAACTTAGTTGGTTAGAAGCCGCAGGGTTTCAAAATGTGGACTGCTGGTACAAAAATTTTAGCTTTACAGTATTTGGTGGATATCGACCAATTTAGCTTTAAAAAGCTTGTTTAGAATAGATATCAAGCCCAGATAATTAGTTATAATTTTCAAATATTAGACTTAATCCAAATGTCTTCAATTATAGCTTTGACAAAATTTCTGGCAACAACTGACTTGGAACTTTCGATAAAGCCAAATTTTGTCCCTGTATCCCTAATTCATTATGAAAAGCACGAATAGTTTTCACTAAATAACTAAAGGTTGTTTGATAAGCTTCTGGTTGTTTACCTAATCCATTTAGAGCTTGTAAATGATGATCTAACGCTACTTCTAAATGTTGGGAACGTGTTGCTTTATCCCCATTAAAAGATTTATCTATTACTAGCTGATAATGTGCCAGTCCCAAGTTATTATGAGAGGCAAGCAAATCAAAACTTAAAGGATTACCGCTCAGGGAATGAGCCAGAGCTATAGCTTCTTCATAGGCATTAATGCATAATTGTAGGTATTTCTGTCGTGCTTCTTTAGTTATTTGAGATAAATTTGCTAAATGCCAATAGGCAGTACCCAAATTATTTTGTGTGGCGGCACAAGCGCTAGGAACATTAGCTGGGGTACGATATTTTAGAGCTTCGTTATAAACATCAATAGCTAGTTGTAAATTTTCGGCGGGTTGTTCGTATTGTGCCAGATTCCAATGGGCAGTACCGATGTTGTTTTGAATCATACCATACTTGAGCGGTTCCTCTTGGGGGTTGTAGTGTACAAGTGCTTGGTTGTAAGCTGCGATCGCCTTCTTTAAATGCACAATTGGTTGATTATATTGCCCCAAATGCCAGTAAGCAGTACCCAAGTTATTTTGGCAAGCAGCATACTTTAATGAATCCATATCCGCTGTACGGTAATTCAGCGCTTCACTGTAAGCTAAAACCGCTTGTTGCCAATTCTCAGACGGGTGAGAAAAACGAGCTAAATCACCATAAGCTGTCCCTAAATTATTTTGCACGCGGGCGTAAGTTTCTGGATGTGTCTGGGGTGAGATTGTATTTAACGCCAACTGATAAAATTCTATTGCTTGTTCTATATAAGTTTGTCCCTCTTCAGAATTAGGTGGTGTGCGGGATAACATCCAATAAAGCGTACCCAAATCATTCAAAATATCTGGGATTTGCGGCGAAGTTTCGTCATAGCTAATTGCCTCTTGATAAGCAATAATTGCCACCATCAAATTTTCTAAAGTTGACTCTCCTTGCTCAATGCGAAGGCGGTATAAGTTGCCTAAGCGATGATAAGCTTCTGCGAGTACTTCCCCAGAAAGTTCCTGTAAATGTAATTCTTCAATCTCCAATAAAATCTGCTGCGGTTGCCAGTAATCTTCTGTATCTTGAATAATCTTGGTGTTGATTGATGCTAATACTAATTCCGTTAATTCACTGCTAATATGAAATAAAGAAGATAGTAATTGCCGATCGTTTCCACTGCCAGATCTAATAGTAGATTCCTGCTTTTGTGGCAAAGTCTTCGATAAATCTATGATTGGTGCCACAATTTCCTGGGTTTTATCTACGCTATTTGCTTGTGTCTGTACAGGAAAATCAGAATTATTCTCAAATTTTAATTCGCTAACTGTTGTTTTCAGTTCTGCTTGGCTAACAGATTCATCTAAAATAGAATGCTCAAGATTCCCTACATCCAAACTTCTGGAATTAGAAAAACGTTCTGGATAGCCCGAATTTTGATTTGCTGGTGTGGGTTCTCCAGCAAACACAAATACCCCAGTACGGCAACGCCAAAACTGTGGTGCTGATTGTTGGATAGCAGACAGCCAAGGACGCGGTATCCACAACAGCAAGTTAGATTCTAAAAATCGACTGGATTCTTGTGTAGAAAAATATTGCTCGCTTAACCGAAGATAATGTAAAAATAAACGCTGCGTTGCTACTGGTTGCTTGGTTAGCTGCTCCACACCTACAATCTGAAATGCAGGTACTGGAGAAGGCCTTCCTGGAGTATCTTTTGATGCTCCAACAATTGGCGGTGGATAATTAGCCAACCATTGATTAATCTGAACTATAGGATTGGGATCGTTTAAATTTAAACGTAACGTGACTAATCGCGGATAAGCTGGGGTGCTATTTTCTTGGGTATTTGACGGTTGATATAGCACTTGTCCCACAGGATAAGCCAATGTAGAATGCAAACGGGCTGCTACTTGGTTTCTCAAGTGTAAATCATCACATACTGCCAAAAATAGTTGTCGCCGTAAACCAAGACTTAAGGCAAGTTTTAAGCGTTGGTATACTTGCCGATTCCAAGTAGAATTGTCGTTGTGTGGAGTATCATTCACGCTCATGGCGGCTAAAGAGCCAAAACACAGTACATATCACCTTTATAGGCGCATTGAAGTCAGCCAAACAAGACTATTTATCCCAGTTTGCTAGAAGAATAAAATATGTAATTATACTTAATCACTAACTCAATTTTAACAAAAAATAAAAAAGCAGGTTCCTCCTGAAATCGGAACCTGAAAAACTACAAAAATGAAATTTTATTAAAATGTTTTACGCTCAACCGTTTTAGGAAACAAAGAAGGCAACTACAATTAAGCCACCAACCAAAGCTGTAGCGGCGATTCCTAGTATGATATAGGTTCGCTTTTGCCCTTCCGTAGGAGGTTCTGCTTGATAAACCTTTGGTTCCTTGGCAAAATTGTTCAGGCGACCGCCTTCTTCGGTTGTATAAGGCATGAATTAATTCCTTTATGTTTATTCTTCATTTAATGTTACATAAAATGGTAGATCGGCTCTGAAAGTGGTAGACAAATCGTTACATTAATGGGCATGGGCAGGAGGGGCAGAGGGGCAGAGGGGCAGAGGGGCAGAGGGGCAGAGGGGAAAAATTTACTGCAACTTCTCCCCTGCTCCCCTGCTCCCCTGCTCCCCTGCTCCCCTGCTCCCCTGCTCCCCTGCTCCCCTGCTCCCCTGCTCCCCTAACCACTAATCGTCCCAGTCAGAGGTGAACTAGCACTGGCGTAGTCTTTGATGGGCATTCTACCTGCCAGGTATGCTAGACGACCGGCAACTGTTGCTAAATTCATGGCACGAGCCATTGCTGGGGGGTTTTGAGAAAGAGCGATCGCACTATTAATCAACAAAGCGTCTGCTCCCAATTCCATCGCCTGGGCGGCTTCTGAGGGGGAACCAATCCCAGCATCTACCACCACTGGTATACCCGCATTTTCGATGATAATTTGGATATTGGCGGTTGTTTTCAGCCCTTGTCCAGAACCAATGGGCGATGCTAAGGGCATCACCGTGGCACAGCCTACATCTTCCAATCGCTTGGCTAACATGGGGTCAGCGTTGATATAGGGCAATACTGCAAAACCTTCTTTAACTAGTTGTTCTGCTGCTTGGAGTGTGCCAATGGGGTCTGGTAGTAAATACTTAGCATCAGGTATTACTTCTAACTTGATAAAATTATTATCTTCCTGTCCCAATAATTTCGCCATTTCTCGTCCCAAACGTGCCACCCGAATGGCTTCTTCCGCAGTTTGACAACCAGCGGTATTAGGCAACATCCAGATTTTTGTCCAATCCAAGGCTTCAGCTAAACCTTCGTGTCCAGGTGCTTTGGTTTGTACTCGTCGCACCGCTACAGTCACAATTTCGCAATCACTGGCGGCGATGCTTTGCTGCATTTCTTCAATGCTGCGATACTTACCAGTTCCAGTCATCAACCGGGATTGGAAAGTTTTTCCCGCAATAATCAGTGGGGAACTGGTAGAGACGCGATTCATCGCGTCTAGATTCATCGCGTCTAGATTCATCGCCTCTGCGGTACGATGTCCGTTGGAGAAATTGGCGGAGTGAGTCAGCATTGGAGTGCGGGTAGATGGCTTGGACTGGAAGCGCGAGTAATGGAAATCAGCAAGTAAGGGGTCAGATTTTTGTTCTAAGATGAAATCGGCTATCAATGCTGCTGTGACGGGCGCAAGCAGAATCCCGTTGCGGTAATGACCAGTAGCAAGGGTTAAATTTTGACAATGGCTGGTGCCCAGAATGGGTAATTCATCGGGGGTAGCTGGGCGAAATCCCCACCAAAATTCTTGGATGGGATAATGCTTTAATTGCGGATACAACCGAATGGCAGCTTGTAGTAATGTTTGAATCCCGTCTGGGGTGTTGTGGGGTGTAAAACCAACATCTTCGCTTGTTGCCCCAATAATCAAGGAGCGATCGCGTCTCGGTACAATGTAAGTATTTTGCCCAAACAAAATCCGCTTCAAAGGCAATTCTGTTACAAATTCCGGTACTCTCACACTTAACATTTGCCCTTTTCGGGGACGCACGGGTAGCGGTAACAACTCATTTGACCAAGCACCGGAGGCTAAAACATAGTGGGCGGCGCGAATTACCCCAGCATTGGTTTGCACGCCAACAACTTGTCCCTGTTGCTGTAAAAATCCTTCTACTGTAACGCCGTCTTTGAGTTCAACACCAATAGACTCGGCTGCTGTCCACAGTACTTGAGCTAGAGCCTTATTATCAACTTGTGCATCTTCAGGATACCACCAGCCACCGACTACTTCTGCTCCCAATCCTGGCTGATATTGATTGATTGCTTCTTTGTCTAACCAGTAAGCAGGGGAAGGAGGGGCAGAGGGGCAGAGGGGCAGAGGGGCAGAGGGGCAGAGGGGCAGAGGGGCAGAGGAGAGGTTACTGTCGTTCCCCCCTGCTCCCCCGCTCCCCTGCTCCCCCGCTCCCCTGCCCCCTTCCCCCTGCCCCCCTGCCTCTTCAAAAACCGGTGTGAGGATACCACAAGGCCAATAGCCGGTATTTAAGCCGGTCAATTCTTCTAGTTTACGCGTCCAGTCAGCATATAAAGCACGCGATCGCCAACACAACGAACGCATTGCGCCATCCGAGATTTTTTCGGCATCTGGTGCCAACATCCCGGCGGCGGCGTGGGTAGCAGCAGCTTGGAAATCACGACAAAGCACGGTGACATTTGTCCCGCGCAGTTTTAGTTCAATGGCGATCGCTAAACCAATAACGCCGCCACCAATAATTACAATTTCACTAGTCATTAGTCATTTAGTCATTGCTCATTAGCCATTGATCGTTAGTGCATGACTAATAAATCATAACTAATAAAGGAATAACTAAAGACTAACAACTTTACCACAAAGCTCGAATTGGTTCGTTGCTGGAATTGCTTGATGGCGTGTCTGTTCCAGAAGTGTCTGTATTAGAGTCTATTGTAGTGTCAGGAGATGAGTCGGAATCGGAAGGATTCTGAGCAACGTTGCTTCTGTTATCAGATCTTGGCGCTACAATAGAACGCTGATTTGGATTTGTTTGGGTTGTTTCAGTTTCTTCAGTTGCAGTTTCATTGTTCTGGCTGCCAGCACTGCTATTAACATTAATGTTAGCTGGCAGAACTTTCGCTGCTTTGCCGCCAGGATTGTTAGCAGTTTGTACGCCCATAGGAAAGTTGATGCCTAGTAATGTACCAAGCAAAATGGCTAGACCTCCAGCCATTAATATTAAGGGTGTCCATCTACCCATCTTGTTTTACTCCTTTTTAACCTTTTGGTGTCCACACTATTCGAGAACCTTGTCCCCAAAATCCATCAAATTTTGTCACATTCACATCGCCTAAAATCTGCGTTTGGCAAGCTAAACGCAGGTTTGTTGTAGGAGAATGGGGAGGAAGCGAACGCCGTGTGCGATCGCGCCAATTCGCTACCGATACTTCGCCCTCTACCTTAACCGCGCAAGTACCACAACTGCCAATACCTCGACAGTTTATTACCTTAGCACCGTCATTGTAGAGGTCAATACCATTTTGCAGCAAAATTGTGCGGAGATTGCTTCCTTGCTCACACTCAATTGTTTTACCTTGAGCTAGTACCTTAGGCATTTTTTAAATTGCCAAACTGGCTTTTTGTTGTATATTGACATATCGCCTCGAAAGTTGTCTCGTCGGTCCGAGTTTTATGACCACAATTTCTTCACCTCAACTTTGGCTCTATGACACTACACTACGGGATGGCACTCAGCGCGAGGGGCTATCTGTATCGATAGAAGATAAGTTACGCATTGCCAGAAGACTCGATCAACTGGGAATCCCCTTTATTGAAGGCGGTTGGCCTGGTGCCAATCCCAAGGATGTACAATTTTTCTGGCAACTCCAAGAAGATCCGCTCAAACATTCAGAAGTTGTTGCTTTTTGTTCGACTCGACGCCCCAACACAATTGCGGCAGAAGAACCGATGCTACAAGCGATTTTAGCTGCGGGAACTCGCTGGGTGACGATTTTTGGCAAGTCTTGGGATTTACATGTCACAACCGGACTCAAGACGACATTGGAAGAAAATTTAGCAATGATTCGTGACACTATTGAGTACCTCCGTTCTCAAGGGCGTCGCGTGATCTACGATGCCGAACATTGGTTTGATGGCTATAAGCACAATCGAGATTATGCTTTACAGACATTAGAGGCAGCGATCGCATCTGGTGCTGAGTGGCTAGTCCTGTGTGATACCAATGGCGGCACTTTACCCCACGAAATTAGCCAAATTGTCCAAGATGTCATTAGTCATTTGTCATTAGTCATTAGTCAAGAAACAATAACAAATGACAAAGGACAAAGGACAATTCCCCAAATTGGAATTCACACTCATAACGATTCGGAAATGGCGGTTGCTAACGCAATAGCCGCCGTTATGGCAGGGGCAAAGATGGTACAAGGCACAATTAACGGTTACGGTGAACGTTGCGGCAATGCTAACCTCTGTTCGTTAATTCCCAATTTACAACTTAAACTCGGTTACAGTTGTATCTCAGAAGACCAGCTAACACAACTTACAGAAGCGAGTCGTTTTGTGAGTGAGGTGGTTAATCTTGCTCCTGATGAACATGCGCCCTTTGTAGGACGTTCGGCTTTTGCACACAAAGGTGGTATTCATGTATCCGCTGTGGAACGTAATCCGCTGACTTACGAACACATGCAACCGGAACAAGTGGGGAATCGTCGCCGCATCGTCATTTCGGAACAGTCGGGACTGAGCAATGTTTTAGCCAAAGCCCGCAGTTTTGGCATTGAATTGGATCAATTAAAGGCAGAGGCTAAGCAAATTCTCCAGCGCCTCAAAGATTTGGAGAGTGAAGGATTTCAATTTGAAGCCGCAGAAGCCAGTTTTGCACTGTTGATGCATGAAGCTTTGGGAGGACGGCAAAAGTTTTTTGAAGTCAAAGGTTTTCAAGTCCACTGTGATTTGATTGAGGGAAAAGAAGCTAGTAACGCTTTAGCCACAATCAAAGTCGCTGTTGAGGGTAAAAATATTCTAGAGGCGGCGGAAGGTAACGGCCCAGTTGCAGCTTTGGATGCAGCTTTACGCAAGGCTTTGGTGAACTTTTATCCCCAAATTGCAACTTTTGATTTGACGGATTACAAGGTGCGGATTCTCAACGGACATACGGGCACTGCGGCGAAAACCCGTGTGTTGGTAGAATCGGGCAATGGTCATCAACGCTGGACAACGGTAGGTGTTTCTACCAACATTTTGGAAGCTTCCTATCAAGCGGTGGTAGAGGGCTTGGAATATGGTTTATTGTTGCACTCCCAAGCTGAAGCAGCCGTGAAAGCTTCTAGTTGACAAAAGCCACTATATAATGTATTTGTTTTGGATGAGAAAAAGAAGCGATCGCCAACATTCACGTACAGACCAGAAAAGCTAGACAAAAAAGACTTTTGGTGACAACCAGAAGTCTTTCCTCTTAAGAAAATTTAAAAGCGTTGTAGAATTCCTTAGCAACATCAAAGGTTGATATGGTTAATTTGGCGTTGCTGATTTCATGTATGAAAACGATTGTGCATGATATCAAAATCCTTGTGGAGACGTTGCAATTGCTAGTCTCTACATCTGGATTCGTACCACAATTCAGCAACGCCGTTAATTTAGTTGTTTGTCAGCCGTGAATCCAAAATTATCAGCAAATCCAGACAGATAATAATTCTCATGAAACAGCCAAAATGCGTAGGCGCACCCCAACCCAAGCATCGCCAATATTCCAATATTTATTTAGATGCTCAATCGCCGATCGCTTTGATTCTAAGAGAACTTTTCCCAAGATTGGGCAACTAATTGGCTCAACCAGCGACGTTGTTGCTGATCCAACAATGGATCTTCCGCTAGCAACTGAGCAGTTAATTCTTCCAAAGATTGACCCTGAGCGCGGACAATCTTAATAACTCCAGCGATCGCACTGGCAACTAGTTCTTCATCAATCGGCTGTTGTCGGAGAGCTACAATTTCCTGGGGGCTGTCTGGAATGGGATAATTCATGGCGTGGGTTTACAGTTTTACAAAATGAACAATAAATTTGACAAAATCTTAAAATTTCTTCACTGAATCTTTACGTAACTAATAGGGCGGAGTTTACCTTATTTTGCGCCTTGATAAAATCTGTCTTTGTGAATAGATTCATCGGAGATGTCAGGAAAAGATGAAAGAAATCCTTTATTTAGAAGTTCCAACTGCGGATATCGCTGCTGTGCGTAACTGGTTGCAAACAGATTTTCAACCGGCATATGGGGAAAAAGTGCTAACTCCCGAAGGCTTCCGTCTCAAAATCACCACCGCTACTACAACCACTGGCGCTGCAATTTCCGAAAACTTGCCTGGAGAACTTTCTGTATTTATTTGGTCGGTGCAACGAACTACCTATCTGAAAGTATTTCGTTGGGCAGAACAACCCTTTCCCAACGAGAAAGAAATCCTGCAACACCTAACCAAAGAAATCAGAAGTCGTTTTCCGCATCATTATCCAGAACCGCCAGCCATTGATTTATCCGAGCAATCGATTTTTGCGGCCCTAGCCCCTCACTACCCGCTCACCGTCAAGTATTTTCAGAAAATGCCCAACGGAGAATATGACCTCAAACGTGCCTACTGGTGGGAACAGCGATGGCGCCAAGGGGTACGGAATCCGCAGCAGCCCCGACAGGTGGTGTTTTCGCAGAGGAGCAGGGGAGCAGAGGAGCAGGGGAGCAGGGGAGAAGTTGCAGAAAGTCTTTCCCCTCTGCCCCTCTGCCCCTCTGCCCCTCTGCCTCTTGTGTCCCATGCCCAATACGACATCATCTACATCGGCGGCGCACTAGGCGTCATCCATGCAGCAGTGATGGCAAAACTTGGATATAAAGTCTTGCTGCTGGAACGAATGCCCTTTGGGCGGATGAACCGAGAATGGAATATTTCCCGCGACGAGATTCAAAGCTTACTTAACCTGGGTTTAATCACCCCCGCAGAGTTAGAAACCATCATTGCCAGAGAATACAAAGATGGATTCAATAAGTTTTTTGATGCTAATAATCCCAGGAAACTGCGATCGCCTGTATTGCACACACCCACAGTGCTAAATTTAGGCTTAGATTCCGAAAAGTTGCTGCAACTATGTGGGCAAAAGTTGCAAGCGGCAGGTGGAGAAATTTGGGATGAAACAGAGTTTATCCGTGCAGATATAAATGAATCACAAGTTGCGATAAAAGTCAAGCATTTACCCAGTGAAATTGAAAAACAAGTCACTGGCAGACTACTAGTAGATGCGATGGGAACAGCCTCCCCCATTGCTTGGCAATTAAATAGCGATCGTGCCTTTGACAGCGTGTGTCCGACGGTAGGAGCGGCAATTGAGAGAGGATTTGAACCGGGGGTATGGGATTCGGAATTGGGAGACGTTCTTTACAGTCACGGGGATATTTCGCGGGGAAGACAGTTGATTTGGGAATTATTTCCCGCAGCCGGTGAAGAACTGACGATTTATTTATTTCATTACCATGAAGTCAATGCTGAAAATCCTGGTTCCTTGCTGGAAATGTACGAGGACTTTTTCACAATATTGCCAGAGTATCGCAGATGCGATGTGGACAAATTGGTGTGGAAAAAGCCGACATTTGGCTATATTCCGGGGCATTTTAGTGTTGGGAGTAGCGATCGCACAGTTGCCTTCGATCGCTTGATTGCCATCGGTGATGCCGCATCACTCCAGTCTCCCTTGATTTTCACCGGTTTTGGTTCTCTAGTTCGTAACTTAGAGCGCTTAACAAAGCTATTGGATACCGCCCTCAAGCATGACTTATTGAGTTTCCAACACTTAAACCAAATTCGCGCCTACCAAAGTAACGTTTCAGTGACTTGGCTATTTTCCAAAGGCATGATGGTACCCACAGGCAAATTTTTACCACCCCAGCGGGTTAATTCGATGCTCAACACCTTTTTTGGGCTGTTAGCAGACGAACCTCCAGAGGTGGCAGATAATTTCATCAAAGACAGATGTGATTGGTTAACCTTTAACCGCTTAGCACTCAAAGCAGCAAAGAAAAATCCAGCCTTGCTTTTATGGATTTGGGAACTTGCTGGACCTAAGGATTTAGTGCGATGGCTTGGCAGTTATTTTAGCTTTTCTCGTCATGCCCTGATTAGCGCTTTACTGAGTCCGTGGTTCCCACAGTTTTTGAGCCGGATAGGTTCTTGGCTAGAACCCCGAAATCCGGCATTATGGTTGCGGCTGCTAGCGATTAATTACGCGATCGCCACAGGCAAACCGCGATCGGCTACTCAGGTAGCAAAAACTAGCCCAAAAGCCGTAATTCAGAAATTTAGTCATTAGTTATAGGGCACGGGGCATGGGGCATGGGGCATGGGGCATTGGAAGAGGCAGAGGGGCAGAGGGGCAGAGGGGCAGAGGGGATTGAACTTGGCACATTGAACTCTCCTCTGCTCCCCTGCTCCCCTGCTCCCCTGCCCCCCCTGCCTCCCCTGCCTCCCCTGCTCCCTCATCCCCCTCATCTCCCCACTCCTAACTATTTCTCCTTGGGGCGAAAATTCGGCAGTTCCACAGATGCCAATGACTTGCGCCCTTTAGGTGGGCGCTGGGGATAAACTACAGGTGAGGGTGAATTGGCATCGTTGGCGTTATCACCTGATGACTCTGGAGACGATTCCAACTGTGTCAATTGTGGAACTTCTGACCAGTAGTCTTCGGCTTCTTCAACAAATATCTGAGTACCAGATGAAGCGGAGGTAGTTGTAGGCGGGTTGATTTCTGCCTCTAACTGCTCCTGTTGTGGATTTTCTACTTCTTCATCATCTTCTAGAATTGTTGCCAAAGTTTCCCAGACGGGCGCATCACCCGCATTACTATCCACATCTGTTTTCGCCGCAGGGGGTGGTGATGTAGATCCAGGTTGGGAGGTGAAAAACATTTGGATGAGACTATCTAATTGCCGATCTAAGTTTGCTGACTCCGGAGGTGAAACAGTTTCTGTTGTTTCTGGGGAATTATCAATTTCGGGAGAAGAAGCCGGTTGCGCTGGTTTTGGCGTGTCTTCTTTAACTGACCAGTTCCAGGAAGATGAGGAAGTCGGAGTTGGTTGATTTCTTTGGAATGGCAGTGGTGGTGACGGTTCTCCCCAAGAAGTATTTGAATTATCACTCAAGGATTCTGGTTCTGCTGACCAAGGTTTAATTGGCTGTGCATTAGGAAACAAAGACCGAGCTTTTCGAGAAAATCTTCCTTGTGAAGAGGTGATGTCTTTAGGATGTTTTGCAGTATCGTCTAAGGAATCATAGCCCGGAACAGGTGTGTCTAAACATTTCTCCAGAGCCGCCTTAAATTGCAGCGTCTGGCGTTGTTGGCGCATAAGTCTAGTGCGTAACTCGCGGCAAGCGTTTTCTGATTGCAATAACTTCTGAGACTGTTCGTTGTTATTGGTGTGTAGCAACGTACATTCCCGTTCTAGCTGGGCAAGGCGTTGTTGACTAATTTGTAGCTGTGCTTTATGAGTTTCAATAAAAACTTCCTGGCGTTGAACAGTTTGTACAGCAGTTTCTAATTCTTGAAATAGCGACTTGATCTGTTCTTGAGCAGCAGCTAATTCCTGAGTTTGTTGGTTGAGCATGGACTCACTAACGCTAGAACGCGTTTTCTGCCACTGCAAAACCTTTTCAGACTCGGTTAGGTTGTCTTTTAGCTGCTCTACTTGTTGATATAAGTTATTGTTAGCTGCACGTAATTCTTCGTTCAATGCCAGCAGCTTCTGAAATTCCGAGTCAATAAGTGCTTGTTTGCTGCTGTTAGGCTCTGCAACCCAGTCCTGCTGGGTAGTATCTTCCGAAAATTGTGTATCATCAGCTGGCATGAGCAGTGGCAATTTGGAAATTGCCATATTGTCATTAGGCATAACTGAGTAAAAGGGACAATTCGCCTGCTTTGATTGTGGCGAATTAGCAGAATTTAGGGATTCCATCACAGCCCCCTTATTTGAGGTGTCAGCTTCATTCATCACTCTTGACCCACTCGCTTAAAAATATTCAGCACTGCTGGTGTTAGCATTGCCAATTAACTATGTCCGATCAGGGTTTGCTCTAGAAGCTAAGTTTAACTCTCTCTAAGCACGAGTAATTAGTCATCAATCGGTATTACCCATTTTGTATCTAGACTGATGCCGTTATAACACTATGAGGCTCTTTCCCGTCAAGGAGAATAGAGGTTGGGGAAGTGGGGAACATGAGCCAGAGAGGGGAAACCTCATACTTAAAAAGTAAATTATTGTATTGCTTGATTTAGTTTTTCGTCCAGAAAAACTGCGAATGAGTACATTATAATATTTTTAATAACATCTATCTTAAGATATACTTTAAAATCTGTTTCAGATCGCATTTTTTTGTTGATTTATTTTTTACTTACAGCAGTTTTGATCTATTTGAACCACATTTGTTGTAACGGTACAGCATTGCTGTGCCCCTACCTTGTGGTCTATTTACCTGAACAGGACTTACGCAAACAATAGCCCAAACCCTGATTTTACGGTAGGGGCAATTCATGAATTGCCCCTACGGCGTGTAGTTTTGCGTAAGTCCTACTGAAAATAGCTGTAAAATTCATGTCTGTATAAACATCTACTATTCAATAGTAATTTTTTTATCCTCAGCGATCGCTATTTGATGCCAGTAAACAACTAACGAGCTTTTATGAAAACTGTTATGTTATGGAATTTTGACAAAACCGAATAAATATTGAATATCCTCATATTATGAACTACCCATAGTTGGCTTCGCCTGAACTATGGGTTTCTACATCCCATAGTTCGTTACTAGTAGAAGCTTCTATAGATTTTTGACGCTTCTTAGCCCCCAGTTGCCGCATCGATCCAGCTTG